>ERZ808286.1696-NODE-1696-length-10423-cov-3.374518_pt1 | contig 10423 bp, 10 predicted proteins | sample MGYA00521276_ERZ808286 | MGnify/ENA primary metagenome ERZ808286 (study PRJEB31516, sample SAMN03275607) | gut metagenome | biome: mammalia-associated habitat; material: feces | host: Papio cynocephalus | place: Kenya | collected 2012-08-01 ... | reverse complement strand
CAACGGGTGGTGTTTCGTTATACACCGCAGGATGGAGTTGTATGGTGGGTGGGGCAGCCTCCAAGGCGACAATTAACGGAGAAATTGAGTGGTTTAACGTTGTTGGTTGCCGCAGACGCATTTTTCCAGGTGAATCCGGTTTGTTCAGAATTGTTGTTAAAGGCTTACAAGCAAGACGTAGAGGCGGCATCTGTGCGGCGTGTGTTTGATTTGTACTGTGGATGCGGGTTGTTTGGGTTGGCTGCTGTACAGGTTGGTGCAAAGGAGCTTTTGGGGTTGGAAACGTCATCTTCTGCTGTTGCGTCTGCGCAGGAGAATGCTCGGCGCTTGGGAGTCAAGGCAAATTATCTGTGTGCACCGAGTGAAGCCTTGCCGGATGCTTTCCCGAGGGCGGACATGTGGGTGGTGGATCCACCACGGGGTGGACTTTCAGAGGCCGTTCGCACACACATACTTCGGCAATTGCCGCCGCGTCTAATTTATGTTTCATGTGGCCCGGATACTTTGGCACGGGATCTGATGGCATTGTCTGATGCGTATCAAGTTGCGCGGATGCAGCTGTTTGACTTTTTCCCGCGAACTGCGCATTTTGAGACACTGACAACACTTGTCCGTCGCTGATGGCGTACAGATGGAGAGACGGTTATTTGGCGGGCGGCAGAGATGTTTAAACGATGTGTGAGAGAGAAGGTGCTCGGTGTTCGGGCATCATTCGTATAGAAGACTGGCGATTTCAGGGTCTTTCTCTTTGAGTTCCGCTTTTGTAAGGCCGGAAAGTTCATGAGGAAAGACAATCCAGTCATCGGTTTTTCGCACGTAGTAATCTGGTACAAAGGGAACGAGTCTAGCGTTGGGTTTCCAGTAGACGGTGGCGATACGTAGGTCTACCTGTGGAAGACGCATACGAATGGCTTCGGCAGTTTTTCCAGTGTCAAAAACATCATCGACCACGAGTACACGAAGTCCGACAGGGAGGGTTTTGAGAAACGCTTCAGATCTTCCGAACGAAACCTCTTTGTTCCGTTGTCCGATGGTTGTATACGAAGAGCATTTGATAACTTCGTGCGGGGTAGGGCGGCCGAGCGCATCGAATACTTCACTTGCGATAACACCTGGCTGAGCCCCTCCGCGCCAGAGCGCCAAGATGAGGTCTGGTCGCCAACCTGTGGAAGAAAAGACTTGTTTTGCCAGGCGAATACAGTCCCGTTGGAAATCATTGGCATGAAGAAACTGTTTAGTCATGATGGAGTCAGTACGCTTTTTGAATGGCAATGGAAAGTTTTGCTTGAAGAACATCGAGGAGGCGGAGCTCGGCGTAGACCCCTATGGGGAGAGTAAGAAGAATGCCGATGCCAAAGAAGAATAGACCACAAAATGTTAGAAGGCCGAGAATGATACACACCATAAACTGTTTCGGCGCGAATTGCAAAAAAGCGATGAGTGTTTTGAATACAGTATGGAGTGAGAGGTCAAATCGATCAACTAGAAACAAAGCAAGCCAAAACGGTTGAATCAATAACCACCAAAGAAGAAGGCCTATCTCGGAAGGAAGGAGGATTGGAAGACAAAAGATACCCCAGATGCTAAGGCCTAACCAGAATGCTGAGGTTAAACGCTGTGTTCCCTGTAACCGCTGAATGAACAGGAATATGGAAGTTATATTTTTTAGTTGTCGATGGTGAGAGCAGTACCATAGGTAGAGAAGGGCAGAAAATCCAAACAAAATACCGGTCATGGCTCCAAAGAGGAAGAGAAGAACACCCAAAAGGTCTTCGAGAGGTTTTTCCCGGATACGTTGGAATCCCTCTTGTATGGATATGTAAATTGTATTTCGTAGGGGAATAAGAGACATGGAAGTTTTGATGGGAATCGTGGTTAGAGTTGCCAGTCAAGCTCCTCGTTCCCAACGGGCAGGGTGATGCGATCGAGGGGTAATCCATCTGCTCCAATACGCGTTTTTGCTTCCGGCGTCTCTTGAGGCGTTGGACGTTTTTTAGGGGAAGTTGTTGTCGCGGAAGGAGGAACGAAGGAATCTGTTTGTGTGACGGATGTGGTGTTATGTTGTGTTTTGGTGAAGGATGTATGATTGGTGGTCACAACATTATCTGGGCGATGGGGGATGGTTGCGTTGGTGTTATCGAAAGGAACGGGGGATGGGGCTATACTAGGAGAAGAAGTCGTCTTTTGCCCAACGGGTAAAACGGTTGTTGTGGGCGAGGTCGTAAATTGTGGTTGTTTGGAAAGATGTAACGGCTGTTCTGGAGAAGCCTGTTGTGGCTCTTGTACGCGATGGCGCGCTTCTTCTAGACGAACAGCGAGGAGCTTTTCATTCAGTTCGAAGCTACGCTGCATTATCCAGAAAACCATGCCGCAGATTATGGCAATGAGGAGCAAGAGCATGACAGAAAAAAACGCAAAGATGGGAAAGTTAGAAGTTTTCTGTTCCATGGCGAGTTTCCTTTTGATTATGCAGGCGGAGTTGGCCACAAGCGGCGTTAGCCTGTTTACCACGACTCCTTCGCATGGTTGTGTGAATACCGCTTTTTAGAAGTGTATCCAGAAAGGCTAGACAATCGGCTTGCGAGGGCGTTCGCCCATCAAATTCATCAACCGGGCTGAGGGGGATGAGGTTGACTCGTGCTTTTCGTCCATGTAATAGGCGGATTAATTCGGCGGCATGTGCAGGACGGTCGTTCACATGATCGATAAGGGTATACTCGTAGGTGACAATGCGTCCTGTGGTTTTGGTATAGGCATCACAGGCCTCGAGGAGTTCATGGATATTCCAACGTCGGTTAACGGGCATGAGCTTTGAACGGAGCATGTCACTGGGAGCATGAAGTGAAACGGAGAGCTCAAATTGGACACCTTCGTTTGCTAAGCGGTTGATGCCGGGAACAACTCCGCAAGTAGAAATGGTAATGTGTCGAGCACCAATATTCGCTCCTTGTTGGCAGTTAAGAACACGAAGTGCTCGTAATACCGCATCATAGTTCATGAATGGTTCGCCCATTCCCATCACGACAATATTGTTCGGGTATTGCCCAGTAGCTCTGGAGAGGGTAAGGACTTCAGAGACAATTTCTCCTGCAGAGAGCGAGCGGACACATCCCAATTGCCCACTTGCACAAAAGGCACAATGCATAGCACATCCGACTTGAGAAGATATACATTGTGTAATACGGCCATCGGCGGGAATCCATACCGTTTCAACACGTTGGCCATCGGGTGCTTCCAGTAATACTTTGGTTACACCATCTCCTGTGATAGGTGTTCGCACCACCTCCTGCATTGCCGTTAGCGGAAATATGGAAGCAAATTTCTCACGGATCGTCCCCGGCAGGGTCGTCAACTCGTTCCAGTTGCTAATTTTATCCTGATAAAGGCCAAGGAGTATTTGCTTAGCACGGAATGCTGGCAATGCATGTTCGCGGCAAACAGTTTTCCACTCTTCAGGTAAAAGTGCGTAGGCGTGCTCTAACATTCGCGGTCTCACAGTCCGATCCCAGGGGGAACATCAATGTATTGGCGACCTGCAATTGCCCGCCGAAGAGTCAGTGCATCCGCGTATGCAATACCTGATCCGCACGGCAACCCAAAAGCCAATCGGGTGATTCGCGCACGAGTTCCGTTTAATTGTTCGGCAATATAGCTAACGGTCGCATCGCCCTCCAGATCGGTAGACAGGGCAAGCAATACTTCTGATATCGACTCATTCTTTACCCGATTCACCAGTGCATTGATTCGTAATTCGCTAATGCCTGTTTGTTTTCCTGGTGAAAGCTTCCCCATTAATGCATGATAACGCCCATGAAAGGCTCCAGAAGATTCGAGTGTATGAATATCTGCCGGGTCTTCAACAACGCAAAGCACATGGTCATTTCGGTCTGAACGTGTACACAATGGACACGGATTGGCTTCATGTGATGTGAATGCTCCACACTTTGTACAAAGACAGACTTGCTCGCGTGCTTCTTGAAGGGCATGAATCAATGTGTTAAGCAATGTTTCTGGATGACGAACGAGTGCAAGTGCCGCACGCTCTGAACTTCGCTTTCCAAAACCAGGAAGGCGTGCAAGTGCGTGGACAAGATTGTCAAGGACAGGGAGTGTCATGCGGGAGTTCGGCTATTTTTATTTCCCAAAAGGTAAATTACCCTCTTTCATGGCTTGCTGCATGAGTTGCTGGGAGCGCTCCTTGACCTGCCCAAGGACTGCGGTAATAACGTTTTTCAACATGGTTTCAAACCGTTCAGGCTTACCGGCCTTAATTTCTTCAAGGGCTTCATCGGATATTTTTACTTGTGTAATGGAAAAGTCTCCACGGGCTGTAATTGAGATTCCTCCATTGTTGTATGAGCATGAAATCTTTTCCACTTCAGCTTGAAGTCGCTTGGCTTCTTTACGCATCTGCATCGCTTGTTTTACTTGATCTAGCATTCCCATAGTGGACTCCTTGTTTGAATGGTGTTTTAAAATGTCACGTTACCGCCAAAGAGCTGCAACGTATAATTGAGAATTTCATCCTCATACAAACCATCTGTTCGCTGCATCGGTGGAGATGGAGGTGGTATGGTGGACGTTGGTGTCGATTCGTGAAGAGAAGAATCAGGGGCACTGTCAATCGGTTCCAAAATATCATCTTCATCAATGTTTTCTATTGGGGGCAATGGTTGGCCAGATGGAGACGAGGGGATACTTTGGGCGCTTGTTTCCCTGATCTTTTGAGGAACGGCGCACGGGGGCGCCGCTGTGGCGGCCGCCATACCTTGCGGAACGGCGGCCGCCAAACGTTGTATGACCTGTTCCCTTAATGTCGTTAATCGCCGGATTACGTCATCCAGAGAGACGGTCTTTGCAATTCTGGCACAACGGATCAGGGTCATTTCAACCAACGTTCTAACGGAAAGTGCGGAACGAAGTTTTGTTTCCATTTCTGAAAGCATTCCAGAAATGTCCACAATTCTTTGAGGTTGAGCGAGTTGCGCTTGTTTTTTAAGAATAATCAATTGTTCGTTTGTGACATTTTGCTTGGCTAATTCGGCACCGGCCTGTTGGAAGACCAGAAGGTTCCTAAAGTGCCAAAGCAACTCTGCGGTCAAACGACGCATGTCTTTTCCTGAGGCATCTAACGCTTCAATGATTTTCAGGATTTTGGGGATATCGCCTTGCAAGATCGATTCGGCAAGTTGCTCTAATGCCTCGCGAGAGACTAATCCGAAGACAGCCAAAACATCTGCCTCAGTTAAATCGGTTCCTTTGAAGGCAATCAATTGATCAAGTGCGGAGAGAGCATCTCGTAACCCACCATTAGAACCTCTGGCAATGGCCAAGAGGGCGTCATCAGTAATGTTGATACGTTCCGCATTACAGATATAACGTAAGCGATGGAGAATGTCGCCGGTCGAGATTCTTCGCAAGTCAAAACGCTGGCATCGGCTAACAATAGTTGGAAGAATTCTATCCCCTTCAGTTGTTGCAAAAATAAACTTTACGTAAGGCGGAGGCTCCTCAAGTGTTTTTAGAAGTGCATTGAATGCTGCATTTGACAACATATGGACTTCATCAAGAATGAAGATTTTGAATCGGCTATGGGTAGGCGCGAACTGAACCTGTTCCAACACGCGATGAACGTCGTCAACGCTATTGTTTGAGGCGGCATCAAGTTCGATGACATCCATATCCGAACCCGCAGCAATACTTTTGCAGTTATCACATGTACCACAGGGGGTTGTGGTTGGTCCATGCTGGCAGTTCAATGCCATGGCGAAGATGCGCGATAACGTTGTTTTACCAATCCCACGCGGACCAATAAAAAGGTACGCATGAGCGATGCGGTCATGTTCAATAGCGTTAGCAAGGGTTTGGGTTACGTGCCCTTGCCCCACAACGTCGGCAAACGTCTGTGGGCGCCATTTCCTTGCTAGAACTTCATATGCCATAAGAACACATTATATGACACGTAGGGTTATTTGAGTAGTCGATTGACAACTTGGTTAAAATGTGCAGGGTCTGGGGGTAACGTTCCCTCTGCTAGACAGGCTTGTCCATAAATAAGGTCGATGACGTCTTTTTTGTGCGACTCTTCTGAATCCGCGGCTAGGGACTTAATAAGGGGGTGATCCGGATTAATTTCAAGGATCTGTCGATCTTCTGGGACGGGTTGACCCACGGCTTCCATCATTCGGCGCATGGCAGGGCTGAGCGCAGCAGGATCCTGCACCAGACAGCATGGCGAATCCGTCAACCGTGTGGTCAAACGCACGTCCTTGATTGTTTTTTCTAACTGTTTGGCGATGGCTTCTGTTAGCGGTTTGTATTCTTTTTCAGAGGCTTCCAGTTGTTTTTTTTCAGCTTCTTTAGTTAAACCGAGATCCCCTTTGTCAGCGAAAACAATGGGTGTTTTATCATATTCGGAAAACTCTCCAGCGATGAATTGATCAACGGGTGTTGTTAGAAATAGGACATCGAATCCGTGTGCTTTCAGTTGCTCTAGGCACGGACTTTGCTGGGCGGCTTGCAACGTGTCTGCCGAGAGCATATAGATAGCTTTCTGCTCTTGGGGCATGGCCTCCTTATATGCCCGTAAAGAAAGTAGTTTTCCGTCTTTAAGATTGCGGAAACGCAATAGGTCGAGAATCTTCTCTTTGTTTTCCCAATCGGAGTGATATCCCTCTTTCAGGAAATCGCCTAGGGCGATTGAAAAGGTTTCAAAGTCTTCCGGTTTGTCTTTGGCCATCTCTGCGAGAGCTTTCAAAACGCGACGCGTCAGATCCGTTCGGATTTTCCGGATAATAACATCATCTTGGAGTATTTCTCGTGATACATTCAATGGCAGATCGCTGCTATCTACGACGCCTTTGAGAAATCGCAGCCAAGCTGGAGTCAGAGCTTCAATTTCGTTCCCAATGAAGACATTACGCACATATAACGAAAGACCGTGCCGATTCCCGGGCATGAGCATTTCCATGCCAACGGTTTTTGGTATAAACAACAGAGCTCGATATTCCAGTGCCCCCTCGGCGGCAATGTGCAACGTAAGCAACGGTTCTCCGGATCCATGAAGCGTCTGTTGGTAAAAGGCTTCATATTCTTCCGGTTTCACTTCGGCTTTTGGGCGCTTCCAGAGCGCGATCATGGTATTTAGAGGCTTATCATCATTAACGGTGTTGGTTTCTTCGTGATTGTTTTTTTCCCCGATCTCCTTTAATAGAATCGGATAGGCAATAAAGTCGGAATAGCGGTGTACGAGATCCCGCAAAACCCATTCATCGGTAAACTGCTCTTGATCTGCACGTAGGTGAAGCGTAATGGAGGTACCAGGTTGGGTTCGCGTACCCACATCCATCGTATATTCTCCGTCTCCAGTACTGCTCCATCGGGCAGGTTGTTGATCTTTGCCTCGACGAAGTGATTCCACGGTGACTCCGTCAGCTACCATAAATGCCGCATAGAACCCAACCCCGAATTTTCCAATCAATTCAGGAATATTGGGTTCTTCCCCTTTTTTCAGAGCTTCAGCGAATGCTTTTGAGCCACTTTTTGCAATGGTTCCGAGAGCCTCTTCCATTTCGGTTGCATTCATGCCCAATCCATTGTCTTCGATGGTCAAGGTATGGGCTTGAGCGTCTGCAAGTAGATGAATTTCCCATGTTGGCCCCTCGGGGGCAATGGTCGCGTCTGTCAGAGCCAGATATTTGGCGCGATCAATCGCATCGCTGGCGTTTGAAATAAGTTCACGCAGAAAAATTTCTTTTTTTGAGTAAAGGGAGTGGATCACCAGATCCAACATTTGCCGGATTTCTGCCTTGAAAGCACATGTTTTTGCCATAAGAAATTCCTCCTGTATATAGTCACGTAAAACACGCAAATGTATTTTACATTGTACCATAAACATAGTATGGCTGTGAAAAGGTATAGAAGATGCTGTTGTTTAGGATAAAAATAGATTAGATATTGAGCAGCAGCGATGAGATGAGCCGTGCGCTAATTTGTCGGACGAAGGTCTGTATACCGTTTGATTTTCGGCGTAATATGTTTCAATAGCGTGCGATGTTGTATGCGTTTGACGTAATTTGAATTACCACCGTATGTCGAGCGTATTCATTCCAAAAACTGCACTATAACAAAAGTTCAATAAACCGAAGTAATATCCGTGTGGCTGATAGGTTCATTTAGGTATGCCGAATTCAAGGACACCTTGAGTTCGGAAGTGCTTGGTAGACGTTTCTTTATTTTCACCGAGAGAACTAGAAATGGACGATGATGGGTTTCATACGTGGTCATATATGAGATGTACTAGGCCAAATACGTCCTGCCCCGGGTTAGGGGTGAACTCGGGGCGAGTTCCCCTCGATCTCGGGGCGGATTATCACTGAATCTGGGGTAATACATAAAATGTAGATGCGTTTGAAGGTGCGGCAGGCTCCCTGTCATCAGTTCCGGTTTGTGATCTGGAGGATTTCTGCTGCGATTTTCGGCGTAATCCCTCGGCGGTGTGCTACGGCCTTTTTAGCACGTTGACCAAGTTCCTGACGCTGTTTGGGAGAGATTAGTAAATCAAGGAGTAATTGTTCTGTTTCGGCGAAGTCTCTTCCTTGCTCAATTGCTTGGAATGCGAGCAGATCCCGCATAACAGGGCGGAAATTCTCTGTATGAGGGCCAACTACAACGGCACATCCGCATAGGCATGGTTCAATCATGTTCTGGGCGCCATGTTCACAGAGACTCTTACCGACGAAAACCGTTTGTGCCAACCCGTAAAACCCCATCAATTCGCCAGTTGTATCTGCGAGGAGGACAGTATTTTCAGGATAGGGTGTTGGCGTGGCATTCTTTGTTTTGCGTAGGCAGGGGAACCCGGCTGTTCGGATGGCGGTTTCTACTTCGTTGGCTTTTTCAAAATGGCGTGGGGCGATGATAAGTCTTAAATTAGGAACACGCGTGAGAGCTTTTTGATAGATATGCAGTAGAAATGCATCTTCTCCTGGCCACGTTGAGCCACCGAGCAGAATCGGCGCCTCAGGGGTGAAACCCGCCTGTGTCAGATAATTGCGCAATTCGATTTCTTTTTTGAGGTTCCGATGAGCCACGTCGAACTTCATGGATCCGGTAACACAAATTCGATTTGCGGAACATCCGGCATCCATTAGACGTTGAGCATCCAAAATGGATTGTGCGTAGATTTTTTGGAGACAATTTAAAACTGGACCGAACCAACACTTAAGACGGCGATAGCCTGGGGCACTGCGGTCGGAAATCCGGGCATTGATTAGAAAAATGGGGCAACCACGTTGGTTCGTCTGTCGGATAATGTTGGGCCATAATTCGGTTTCGGTAATGATGTAGGCTCGTGGGCGAATGGTATTAAGGGCGCGTCGGACACAGCTCGGATAGTCCAACGGGTTGTGAATGAGGATGTCGGAAGATCGAAGAATGCGGTGGGCTTGTGACCAACCAGTACTGCTGGTGACAGAAAGAACAAAGGCTGTTTCGGGCCGTTGTCGGCGCATTTCATCCATCAGTTGTCCGGCAACGGAAACTTCCCCAACAGAGACTGCATGAATCCATATCCGAGCGGTATTGTCGCACAATTGCGCCATAATGTCGGGGGGATAAAATCCAAACCGATCCATAAATCGGTTGGCATATCCTCCTCTGCGGAACATACGCAATAGGAACTTCGGCATCATGAGGATATACACGATGGAAAAAATCAGGTTATAAAGAAACCATTTCATGAAGAGATGAGCCCTTTTGATTACCTGCTAGACCCTTCTAGACGAACAACTAGATGTTTGTAATGTTGGCTTAGGGCAAGTTTCAATTTCGGGATCCAAAATCGAGAAAAGGAGAATTGTTGTGCACGGGGAATAACGAGTGTAAGTACTGGTTCCCGAAAGGTAAAGTGTATGATGGCAAATCGGCATTCTGGGCCGAGTATGTTTGTGAGAATGTGGTCAATTAATTGATCATCAGAGGGCTGTTTCAGAGCCAGAACTTCTTCTGCTAGTATCTTTGAAACGGAACTTCGAATGCAGGGGACTTCATACGCACCAAGAGCTCCCTTCATGCCATAGTCTCTGGGGAGGAATGAATGTTCTTCCCCTATTGCCGGAATAGAGCCGTTGTCTCCGAAAACGGAATGTGGGTTAATTTTTCGTATTCGCTGTGGCGTCATAATGCCACGCGAGACATATGTAGGTGATTTCTTCATTTGTTCCTGAATCTAGTGTACGGAATTCATTTCTGCACGAATTGCCTGCGCTGCAGCAACCGGATCTTTGGCTTCAAGGATAGGGCGCCCTACAACCAAATGTGTAGCCCCATCTCGGACTGCACCTGCCGGAGTGGCGATACGTTTTTGGTCGCCGATTGCAGAACCTGCTGGGCGGACACCCGGCGTAACGAATACAACGGAACC
>ERZ808286.1695-NODE-1695-length-10423-cov-6.571470_pt1 | contig 10423 bp, 11 predicted proteins | sample MGYA00521276_ERZ808286 | MGnify/ENA primary metagenome ERZ808286 (study PRJEB31516, sample SAMN03275607) | gut metagenome | biome: mammalia-associated habitat; material: feces | host: Papio cynocephalus | place: Kenya | collected 2012-08-01 ... | reverse complement strand
GCTTTGCCGTCGGAGCCGAGCACGTTGATGATCTTGTGCTTGTAGAGTTGCTCCATCAGGTCGCGTGCAGGACCGCAGTACTTGCGCGGGTCGAACTCGGACGGTTTCTCCCAGAACACCTTGCGCACAGCAGCGGTGAAAGCCAGACGGCTGTCGGAGTCGATGTTGATCTTGCAGACTGCACTCTTGGCAGCCTTGCGCAACTGGTCCTCGGGAATACCTACGGCAGCCTCTAATTTGCCTCCGTATTTGTTGATCATATCCACATACTCCTGCGGTACGCTGGACGAACCGTGAAGCACAATCGGGAAGCCCGGCAGTTTCTCCATAATAGCATCCAGTACATCGAAGGCCAGCGGGGGAGGAATAAGACGACCCGTCTTCGGGTCTACGGTGCACTGCTCGGGTTTGAACTTGTAGGCACCGTGACTCGTACCGATAGAGATAGCCAGCGAGTCGCAGCCCGTGCGGGTCGAGAAATCGATCACCTCTTCGGGTTTGGTGTAGTGGCTCTCCTCAGAGGAAACCTCATCTTCCACACCTGCCAGCACACCGAGTTCGGCCTCTACAGGCACATCGAACTGATGTGCATAGTCCACCACCTTGCGGGTCAGGGCGATATTCTCCTCGTAGGGGAGAGCACTACCGTCGATCATCACGCTCGAGAAACCGAAATCCACGCAACTCTTGCACAGTTCGAAACTGTCTCCGTGGTCAAGGTGAAGCACAATCTGCGGGTACTCCCAGCCCAGTTCCTTGGCATACTCCACTGCACCCTGTGCCATATAGCGGAGCAGCGTCTGGTTAGCATATTGGCGTGCGCCTTTGGATACCTGCAGGATAACCGGACTCTTGGTCTCGGCAGAAGCCTTGATGATAGCCTGGAGTTGCTCCATGTTGTTGAAGTTGAAGGCAGGAATAGCATATCCGCCTTTGATGGCCTTGGCGAACATATCACGGGTGTTCACCAGACCCAGTTCTTTGAAACTTACCATAATGTTAAATGTTTGGTTATATGTTGTTTTGTATCATTTGTTTGGTTTGCCGGTACCAACCGACTTGCTTGCCTGTACGAAATAGACTATCAGCAATAAGTATGCCACAAGTCCCACTATGGCGGCACCGTTAGAGGCTGCCCAGCCGGTCAGGTAGCACTCTGCGCCGCAGAACTTGATTACCGCCGATACCACACCCATCAGCGCACCGCCCGCAATGAAACCGCTGGCGATAAGCGTACCCTTGTCCTGACGCTTCTGCGCCAGTGTATCCGCCTCTGCACCGTCTTTCGCACGCTTGCGGCCTACAAACCACGAGATAGCACCGCCCACCAGAAGCGGGGTGTTGAGGCTCAGCGGAATAAACATACCCAGAGCGAAAGCCAAAACAGGCACACCCATAAAATTGAGCACCAACGCCAGCACCGCACCCGCTATATAGAGCATCCACGGTGCACCCTGACCCGACATCAGCGGCTCTATCACAGCCGCCATAGCATTCGCCTGAGGGGCCACCAACGCATTGTCGCCCGTGAAACCGTAGGTCTTGTTCAGGATAATCATCACGCCGCCCACGGTAGCCGCCGAAACGAGAGTACCGAGGAACTTCCACGTCTCTTGCTTCTTCGGCGTGGTGCCGATCCAGTAACCGATCTTCAGGTCGGTGATGAACCCGCCTGCCATCGACAGCGCCGTGCAGACCACACCGCCTATCACCATCGCACCTACCATACCGCTCGACCCCTTCATACCCACTGCCACAAAAATCACCGAGGCAATGATAAGCGTCATCAGCGTCATACCGCTCACCGGGTTGCTACCCACGATAGCAATCGCGTTGGCCGCCACGGTGGTGAACAGGAAAGCAATCACCGCCACTACCACAAATGCCACTATCGCCTGCCAAAAATTATGCAGCACGCCCAGCCAGAAGAACACCAATGTAATCAGGAGTGCCGCCACGGTTGCCAGCACGATGAATTTCATACTCAGGTCTTTCTCCGTACGCAAAGACGCCTGCGCCACGGCTTTGCCCTTGCCGCCCAACTCTTTGCCCGCCAGACCGACAGCCGACTTGATCACGCCCCAACTCTTGACGATACCGATCATACCCGCCATGGCAATCGCGCCGATACCGATATTACGCCCGTAGTCGGTAAAGAGCATCTGCGGGTCAGCACTCTCCATACCCGGCACGCTACCCAGCAGCGGCAGAAGCACCCACCATACGAAGAACGAACCCGCACAGATCACCGCCGCATACTTCAGTCCGATGATATAGCCCAGACCCAGTACCGCGGCACTCGTATTGATAGAGAACACCAATTTGAACTTGCTCGCCAGAGCCTCGCCCCAACCCGTCATACGAGTCGTCAGGCTCTCTGTCCACAGACCGAAAGTGGACACCACAAAGTCGTACAATCCGCCTATACCCGCTGCCCAAACTAACGGTTTGACCTGACTGCCGCCCTCCTCGCCCGACACTAATACCTGCGTCGTGGCAGTCGCCTCGGGGAACGGATACTCGCCGTGCTTCTCCTGTACAAAGTACTTGCGGAAGGGTATCAGAAACAGTATCCCCAAGCAGCCCCCCAGCAGCGACGAGAGGAAGATCTGCATAAAATTAACCGTTATATCAGGGTACTTCGCCTGCAAGATATAGAGCGCAGGCAACGTAAAGATAGCACCCGCCACTATCACACCGCTCGACGCACCTATCGACTGGATAATCACATTCTCACCCAGCGCGTTCTTGCGGCGCAACGCCGACGACAAACCCACCGCCAGGATGGCAATAGGGATAGCCGCTTCGAACACCTGACCCACTTTCAAACCCAAATAGGCGGCGGCAGCGGAGAATACAACCGCCATCACCACACCCATACACACGCTGTAAACCGTTACCTCGGGGTACTGGTTCTCCGGTTTGAGCACCGGCTCGTATTTCTCGCCCGGCTTCAAAGGGCGACCTGCATTTTCGGGAAGAGACATAATAATACGTAATAAATGAGCAATTATGAATTAAATGTTTCGACTATCCGATACTTGCAATTCATAATTCCTAATAAAAAAATAGTGCTGCAAAGATACGGCTTTTTGGCGGAAAACACAAATATACTCTGCGTTTTGCATTGTCCGTTTTGCAGAATGGGATGAATTTACATTTGTGTATCCCGACAAAAAGCATTACCTTTGCCAACACGATACAAACTATTTGACCTATTTGTCCAATTTGACCTATTTGACCTATTTGTCCTATTAGTCCAATTAGTCCAATTAGACCTATTTGACCTATTAGTCCTATTTGACCTATTAGCCCCGTTTGCCCTATACCATGCCTTGCGCATTGCACATAGTCGATTGGGTGGAGGTGCCGTATTTCCCCTGCGGAGTAAGAGCAGGGCTGCCTGACCGAGCAGACGACACCTGCCAGACCATAACCATCCCACGCGAATTCGCCCGCGAGGCGGCTTTCGTCGTACCGGTAAGGGGGGAGTCTATGCGCGACTTCGACTTCCACGAGGGCGACGAACTGATTGTCTCACCACGCTCCTATGCCGACAACGGAGACTTCGTCATCGCCTACATCAACGGAGACACCACCGTCAAAGTCTATTACGAGGACGCTGACGGAGAAAAATGGCTCCTGCCCGGCAACCCCGACTTCCAACCCATACACCTCAACCCCGAAGACGACAACCGCATACTGGGAGTGGTTACGCGTGTTACGCACAGACAACCGCGCATCACACTCAGACAATGCGCCGACATACTACGCTCATACCGGCAACCACGGGAAACACGCACCGACTTCTGCACCTATATCGCACCGGGCAGCACACGACCGCGAGAAGAAGTAGAAGCCGACATAGCACGCACCGCTGCACTCACTGCTTCCGTCTTCGCCAACTGCCTCACACGACTCGAAAAACAAGGAGACATTGACTTCGGCAACGACACGGTAAAGACCATCTTCAACTATCTCAAAGAACGATACCGCATAGGCTACTCCTACGCCAACTTCTCGGCGGTGTTCAGCCGACCGCAAAAATAGATTTGACTATCGTTTGACTATCGTTTGACTGTCATTTGATTGACGCTCTCCGCGCTTGCAGGGAGCGGCACTTTTACGTACCTTTGCACCAAGAAATTTAGAAAATCTATAACAACTATTATAAATATTATGGCAAAGGAAAAAACAAAAAAGAAAAAGCAGACGGAGAAAACGAACCGACAGCAAATCGCCACCGACTGGATTCAAGACAACTACCTCCAATGGAACCGCCTCAGGGTGGACACCGTAAGGCAACGGGTGCAGATTGACGGGGACGCGCTCTGGCGAGACCTACTCGACCGAGACATCAACGACATGGTCTGCCAATGCTGCGCCGAAACAGGCACCGCAATCACATCACGAGAAGTACTCACCGTCCTCCACTCATCCATGCTACCGCAGGTAAACCCACTGCGCGAGTACGTAGAGCAACAAAACGACTATGATGCGCAAAAAGAACCCAACTGGATAGGAGAGATGGCTAACCAAGTAACACTCACAGACCCCAACAAACACGACCTCTGGCGACGCTGTTTCAGCAAATGGTTCATCGCCATGGTCGCCTCGTGGATGCGCAACGACGCCGTCAACCAGCAGGTACTCGTACTCATCGGAAAACAGGGCATCTACAAAACCACATGGCTCGAACACCTTATCCCACCATCGCTCAGAGGCTACACCTGCAAGATGTCAAACACACAATGGACTAAAGACGACCGCCTGCGACTGGCAGAGTTCGGACTCATCAACCTCGACGAAATAGACGCCATGAACAGCCGCGAAGTCAACAGCCTCAAATCGCTTATCACCGCCGTGGACATCAACGAAAGAGTAGCCTACGGATACAACAAGGAACGACGACTACGACTCGCCTCCTTCTGCGCAAGCGGCAACAAACGAGAGTTCCTATCCGACATCACAGGCAACCGACGATGGCTCCCTTTTGAGGTGGCGTCAATACAGAGCCCCTTCACACACACGGGATTCCCATACGGGCGTATGTATGCGCAGGCAAAATACCTCATAGAGATGGGATACCCATACTGGTTCGAGCAAAACGAGATAGCGCAGATGGCACAGCACCAGGACGAGTTCCGAGCACAAGACAACGAGGAACAACTCCTACCTGTACTCTTCGACATTCCCGCCGAAAACGCCACAGGAGAACAAGTGAAATTCCTCACCACTGCGGAAATAAGCCAAAAACTGGTGGATTACGGAGCAATAAAACGACCTATGCCGCTCAACCGGTTGGGAATGCTTTTATCTGCTCACGGGTTCAAAAAAGTGGTTATCGGTACAAAACGACTGCGAGGATGGATTGTCTATCAGCGTGTTAGCGACGAGATAAAAACCGAGCAACATTTCAATGTACGTGCAGCAAACGAGCAGATGAGCAGTTGAACGGCTGATTCCTGTAATATATACACCCGCACGCACGCGAAAGGGTATATATAAACAATCAACTGCTCAACCGCTCATCCGCTCATCCGCTCAACCTTGCAGAGCACATCCGTAAATTACCATCAAATTCTGGCAGGGGAATGGAAACAAAGCATCCCGCATCGGTAACAATTCCCCGTTAAGCACTACTAATAACACATTAAAAAACCATTAAAGACCCATCAAACGCCAATCGTTATACGATCGTTATACCTTGGTTATACCATAGACCATTTTTAGTCCTTGTGAAAATATGAAAAAAGATAAATTCCTCCTCACGCAACGCAACCGACGCATCTGCGACATGTATTACGACCTGCTCCGACGCGGCAAACCATTTATGCAAGCCTATGCCACCACTGCCGAAACATTCTGGCTCTCCGAATCCCATGTCCGCCGTATCATTGCGCACTATGCGCAACAAAAGGTCTGAAAATGTTGTACCTTTGCATCGTCTTCCGGAAGATAAGGGACTGTAAAGGCAATAAAAACCTTAAACACAGACCCGAAATACATGTTAATTCTTAATTCTTAATTGCTTATTGAATCATGGCAAAGTACACACCCATGGATTTATTGAAATCACTCCACGGCAAAGTGTGCGGACATTCCGATGTCTATTTCGCCCAACGGGGCTCCACCCTCTATACCGGCAAAATTTGCGCCCCGCGCACCACACCGCCCAATGAGAACGAACTCGCCGTACGTTCCAAGTTCACCAACGCCCGCAAAGCCGTACTCGCCCTATCTTCGCAGGAACAGGCAGCCTACGCCGCAGCCTACAAAAAGAACCCTGCCGGCTATAAGACACTCTACGGCTACACCTTCGCACAAGAGTACCGAAAAATAGCCTGATTTACTAATTTACTAATTGTTTTATCACTATGGCAAAAGTAGATTACGCCTATCCCGTAGAGGCATTGCACGGGAAAGTAAAGAAAACGCACACCGTAGGATTTGCACTGCGCAAAGAAACCGGGTGCAAGTTCACACAAACGTTCAGCGAGCGCATATCGTCTCCTACCGAGGCGCAGACCGAGGCACAGCAGAAGTTCACCGCCGCCGTGAAAGCGACACGTGTCCGCCTGGCTGACGCAACCAAGCAAGCAGCCGATGTGGCAGCGTTCAAAAAACAGAGCAAATACAAAACGCTCTATGGCTACGTGTTCAGCCTCGTCTATGCCGCCTAACGGGCAGTTGTTCCTCGCCGTGTCTCTGTGTACCTTCGGGTGCGCCCTGCTCACGGCGGGGATTTGTATCCCACCGGCAGGCGTGATAGACAGCAGCGTGCTGGTCGCCTTCGGCGAGATACTGACGTTTGCGGGCAGCCTCATCGGCATCGACTACCACTACCGCTACAAACAAGACCCTCAGAAACCTCCCCTAACCCCTCCTTCAGAGGAAAGGAACGCAGAGTGAACCTATTTGACCAATTAGACTAATTAGACCAATTTGACCAATTTGACCAATTTGACCAATTAGACCAATTAGACCAATTTGACCAATTTGACCAATTTGACCAATTAGACCAATTAGACCAATAGGACCAATTTGACCAATTAGAATAAATGATTATGATTTTGAAACTGATACGCAAACAGCCGCAGGGCGATGCCATACGCGGCGAACTGTACCTGAACGGGGTACCATGGATAGAGGTACTGGAACGCCGCGGAGTGGAGATACCCGCATTGTGGTACACGGTGAGCGTGACGATGTCGCCGAAGTTCAAGCGCCTGCTTCCGATAGTGAACCGGGTGCCGGATCGGTCGGGGATACGGTTTCACGCAGGTACACGCCCCCAACACTCGGCGGGATGTATCCTCGTGCCGGACCGCAAAACAGAAAACCGACTGACAGAAACCTTGTTGCAAACACAGAAAAAGCATGAAACGATTTATCTGGAGATTATTGCCACAAAGGCACCCGCTCCTCTGTATGACGTGCCTTGTCCTGCTCACGAACGGATGCGATACCTTGAATCGGAGCGCATACGTGCGGAGTACTACCGGTGTCACCCGGACGAACAGCCAAAGGTCGGATAGCACGTACCTGTATGTGCGGGACAGCGTGGTGGTGTATACACAATGCACAATGGGCAATACACAATGCACAATGGGCAATACACAATGCACAATGGGCAATACACAATGTCCCGCATCGTCAAGAAAAAGTGTGGAAACGACGCGTCCCGCCCCTCCACAAGTGTCGTCGCCATATATCGAGCGGTGGCATACCGAGCAGCGCGAGCGGGTGGTTACAAACACCGACACGATTTATCACGACCGTGAGCTGGAGATACAGTTACCGCCCGAGCGGTATGTGCCACGGGCGGTAAAGGTATTGGCTTGGACTGGAGGTGCGGCGATTCTCCTTGTCTGTCTGTGGGGGATGAGGAGAATTTGTAAATGTGTAAATTTGTAAATGGTAGGTGTTGTTTCATTTACAAATTTACAAATTTACAAATTGTACATCGTACGCCTACTCTTCGTCTATTTCGGGGTCAACGAGGATGCGTCCGCAGAATTCGCAGACAATGATTTTTTTACGCTGACGGATGTCGAGTTGCCGTTGTGCGGGTATTTTGCTGTGGCATCCTCCGCAACTGTCTCTTTCTACTTTGACCACCGCGAGTCCGTTGTGTGCGTTTTTGCGGATGCGTTTGAAAGCGGCGAGGAGCCGGTCGTCGATGCTTTTCTCTATTTCAGTGGAGCGAATGATGAGCGCTTCGGTCTCGGCTTTGGTCTCCGCGAGGATGGAGTCGAGTTCGCTCTTTTTCTGGTTGAGGTCGACGGTTTTTTCCTCAATGTCGGTAACGGTTTTCGCCTTTTCGGCTTTGTGTGCCTGCAGCTCTTCGGTGTAGTTGTGTATTTTTTTCTGGCAGAGTTCGATGTCGAGTTGCTGGTATTCGATTTCCTTGTTGAGATTGTCGAATTCGCGGTTGTTTCTGACGGTGTTCTGCTGCTCTTTGTACCGTGCGATGGAGGCGTTGGCGTTCTCGGCGCGTACGCGGTAGTCGGAGATTTGTGTTTCGCAGTCTTTGATGCTGTCCTCGATGTTGTGGAGGCGTGTTTTGAGTCCTTCAATCTCGTCTCCCATATCCTTTACCTCCTGTGGCAGTTCGCCGGCGAGGGTGCGCAGTTCGTCGATACGTGTGTCAACCTGCTGCAGTTCGTAGAGGGCTTTGAGTTTCTGCTCTACGGTGAGTTCCTGTTCTTGTTTAGTAGCCATAATTGTATATGATTTTTTATAATTTGCTTTTTTTTGACGATGCGGAGAGTCGTTTGGGGCGGGTACTCTTCCTTTCTTTTGACAACGCGGGACGCATCGTCTCCACACTTTTCTGCTCTTTAATCTCAAAGAACGTGCACAGGTGTGCGGTCGGCTTCGGAGATATAGGTTTTGACCTTGCCTTGCAGCTGTTCTTGGAAGATATTACGGGTGAAGTGTTCGCTCGTCCAGTGGTCGATGTCGATGAGTCCGATGCGGTTGGCGGCGGCTTGCATCTCGTGGTATTTGCAGTCGGCGGTAAGATAGACGTCCGCGCCTTGTCGGATGGCTTCTTCGGAGAACTCGGCTCCCGCCCCTCCGCAGAGTGCGATGCGTTGTACAGGGTCGTTTGGGGGTGCCGTATAGCGGACGTATTCAGCCCCGAAGCGGTCTCTGACCCGATGGAGGAAATCGTTGTAGGGGATGGGGGCGGGGAGCGTACCGATGACGCCGAGTCCGTACTCCGCACCGGGGTGGGCAGCCACGAGGATGCGATAGTGCTGCACGCCGAGTAGGTCTGCCATACGTCCGCTGACACCGTGCAGGGCAGCGTCCATAGCGGTATGGCTCGAATAGATAGCTATACCGTGTCGGATAGCCAGCGCGACGCACCGTTCCTGAGGTGTAAGTCCGCAGATATGTTTCAGCCCGTGGAAGAGGAGCGGGTGGTGGCTGATGATGAGGTTGCAGCCCTTGTCAACGGCTTCGCGGACGACAGACTCGGTAATGTCCGTCGTCAGGAGAGCGGCGGAGATGTCCGTCGCCGTGTTACCCACCTGCATACCCGAGTTGTCCCAACTTTCCTGATAACTCAAGGGAGCCGCAGATTCTATGATATCGATGATGTCCTCTAGAATCAACCTTTGCGTGCGCCTACGCCTGTTTTGGCGGAGGTGGCTGCGGATTTCTGTGTTTTGACCTGTGCTTTCTTGGCAGCAGGTTTCTTTTCCTCGGCTTTCGGGGTCTCTACAGGTGCTGTTCCTTCCCCTGTTGTTTCCTCCTCAATGGTGAAATCGGTAATGCCGGCATTGACGAGGATGTTGTACCACTGGATGAGTTTGCGTATGTCGGAGGGATAGACGCGGTCTCTGTCCCAGTCCGGCAGCACCGAGTCGAACCATGTGCGTAGTGCGTCGTTGTCGGCTTTCTTGGGGTCGATGGAAACGGGCTGGAGGTTCTCTTTCGCTCCCACGGCGGTGAGTACGGTGCCGAGGGGTACATCGTCGCCGGTAGTGAACATAGAAACTTCGCTGAGAGCGACGATTTTGTCGCGTGCGTAGGTAGGCATACGTTTGCCGTCGAGAAGCGACTCGACGATGAGCATATTATTGCCTCGGCTGACCAACTTGTACAGCCCGGGTTTGCCGGTGATGGAGAGGATATTTTTGAGCATAGCTGTTTTTATAGTTAAAAGTTGAAAGTTGAGAGAAGTTTTAGAGTTGAGAGTTGAGAGCTGATGGGTTTTATGGGGTTATGGTTGAAATTTTGGCAAAAGTACTGCTTTTTTTGGAAATGTGCAAATTTTGTAGTAATTTTGCGGTCTAATTTCTAATTATGGGCTTATTAATAGTATTCTTGCTGTCTGCAATGACAGTGTCATTTCTCTGTTCTCTGCTGGAATCCACGTTGTTGACCACCACGCTGAGTTATATCACGATGC
>ERZ808286.1692-NODE-1692-length-10428-cov-3.230213_pt1 | contig 10428 bp, 9 predicted proteins | sample MGYA00521276_ERZ808286 | MGnify/ENA primary metagenome ERZ808286 (study PRJEB31516, sample SAMN03275607) | gut metagenome | biome: mammalia-associated habitat; material: feces | host: Papio cynocephalus | place: Kenya | collected 2012-08-01 ... | reverse complement strand
GTCGTTCTGCGATAGAGTGGGCACGGGAAAAATTCCGAAAATCCCCGCATCGACGGGGATTGTTCTAAGGAGCACAACATGACCGATCAGCGCACTGCGTGGGGTTGGGGTCTGGCCAGCGTGGACGCGGCCGGCAACACCCTGGACGTATGGTATCCGAAGCTCGAACTGGGGCAGGCCCCGGCCGAAGCGTCTCGTCCGAACCACAATTTCGGCGCACTCGCGCATGAGGACGCCGACGCCCGTGGCGTGCGCCGCGTTCCGGTGTTCACCGTCTCCAAGCTCGACGAGCCGATTGAGAGCGCCGCCGACGCCTACCTGCGTCTGCACCTGCTGAGCATGCGTCTGGCCAAGCCGAACACGCTGAACCTCGACGGCATCTTCGCCAAGCTCAACAACGTCGTGTGGACCAACTACGGCCCGTTCGCGGTCGAGGACTTCGCCCTGCGCAAGCTCGACGTGCTGGGCGCCACGGCACAGGCCGCGCCCGGACTGCCGCACGTCGACGTGAACGTGCTGTCCGTCGACAAGTTCCCGCGCATGATCGACTACGTCGTGCCGAGCGGCGTGCGCATCGGCGACGCCGACCGCGTGCGTCTGGGCGCGCACCTTTCCGAAGGCACCACCGTCATGCACGCCGGATTCGTGAACTTCAACGCCGGCACGCTCGGCGTCTCCATGGTCGAAGGCCGCGTCTCCCAGGGCGTCGTCGTCGGCAACGGCTCCGACATCGGCGGCGGCGCGTCCATCATGGGCACCCTCTCCGGTGGCGGCAAGCTGAAGAACTCCATCGGCGAGCACTCCCTGCTCGGCGCGAACGCCGGCATCGGCATCTCGCTCGGCGACAACTGCGTGGTCGAAGCCGGCCTGTACGTTACCGCTGGCACCAAGGTCACCATCTACGACAAGGCCAAGGTCGCGGCCGGCGAACCGCTCGAAACCGTCAAGGGCGCCGAACTGTCGGGCAAGAACAACATCCTGTTCATCCGCAACTCCGTGTCCGGCCGCATCGAGGCCCGCTACCGCAAGACCGGCATCGAACTCAACGCGAAGCTGCACAAGAACTAAGCGAGCGAATGTGCGCGTCCGCGCGTCCCATGCGGCTTCCGCGGAGATCACAGAACCGCGGAGGCGTCGCGGCGGCCATGGAACATGCGTTCCATGGGATTCACGGAAACGGATGGGAATGGCCGTCGCATCTGCCGACCGTCCGCGAATTCCCGCGGAATCATGAACGATGGTGGTCGGGAATCATGATGGTTCCCGACCACCATCGCGTCATTGACGGTGAATATCGGTATCGTGAATGTGGATCATCGGAACGCCAAGCGAATGGGGAACGATTGAGAATCACATTGATCACCGTCGGCAAGGTGAAGGAACGGTACCTGCGCGACGCCATCGAGGAATATTCGAAACGACTGGGCCGGTACTGCAAGCTCGACATCGTCGAAGTCGCCGACGAGAAAACCCCGGAACATGCCAGCGAAGGCATGGAACGGCAGATCAAAGCCAAAGAAGGCGAACGCATCGCCAAGCACATCCGCGACGACGCCTACGTCATCGCGTTGGCCATCGAGGGCAGGCAGCTCACCAGCGAACAGCTCGCCGCGAAAATCAACGACCTCGGACTGCACGGCACCAGCCACATCCAGCTCATCATCGGCGGCTCGCTCGGACTTGATCCTGCGATACTCAAGCGCGCCGACTATTTGCTGAGCTTCTCGAAGATGACGTTCCCGCACCAGCTGATGCGCGTCATCCTGTTGGAACAGATCTACCGCGCATACAAGATCAACGCCGGCGAGCCCTACCATAAGTGATTTCGGAGGCGTCACCGCGCAAGCCGATATCCGTGACGGCGCGAAGCGCGCCGGCCGGTGCGGAACGGCGGGCGCGCCGTCGCCCGCATTCAGGCAAAGTAGAAGCGGTTGCGTATACTCATGCCGTATGAGTGACTTCAGAAGCGAACGCGAGCAGCGGGAACGCCGTCGCCGCACCATGGTGCGCACGGTGTGCATCGTCATCGCCGCGGCGATGCTTCTGAGTCTGGTCATTCCCGCTATCTACGCGGGTCTTTGACCTCTGCTGTCCGCACGGTTCGAAGCGGGCTTATCTTCTCCAGCGCGATGTGACGCGCGAGGGCACGGGCAGGTTCGCGGCTCGTGAACGGGAGAAGTCCGAAAGCACGTGGAACACATCCCATGAATTGTGCGGGGGCTGTGAGCGGCTCCATGTCAGAACACGAAAAACACAGTAAGAAATGTATGGTGTAAACGATGGCAGAATTTGATTATTCCCACGCGATTGGCGAGGCTCGCGCCAAGTACGAATCCATTTCCAAGGCCCTCGACGTCGACCGTCTCAAGGCACAGGCCAAGGAACTCGAAACGCAGGCCGCGGAACCGGGCCTGTGGGACGATCCCGAACACGCGCAGAAGGTGACCAGCAAGCTTTCCGCCGTGCAGTCCCAGCTCAAGCGCCTCGCCTCCGCCGGCCAGCGCATCGAGGATGTGGAGACCCTCGTTGAACTCGGCCGGGAGGAAGACGACGCCGACACGCTCGCCGAGGCGCGCGCCGAGGTGGAGAGCATTCAGAAGGACCTCGACGACATGGAGATCCAGACCCTGCTCGACGGCGAATACGACGAGCGTTCCGCCGTCGTGACGATCCGCTCCGGCGCCGGTGGCGTCGATGCCGCGGACTTCGCGCAGATGCTGCTGCGCATGTACCTGCGCTGGGCCGAGCGCAACGGCTACAAGGCCAAGGTGATGGACACCTCCTATGCGGAAGAGGCCGGCATCAAGTCCGCCACGTTCCAGGTGGACGCTCCCTACGCCTACGGACGCATGAGCGTGGAAGGCGGCACGCACCGCCTGGTGCGCATCTCCCCGTTCGACAACCAGGGCCGCCGCCAGACCAGCTTCGCCGCCGTGGAGGTCGTGCCGCTGGTCGAGGCCACCGACCACATCGACGTGCCGGATTCCGAAATCCGCGTCGACACCTACTGCTCCTCCGGCCCCGGCGGCCAGGGCGTGAACACCACGTACTCCGCGGTGCGCATCACCCACATCCCGACCGGCATCGTCGTGACCATGCAGGACGAGCGCTCGCAGATCCAGAACCGCGCCGCCGCCATGGCCGTGCTGCAGTCCCGACTGCTGGTGCTGCGCCACGAGCAGGAGGCCAAGAAGAAGAAGGAGCTCGCCGGCGACATCAAGGCCAGCTGGGGCGACCAGATGCGTTCCTACGTGCTGCATCCGTACCAGATGGTCAAGGATCTGCGCACCGGATACGAGACCTCGCAGACCCAGGCCGTGTTCGACGGTGACATCGACGCGTTCATCGAGGCGGGCATCCGCTGGCGTCACGAACAGCGTCGCGCGGCCGCCGAAGAATCGGAAAACTAAGGTTCGGGCATAACGGCAGGCATCGTCTCAGCCGAAAGCGTAAAACGTCTTCGGCCGGGACGGGCAACAGATAAACCGGCAATAAAGGGGGAGTTCGATGGCGCTGATTTCGCTGGAACACGTGAGCAAGGTCTATCCGAAGAGCACTCGTCCCGCATTGGACGACATCAGTCTCAACGTCAAACGAGGTGATTTCGTCTTTCTGGTGGGCGCTTCCGGCTCCGGCAAAACCACATTGCTGAGTCTGCTGCTGCGTGAGGAGGAGGCCACCGACGGTGAGATCCACGTCGGCGGCAACGATCTGCGCCGTCTGTCGACGCGGCAGGTGCCGCATTACCGCCGCACCATCGGCTTTGTGTTCCAGGACTACAAGCTGCTGAACAACAAAACGGTGTGGGAGAACGTCGCGTTCGCATTGGAAGTGATCGGCACCAGCCGTTCCTCCATCAAATCGTTGGTGCCGAAGGTGCTGGAGACCGTTGGGCTCACCGGCAAGGAGAACAACTACCCGCAGGAGCTTTCCGGCGGCGAGGCGCAGCGTGTGGCCATCGCCCGCGCATATGTGAACCATCCGCAGATTCTGCTCGCCGACGAGCCCACCGGCAACCTCGATCCGACCACCTCGCTCGGCATCATGGAGGTGCTGGACGCCATCAACCGCACGGGAACCACCGTCGTCATGGCCACGCACAACGAGGAGATCGTCAACTCCATGCGCAAGCGCGTGGTCGAACTGCACAACGGCCGGATCGTGCGCGACGAGGAACACGGTTCCTACGATTCCGCACTGTATTTCCCTGATGCCGAAGTCGCTTCCAAGGCGCATCAGGCGTTGGGCGGCGGCCAGCGGAACGACGCGAAATACCGTCCGCAGGGCTCCGGGCATGGCGTGGCGGCTCCATCCGCCGACGCTCCGACGATCGGCATGGTCAACGTCGAAGGCTCGAACCGCGCCGAAACCGCGGCGAACGCGGTCAACATCGTGGCGGACGCCGTCACCAACGGCAGCGGCGATTCCGGAATCGCGCGTCTGGCCCGGACCGTGCACAACGGTCGCACCGGACGTTACGGCGAGGCATTCGCGCCCGCGGAAACGACCATGACCTGGGGCAAGGGGCTGAACCTCGCCGAATCCGCTACGAACCAGGAAACCGATGCGGCGCCGACCGATGCGGCGCCTGCCAGCACGGCACCCACGACCGATGCGGCGCCCGTCTCGCCGGTTCCGCCGGCACCGCCGGCCCCTCCGGCATCGCCGGCTTCGCAGGGAACGGAATCCTCGCAGCAGGCTGAATCCGCCGGCACCGCGGATCGCGGCGAGACCCGTGGCGAGGAAACCCGCAACGGGGAAACCGAGGAAGCTAAGGAGAACCACTGATGCGTTTGCGTTTCATCCTTTCCGAAACATGGAGCAGCCTCACCCGCAACGTGTCGATGATCATCTCCGTCACGTTGGTCACCTTCATCTCCTTCCTGTTCATCGGCGCCTCCACGCTGATGCAGGTGCAGGTCAACCAGGCCAAAGGGGAGTGGTACGACAAGGTCGAGGTCGTGGTGTGGCTGTGCCCTGATGGCACCAGCCAGGCGGCCACCTGCTCGACGGGCGCCGCGCCGACCGATCAGGAGATCGTCGATCTGGAGAACCTCATCCATGACGAGGCCGGCAAGGTCGTCTCCAAAATCACCTACGTGAGCCGCGAGGACTTCTACAAGAACACGTTCCTCAAGCAATACCCCAACGGCGTCTACCAAGGCAGAACGCTGACCGCCGCCGATATGCAGGCGTCGTTGCGCCTGAAACTCAGCGATCCGACCAAATACCAGGTGGTCTCCGAAATCCTGAGCGGACGCAACGGCGTCGAGGAGGTGCAGGACCAGCGCAAGATCTTCGATCCGGTGTTCACCGTGCTCAATCGCGCCACCGCGGTGGCTGTGGTGCTTGCGGGCGTGATGGTCGTCGTCGCGATTCTGCTGACGGGCACGACCATCCGCATGAGCGCCGCGTCCCGAAAGAACGAGACGGAGATCATGCGTCTGGTCGGTGCGTCGAATTGGACGATTCGATTGCCGTTCATCCTGGAAGGCGTGTTCGCGTCGTTGCTCGGCTCGGTGCTCGCGTCCGCGGCTCTGGGCGGCATCGTGAAGGTGTTCATCACCGATTGGCTCGCCAAAAACGTGCAATGGATACCGTTGATCACGCAGCGGTCGGTATGGATGGTCGCCCCGGCGCTGATTGTCGGCGCGGTGCTGCTTTCCATCATCGCCTCCGGATTCTCTTTGAGGAAGTATCTCAAGGTCTGACCAGATAGGGTACCGCACGTGCGAATCGACGTTCATGGCGGCGTGCGCGGGGACGGATGGTTCCCAGCGAACGCCGCTTGGATTTCGAGATGCGTTCTGTATAATGCCGAGCAGTGCCAATATGTTCAGGAAGGCTTTCATGTCAAGAAATGTAATTCGCAGGACACGTTCCATCGTGGGCGTCATGCTGTCGGCCACGATGCTGTGCGCCGCGGGCATGGCCACGATGACCGCGCCGGCGCCTGAAGCCAAGGCCGTGAGCGTATCCGAATACCAGTCGAAGGTCGCCGACCATGCCAAGCTGAAGGCACAGCTCGCCGGCGTGAGCAGCGATCTGGCCGACATCGTCCTGCAGCTTGCCGATTTGAACGACAATCAGATTCCCGCGGCGGTGAAGGCCGCCGAATCCGCGCAGCAGGCCGCGCAACAGGCGAAAAGCCAGGCCGAGGCCACCGCGGAACGACTGACCGCGGCCCAGCAGGACAAGGAGGATCTCGAAAAGGAGATCGAGCAGACCGGCGCGAACTACGATGACGCCAAGGCCGCGGTCGCGCAGCTTGCCAGGGAGAGCTTCCACGGCTCCGACGCCTCCGACGTGCTCGACGTGGTCACCAACGCCACCACGACGGACGAATTCGTCAGCAAGATGCAGTCCGAGGCGGCCGTCACCCGCAGTGAGGCGAACGCGGCCTCCGACGCCGCGAACGAGTTGAACACGTCGATGAACCGCAAGCAGCGTCTCAGCGCCATCGAAACCAAGATCACCCAGTTGAAGGCCGAGGCCGACAAGCAGGCCGATGCCGCGCAGCAGGCCGCCGACGCGGCAAGCGACAAGCAGGCCGAACTGCAACAGTTGCGCGATGAGGGTACGGCGAAACGCGAAAAGCTGGAATCGCAGAAAAGCCAGCTGACCACGCAAAGCGCGAAGGAAGCGGCCGAGATCGTCTCCATGAAGTCGCAGATCGACGCGATGAACAGCCAATACGCGAACAGCAGCAGCGCCGCGGCCACTCCGGGCAACAACCAGCAGCAGGTCAGCGGCGGTTCGTCGCAGTCCTCCGGCTCCTCAAGCGGTGGCTCCGCCGGCGGTTCGAGCGGCGGTGCTTCCAGTGGCGGCAGCTCCGGCGGTTCGGCTTCCAGCGGTTCGAGCGGTTCCAGTAACTCGGGCAGCTCGAATTCGGGCAACAGCGGCGGCGCCAGCGGTATGAACTATTCGGTTCCCGGCAACTGCCCGGCAGGCTCCGGATACTGCTATGGGCATAACACCGGCAACACGGTGGGCGGTTCCGCATACCCGGCACGTCAATGCACGTTGTGGGCGTATCTGCGCCGTTCCCAGCTCAGCCTTCCGGTGGGCTCCTACATGGGCAATGGCGGAGACTGGGCGAACACCGCACGCAGCTTGGGGTATCTGGTCAACAACACGCCGCATGTCGGCGCGGCCATGGTGTTCGCGCGCGGCCAAAGCGTCGGAGGCCATTGGACCGCCGACTGGCAGTATGGCCACGTCGCCGTCGTGGAACGTGTGAACTCGGACGGCTCGGTGCTGATCTCCGAAGGCGGCACCGGATTCTCCACCTTCCCGGCATACGAGACCATTTCCAATTCCGGCGCATACCAGTACATCCACTACTGAAATCGCTGGCATCGCGTCGTCGGCACATGGTGCCGGCGGCGCATTGTCGAATCGGACGAAAGGAGGGAAACAATGGCCAAGGAACAGGGAACCAAGATGATCGCGCAGAACAAGAAGGCGCGTCACGACTATGCCATCGAAGACAAATACGAGGCCGGACTGGTATTGACCGGCACCGAGGTGAAATCCCTGCGCGAAGGACGCGCGTCATTGGCGGAATCGTTCATCACCATCGACAGGCGTGGCGAGATCTGGTTGGAAGGCGCCAACATTCCCGAATACCTCAACGGCACATGGAACAACCACGCGCCGAAGCGCAAGCGCAAGCTGCTGCTGCACGCCGCGCAGATCGACAAGCTCGCGCGTCAGACCCAGGCGAAGGGCTTCACCATCATTCCGCTCAGCCTGTATTTCAAGGATGGCCGCGTCAAGGCGGAAATCGCGCTCGCACGAGGCAAGAAGGAATTCGACAAGCGTCAGGCGCTGCGTGAGGCGCAGGACAAGCGCGAGGCCCTGCGTGCCATGCGGTACGCGAACAAAATGGTGCGCTGAATCCGTCCTGATTGCATCATGCAGGCATCCGGTAGGTGCTCAGAACGTCTGGTTTTCTTTTCACGGCATGAAAGGAAGCCAGACGTTTTGCATTCTGCGATTCGTGAAATAGATTTTTTACGGAATATGGCCGCTTCGACCGGATTGTTCATCTATTTGTAGCTTGCCGCACCTATTCTATGATTCGAGTTCAATCGAGAAATGGATTCGAGCAAGAAGAAGGCAAGAAGGATATGCAATCGAAAAGGATTCTCAGGGCCACGGCCGCATGCGTGCTGAGCGCGGCCATGGTGTTCGGCACCGCGGCATGCGGCACCACCGATGGCAGCGACGACGCGTCCGCCGGCAAGTCCGGCGCGAAGTCGAGCGAGCTGACCGGCTACGATGTGTCCGGCGTGAAGAAGGACGACGATATCGCCAAGATGCTGCCTGATTACGTCACCAAGGACGACAAGCTGACCATCGGCATGGACACCTCGTATGCGCCGGCGGAATTCCTCGCCTCCGACGGCAAGACGCCGGTCGGCTTCGACGTCGACATCGCGAAGGCCTTGGCGGGCGTGTTCGGACTGAAGGCCGACCCCGAAACCGCGAATTTCGATTCGATCATTCCCGCGGTCGGCGCGAAATACGATATCGGCATCTCCTCGTTCACCGTCACCAAGGAGCGTCTTGAGGCCGTCGACTTCGTCAGCCACTTCGACGCCGGCTCATCATGGGCGGTGAAGAAGGGCAATCCGAACAAGGTCGACACCTCTGACCTGTGCGGCAAGAAGGTGGCCGTGCAGACCGCCACCATGCAGGAGACCGAGGCGAACAAGATGGCCAAGCAGTGCAAGGCCGACGGCAAGCCCGAGATGGACGTGATCTCCAGCAAGCTGCAGACCGATGTGACCACCAACGTCGTCACCGGCAAGGCCGATGTGTTCTACGCGGATTCGCCGGTCGCCGGCTACGCCATCGCGCAGACCGATGGCGCTTTGGAGACCTTGGGCAAGGTCGAGGGCGTCGCTCCCGAAGGCATCGTCATCAAGAAGGGCGACAGTCAGATGGACAAGGCCGTGCAGGCCGCGCTGCAGAAGCTCATCGATGACGGCACGTATCTGAAGATCCTCAAGTATTGGGGCGTCGAGGACGGCGCGATCAGCAAGCCGGAGATCAATACGCCCGGCGAGTGAGCCGACCTATGAACGGGAGCATTCCGTAAAGGAATCGCCGGTGGCGGGAGATGCCGGCGGTCCCATCAGTTGACGTACCAACATTCCGACGAATGATGAACCGCCTGTTTTCAGCCGACGTTTCGGCAGGGGACAGGCGATTCGCATATCCGGGCGCGTGGCGCCCATGGGCGGTCGTTCATCGGTGGGCCGTCCATAATCCGCATGATGTAACGCATCCGTAGCATGGAACGCTTATCTTGCCCCACAAGACCACAGTTTGTCCGGATTGTTTGTTGACTGGGTCTGGAGAGGGGATTGTGCCATGGCACTCAAGGAAATAAGAAGAATCATCGCATTGGCGTTGAGCGCGTCGATGCTGGTTGCGGTGGCGGCCTGCGGAACATCGGATGGCAAGGACTCCGACGCTTCGAGCGGCTCCGATTCCACGTCGAGCGCCACCGGTTACGACGTGTCCGGCGTGAAGAAGGATCCGCAGATCGCCAAGATGCTGCCGGAATCCGTCACCAAGGACGGCAAGCTGACCGTCGGCATGGACACGTCGTACGCCCCTGCGGAATTCCTCGCGGAGGACGGCAAGACCCCGGTCGGCTTCGATGTGGACTTCGTCAAGGCCATGGCGAACATCTTCGGGCTCAAGGCGGATCCGCAGACCGCGAATTTCGATTCGATCATTCCCGCCATCGGCTCCAAATACGACATCGGCGTCTCCTCGTTCACCATCACTCCGGAACGTATGGATGCCGTCGATTTCGTCAGCATATTCAAGGCGGGCTCCACCTGGGTGGTGAAGAAGGGCAATCCGAACAAGGTCGACACCTCCGAGCTGTGCGGTCTGAAGATCGCGGTGCAGACGGGCACCACGCAGGAGGAGGAAGTCACCAAAGCCTCCAAGCAGTGCAAGGCCGACGGCAAGTCGGGCATCGAGATCCTGTCGAACAAGCTGCAGACCGATGTGACGACGAACGTGGCGACCGGCAAGGCCGATGTGTTCTATGCGGATTCGCCGGTCGCCGGCTACGCGATCTCCCAGACCAAGGGCACGTTGCAGGCCCTCGGCGAGGACGTCGGCGTCACCAAGGAGGCCGTTGCCGTCAAGAAGGGCGATTCCGCCACCGACAAGGCCGTGCAGGCGGCCATGCAGAAGCTCATGGACGACGGCACGTACATGAAGATCCTCAAGTACTGGGGCGCCGAATCCGGCGCGGTCGACAAGGCCGAGATCAATCCGACCGACATCAACGGCTGAGGCGGCTGTTGCCTAGTCGGCATCGTGCGCCGGATCCCATCCTGTCGGCGCGCGATGCCGCATCTGCCCTATATCCCGCGCGCATGCCGCTTACGATGCCGT
>ERZ808286.1691-NODE-1691-length-10438-cov-2.980449_pt1 | contig 10438 bp, 6 predicted proteins | sample MGYA00521276_ERZ808286 | MGnify/ENA primary metagenome ERZ808286 (study PRJEB31516, sample SAMN03275607) | gut metagenome | biome: mammalia-associated habitat; material: feces | host: Papio cynocephalus | place: Kenya | collected 2012-08-01 ... | reverse complement strand
ACCGCACGCTCGAGATAAGCTGTGGTAAGGTGATAGATTATAAAGTAAAATACGACCAATATGTTGTTTTGCGTCGTGAACGTCGCGAACAACAGCTGAGGGCTTACGAGAACCAACAAAAGGAAATCGCTGATATAAAAGATTTTATAGAGCGCTTTAGATACAAGCCAACAAAGGCCGTACAGGTACAAAGCCGTATCAAGCAGCTCGAAAAAATAGTACCTATTGAAATAGACGACGTGGACAATTCTCAGATGCATCTCAAGTTTCCCCCATGTCTTAGGAGTGGCGACTACCCTGTTATCTGCAATGACGTTAAAAAGGTCTACGGAGAACATACTGTATTCTCAAACGTAAATCTCACGATAAAACGAGGCGAAAAGGTTGCCTTTGTTGGAAAAAACGGCGAAGGAAAATCTACACTCGTAAAATGTATAATGGGCGAAATACCATTCAGCGGAACACTAAAGATAGGTCACAATGTACAGATAGGATATTTTGCACAGAACCAAGCGCAACTGCTCGAACCAAACATAACAGTGTTCGACACTATCGACCGTGTGGCACGTGGAGAAATACGCCTCAAAATAAATGATATCCTCGGGGCATTCATGTTTGGCGGAGAAGCATCTGAAAAGAAGGTTGGAGTACTCAGTGGAGGCGAGCGTAGTCGTCTGGCAATGATACGCCTGCTTCTCGAACCTGTAAACCTACTTATCCTCGATGAGCCGACAAACCATCTCGACATGCGTTCAAAGGACGTTCTGAAAGAGGCTATACGCAACTTCGACGGAACAGCTATCGTAGTAAGCCACGACAGAGAGTTCCTCGACGGACTCGTAACCAAAGTTTATGAATTCGGCGGCGGAAAGGTAACTGAACATCTCGGTGGAATATATGATTTTCTCGAGAAACACAACATATCTTCGCTCGATTCACTCGGTAGGACAGCTAATGAAGAAAAGGGTACATCAACCCCTTCAGCGGTAAAGGTTGCCACAACAAGTTCGAACGCCGAGACAAAGACAGATGCAAAACAAAGTTACGCTGAGCATAAAGAACAGCAGAAGCGCATACGTAAAGCCCAGAAAGCGGTAGACGACGCTGAAAAGAATATCGAAAAAATGGAGACAAGACTCAAGGAACTTGACAGTCTGCTCTCCCAGCCCGAAAACGCCACTAACATGGAGCTCGTTACGGAATATTCAGAAACGAAAGAAAAGCTCGATGCTGAAGTAGAACGCTGGGAAAAACTTGCCGAAGAGTTAGAAGGACTGTCGGCTTAAATAAGAACAAAGACGAAACATAAAAATAGAAAAATCATGAAAATGAAAAGTATTATTCCGATGGTGGCTTTTGCCTCCATCTCATTCTCGGCAATGGCACAAGAGCTGAAGTCGGGAATCGACCTAACAAACCTCGACAATAGCGTGCGCCCACAAGACGACTTCTTCCAATATGCCTGTGGCGGTTGGATGAAAAAGAACCCTCTTCCGGCTGCATACTCACGCTATGGTAGCTTCGACGTGCTCGGTGAGGAAAACAACAAAAGAATAAACGGTATACTTAAAGAGTTACTCGAGAAAACATACGCTAAAGGTTCTGTAGAACAAAAACTTAGTGACTTGTATAAGCTCGCCATGGATGAGAAGCGTCGAGATGCAGACGGAGTAAAACCTCTTGCCGGAGTACTCGGAAGATTGGAAAAAGCAAAGAGCGTAAAAGAACTCTTCAACATTCAACTCTCGCTCATTCCATATGGCGACAATGAATTCTTCGGTGTATATATCGGTGCAGACGAGAAGAACGCCCAACAGAACATCATCAACATTACGCAAGGCGGAATAACCCTCGGACAAAAAGAATACTATCTCGACACCGACTCGGCAACAACAGCAATCCGCGATGCATACAAGAAACATATCGTAAGAATGTTTAAAATGTTTGGTTTCAAAGAGAACGTTGCTGAGGCGAAGATGAAAAACGTGATGAAGATTGAAACCGAACTTGCAAAAGTATCTAAATCAAATACGGAACTACGTGACCCAGAGGCTAACTACCACAAAATGACACTGAAGGCCTTTAACGAGAAATATCCTCATCTTCAGCTCAATAAACAGCTTCTTGCTTCGGGAATAGCTATAGAGAAAGCTAAAGAGCTTGTTGTTGGACAGCCTGAGTTCTTAACAGGAGCAGACAAAGTTGTTGCAGGAATTACGACAGCAGAATACCGCGACTATATGGAATGGGGACAGATTATGAGTGCTGCCGGATACTTGAGCGATGATGTAGTACAGGCAAACTTCGACTTCTTCGGAAAGACCATGAGTGGCAGGAAAGAAAACCACCCACTATGGAAACGTGCTACAAGTCAGGTAGAGAGCCAGATGGGACAAGCACTCGGAAAGATATATGTGGAAAAATATTTCCCCGCTTCGTCGAAGGAACGCATGAAGACTCTTGTGGCAAATCTTCAAAAAGCACTTGCAAAGCGTATTGAGGCACAAGACTGGATGAGTCAAGAGACGAAACAAAATGCTCTCAACAAACTCAGTTCTTTCTATGTAAAAATCGGTTATCCAGACAAGTGGATTGACATGACGGAGCTAAACATCGACCCTACAAAGTCATACTATGAGAATATTGAGGAGTGTCGTCGTTTCTGGAACAAATGGACAATAGATAATAAGGTAGGAAAACCTGTAGACAAAGATGAGTGGCAAATGTATCCACAAACGGTAAATGCTTACTACAACCCTACAACAAACGAAATATGCTTCCCTGCAGGAATTCTGCAGAAACCATTCTTCGACCCTGAGGCTGACGATGCTTTCAATTATGGAGCTATCGGTGTGGTAATCGGTCATGAGATGACACACGGATTTGACGACCAGGGACGCCATTACGATAAAGACGGAAACATGAAGGACTGGTGGACGGCTGCCGATGCAGAAAATTTCAACAAGCGTGCTGACCTGTATGCCAACTTCTTCTCTGCTATCAAGGTGTTACCGGATCTCAACGCTAACGGGCGTTTCACTCTTGGCGAGAATCTTGCCGACCACGGAGGACTACAAGTTGCCTTCGAGGCTTATAAAGAAGCAACAAAAGACACCCCGCTGAAGACAATCGACGGACTGTCTCCTGACCAACGTTTCTTTATTGCTTACGCTGAGGTTTGGGCAGCCAACATCACTGAGGCAGAAATAAGACAGCGCACAAAGAGCGATCCTCATGCGCTTGGAATGTGGCGTGTAAATGGAGCTCTGCCACATATTAATATGTGGTATGATGCCTTCGGCGTAAATTCTAACGACAAGATGTTTATTCCTGTTGACCAGCGTCTGAAATTATGGTAAGAAAAATAAACGGCTATCTATAAAGAAATCTGCCAATAACTTCCATATATATTATGGTATAAGTTATTGGCAGATTTTTTCGTTATATTAGTATTTTTACTATCTAATATATACTACCTCCTTTTTCATTCTTCGTCATTTCATTCCATTCTTCCATAGCCTTCTTCCAGTCGGTCTGCTCTCCTGATTCGATAGCGAGTTTTTCTTTTTCAGCCTCGTCGCGAGCCTTGTCCCGCTTACGCTTTTCCTTCATAGATTCTATTGTTGCATCATCAAGGATACGAATAGCTCCACGTTTTACGGCAGCCTCAAGTTCTATCTCCCCAAAAGCACGTCCTGGTTCGTTGAAATCAGAGATATTAAACTCGTACTCCGTGCGCAGAGTATGACGAATTTCTTTCTGTTTCGCGCGGTTGGCTGTAGACTTTAGGTGCAGCAGCTTGCCAATTGCCTTTATCTCACTTTCTGAATATTTATTTCTTCCCATCTTCTGTTTTTGTCTACAAAGTTAACGTAAAATGACCGAAATAAAAAGATTTTATATAAAAAGTATAGTTTTCCATACTCGTAGACGTATATTTAAACCACTTTTTCGTACCTTTGTAGAAAAGTTAATATTTTACAATTTATAATTAGATTGCTCTCGCTCCGCTGATGTTTAGTGCTTTGAATGGGGGCATAAAATGAAGAGTTAGGAATTATATAATGAAAAAAATCAAAGATAAAAGACAAATGCTCTTTTGGGCACTGATAATAATGACAATAATAGCATTGCTGCCTTTTTTGGGAGAAACGCTATTCAATACCAAGGGAGAACCAAGAGAAGCCGTTGTTGCACTTTCAATGCTGCAAACCGGAGATTGGATTTCGCCTATAAATAATGGTGTAGACATTGCATATAAACCACCGTTTTTCCATTGGTGCGTGGCGCTTTGTTCACTCTTTATCGGTAAGGTGACGGAGTTTACATCGCGACTTCCGTCTGCAATAGCTACCATAATCATGGTGCTCGTAATGTATCGCTGCATGATAAAAAACAAGATTGATGAACGTCTGGCATTTATTACCGGAGCCGTTACACTTACCGCCTTCGAAGTGCACCGTGCAGCAATGGCATGTCGCGTTGACATGGTACTTTCCTCACTCACTGTTGTAGCAATACTCATCTTTCAGCGTTGGCACGCCACACGCAAAAATGTATTTCTTCCGATAATTGTACTGCTCCTCAGCGGGGCATTCCTTACCAAAGGACCTGTTGGAGCCTTGTTGCCATGTGTGGTAATGGGAGCATACATGCTGTTAAGAGGCGAACGGCTATATAAGGCTATCGCCATAAGTCTGGCTCTGGTACTTGCGGCAAGTGTGTTGCCAGTGGCATGGTATTATACTGCATATCAGGAGAGGGGCAACGAGTTCCTGTATCTTGTATACGAAGAGAACGTGTTGAGGTTGCTGGGGAAAATGGCTTATTCCTCACATGAGGCTCCTGCTATATATAATATAGGTACAATGCTTTCCGGATTCCTGCCATATACTCTGTTTGCCATAGCGGCACTTTTCACGGTAAAATATCGTCTGCCGCATTTCGAAGGTCATGCTGGTATAGCTGGCAGATTGCAAAAGTATATCTGCCGACAATGGAATAAACTGAAGAGAATGCCGGACTACGACCTCCTTGCCTTGATTGGTGCCGTCATAATATTCGTGTTCTATTGTATCCCTAAAAGCAAACGAAGCGTATATCTGCTTCCTGTGTATCCATTTGCAGCATACTATCTATCAAAGCTTATATTATGGATGGTAAGTCAAAGACACAAAGTTGCGGAGGCTTTCGGATGGCTGATCGCCATACTTGCCATACTCGTGCCTGTAGTATCTGCTCTGCTGATGGCGGGAGTTGTTCCCGTATCCGTATTCCACGGCAAGCATGCAGCAGACAATGCTGCATATATCGAAAGCTTTACCGAGAGAGCATGGGGATTAGCTTTTCTCTTTGCCATAGTGGCTACAGCATTTGCGGTATGGGTATTCGTAAAACGACGCAATCGCTCGCCATACTGGTTTTGTGGTAGTCTGACGGTACTCGTCGTAGCATTGAACATCTCGCTCGACGGGGTTGTACTGCCAAGGATACTCGGTGTGAAGTCTGACTACAAGATGGCAAGTGAAATTGCAAAGCTCGTGCCACCAGAAGAAAAGATCTGGGACTATCGCCATGACTGGAAACCTGGCGAGAGGAGCAGAATGCATCAATTTACCGTAAACTTCTATATAGGCGACCGCATCGTGCCGCTCGATTTCAACAAGCCTAAGGCGGGATATATGATAATGGGCACCGACGACTACTTGCCGTTTGTAAAGAAATATCCATGTTATCGCCTCGTAAAAGTGAAGAGTTTTAAACATAAAAGCTGTGACGACAAGAGGTTTCTAACTCTCTATACTTTCTCCATGAAGTAGAGGAATCGCAGTTTGTTGTAAATAAAATCAGGAAGCATATTTAATTATGAAATTAGCAATAGTCGTACCGTGTTATAATGAGGAAGAAGTACTGCCCGAAACAAGTAAGCGACTCCTCGAAGTTATAGAAAATCTCGTAAAAAAAGAACTCGTTGACGAAGGACAGATTCTCTTTGTCGACGACGGTAGCCGCGACAAGACATGGCAGCTTATAGAAGAAGCCGGAGAAAAGGACAAAAGGATCGGCGGACTGAAACTTTCGTGTAACCGTGGACATCAGTATGCTTTATGGGCTGGACTGAAATGGTCGGCAGAACATAGCGATGTATCTATTTCTATTGATGCTGATTTACAAGACGATGTAAATGCTATATATGAGATGGCGGAGAAATTCCGTAGCGGCTATGATATCGTATTCGGGGTAAGGAAAGAACGCAAAACCGACACATTTTTTAAACGAACAACGGCACTTGCCTTCTATCGGCTGATGACGACACTCGGAGGAAAAATTATCTACAACCATGCCGATTTCCGACTTATGAGCCGAAGGGCGATGTGTGCACTGATGCAGTATCCGGAAGATAATCTGTTCTTGCGCGGCATGGTTCCTACCGTAGGTTTTCCATCGACATCGGTATACTATAACCGCAGCGAGCGTTTTGCCGGCGAATCGAAATATCCGCTGAAGAAGATGATTGCCTTTGCCCTTGAGGGCATTACTTCGTTTTCCGTAAAACCGCTACGGCTGATTACTTATTTGGGGATAGTCTTCATTCTCGTTGCATTCGGCGTTATTGCATATGCCCTTTACGAGCATTTCGCTGGACATACGATAGAGGGATGGACATCACTTCTCGTTAGTCTGTGGTTTATCGGCGGCAGCGTATTGCTTGCATGTGGAGTTACGGGGGAGTATATAGGCAAAATATATCTTGAAGTAAAGCATCGCCCAAAATATTTTATTGAAAAAAAGACAAACGCATAGGCGTTTGTCTTTTACAGATAAGATATAGCGCTAAATAAGCAATCTCCCGTATATGAGTTTTTTTCGAGAAAAGTATCATTGTATCATAAAAAGGCATTTTTTAGACCTTAACAATTTGGAAATCAATAAAATACTTCAATGATACTTTTCTATATTTTTTACAGAAAGTATCATAGAAGTATCATAAAATGGTATTAAGTATCATAAAAACGCAAACTTATCAATATCGGCTATTCAATTTGCTGATTTCATTTTTTGAATGAAATTATAAGCATATATGCGTCTCGGGACATTGCCCACAACGTGGTCATCGAAGTCTTGCGCCGTGGGCATCGATGCCCATGATAGTGGGCACTGACTGCCCAAACTATGGGCATAAAGTTGGGCACTTTGTTCATACATTTAAAACGGCATTCCTACAGCAAAGTGGAAAGCAAAATCACGACTTAGTTTCGGATGGATAATGGCGAAATGCTCATTCTTAGAGTCATAAGCAGGATTGATAGCTTTCATTCCCATATCGAAACGCAGTATGAAATAGTTGAAGTTAAGACGAATACCAAGTCCATAAGCCACTGCTATCTGTTTATAAAAAGAGTCAAGACGGAACTGTCCGTCTGGCTGCTCGTCGTAACGCCGCAGCGTCCATATATTTCCTGCGTCAACAAATGCCGCACCATAAAACTTCCAGAACAGGAAAGTGCGCAGTTCTGCGTTAAGGTCGAGCTTCATGTCGCCAGTTTGGTTGATAAAATCTATCCTACCGTCTTTTCCCTTAAAGCCACCAGGACCAAGTCCTCTTACCGTCCATCCCCTTACAGAGTTGGCACCACCCGAGAAATAACGTTTTTCAAATGGCAAGACCTTACTGTTGCCATAAGGATAAGCTGCACCGAGAGCTGCATGAAAGACCAGTTGGTTGTTCTTGTCGAAAGATACCATGTGAGTATAGTCAAGGTCAAGCTTAGCATATTGCGCATAGGCAATATTAAAAACTTCATAGTTCCCGTTACTGTTTTTGTTGAGCTTTGCAGCATGCGAAATACCGTTAAGTAAATTACCTGCCGTTTCGAAATTTATCTTAAAGGCATTATATTTATGACTGTAAGACATTCCGAATCCTATCTTCATTATAAAGAGGTCTTCGTAGTTGTAACGCAAGATAATATTACGGTTGTCCGCATCATCGAGGTATTCTTTCTTGAACGTAGACGAAATCCACGGCATATACACATAGTTGAGGTCTATAACGTCAAACTTATAGTTGTGTCTTCTACTGGCGTCTGTCCAATGATAGCGCAGCCCGCCGGAGAATACTCTACGATGGAACTCGGGACGGTTCTGCATGTTATAACTTACGGCAAACTCCGACGTTGCAAGAGAGCGCCGTTTGAAGTCGCGCGAAATAAAGGGACAAAGCAAACCCGGAAACTGCAGTTTCGACTCTATGCTATACTCCATATAGTTTTGGTTCTGATACCCTTCAAGACCGGTTATTGCCTCATATGCGCCCCTCAATTTCATGCTGAACACTTCTGATCCGTGGAAGAGATTTCGGTTTTCGTATGTCAGAGAGGCGGCTGCACCGAGATCTCCAGAAGTATTGGTGCCTTCTGGCTGAAAACTGATGCTGTTGGGCTTCGACGGATACACTTGTATATCACAGTTGAGCTTGTCGGAACCTGGCTCTTCTTCAAACTGAATATTTGTGTATCTTACGGCTTGCAGTTTACCAAAACTGTTATAAGTGCGCTTCAAATCGTCAGACCGAAATAACTTTCCTGGCTCTATCCATGAATTTTCAAGGAGAACATTATGGCGGAGACAAATCCGATTGGTTTCGCCAATAAATTTCACATTACCAATAGTGTAACACGTATGGAGCGTATCTCTCTCCGTACCGGCAATATTGTTTTTTGCGAGGTGTAACACTACATCTACAAGATGTTTGCCTGGAAGAGAATCTGCTGTAAAAGTTATAAAGTCTTTATGGAAATGATAATATCCATTGTTTGTAAGAACAGACGTAATACGCTTTCGCTCCTCGTCAAGACGATTTATATTGAAGCTCATGCCTGTTTTCAGCCGTTCTTCTTCGGGATATAGAAGTGGCAGCTTTACTGCTATGCTGTCGTCTTGTATGTCGTAACGCACGCTATTGATACGATATTCTTTTCCTGGCGTAAGGATATAGACAAGGTCTATTTTCTTTTTACCGGACAGGTGGGTGCGCGTGGTAACACTTGCATCGAGGAATCCGTCGTTCTGCATTGCTGTACGCAAGTCTTCACAGGTAGAACGAGTGAGAATACTGTCCACTGTAACTGGCTTCTCGCCAATATTCTTTAGTGTCCTGTTTATCCATTTCGTAGAGTCCTTGCCGGCAAGAGAATAGGTAGCAAGGGGCACACGTATGGATGAGAACCATCTCGTATTACCCTTTTGGCGGATGTATGGCTCATACCTTGAGATATCGAGCGACTTGTCGGAAGACTCTACCTTTACCTTATTGAGAAGATATTCATTTTCGGGTATGAATTTTGTGACAGAGCAGCCCGTGACAAATGTTGCCATGGGTGCCAACAAAGATAGGTATAATATATTTTTTGATATTATGCGTGTCACTTCTTTTAATTTTTATATGCAAAAGTAAGAAAAAAATAGTACTTTTGCCTAATATTACTCCAAGAATTATAAGATGATAAGCAAAAATCAAATAAAGACAATACGCTCGCTTGAGAATAAAAAGGGAAGAACCAAAGAAAAGGCTTTTGTGGCTGAAGGACCAAAAGTCGTGGCTGACCTTGCTGAATTCTCACGCCCACGACTTGTCGTGGCTACGAATGAGTGGATGGAAAGGAATCCGGAATTTACGGCAAGATTAGGCTGCAACTGCATTGACGTGACGGAAGATGAACTGCGTAAGGTGAGTTTTCTGCAACATCCGCAACAGGTACTTGCTGTTTTTCCTATTGAGAACAATGAAGGAAACGAGGCTCCATCTGTGGATAATGAGCTGTACATCGCCCTCGACGGAGTGCAGGATCCAGGAAATCTGGGCACTATAATTCGCATTGCCGACTGGTTTGGCATTAGCCGCATCTTTTGCAGTCGCGACACGGCGGATGTTTATAACCCCAAGGTGATACAGGCTACAATGGGTAGTGTGGCGAGAGTGAAGGTGGAGTATGTTGACCTTGTTAATATGATAAAAACGTTGCCAAGCAGCATGCCGGTATTCGGGACTTTTCTTGACGGAGAGAATATTTACGAAAAGAATCTTCCACAACATGGCATCATTGTTATGGGAAACGAGGGGAAAGGTATTTCGGATGACATAAAAGCACTCGTAACTGAAAAACTGCTTATACCGAATTTTCCCGAAGGAAGACGCACGGCAGACAGCTTGAATGTGGCAATAGCAACTGCAATAACATGCTCTGAATTCAGAAGAGGAAGATGATATTACAGAAAAAACAAAAAAAAATTGCTAAAAATTTTATCATTCAAAAAAATATTCATACCTTTGCAACCGCAAACGAAACGAGAGGGTTTCCAAGGCAAGAACAAACTCCTTATGGTGTGTTAGTTCAGCTGGTTAGAATGCCTGCCTGTCACGCAGGAGGTCACGGGT
>ERZ808286.1690-NODE-1690-length-10439-cov-5.211287_pt1 | contig 10439 bp, 7 predicted proteins | sample MGYA00521276_ERZ808286 | MGnify/ENA primary metagenome ERZ808286 (study PRJEB31516, sample SAMN03275607) | gut metagenome | biome: mammalia-associated habitat; material: feces | host: Papio cynocephalus | place: Kenya | collected 2012-08-01 ... | reverse complement strand
TTATATATATAGTTATAATTTACTTAAAATAGGAAAAACCTGTATTAAGTAAAAATTTTTTTGTGTAAGGTAGGAAAACAATGGCAGAAATGACAGAGAAGGACTTGACTAGAAGTGTAAAGTATGACGAGAACGATATTCAAGTACTAGAAGGGCTAGAGCCAGTTAGAAAACGTCCGGGTATGTATATAGGAAGTACAGATTTACGTGGACTACACCATTTGATTACAGAAATAGTAGACAATAGTATTGACGAGGCTTTGGCTGGCTATTGTGATCATATTGAAGTTACTCTTAACAAGAATGGTAGTGTTACTGTAGTCGACAATGGTCGTGGTATTCCTTGCGGTGTTATTAAAAAGGAAGGTAAGAGTGCAGTAGAAGTCGTATTAACCAAACTTCATGCTGGTGGTAAATTCGGTGGCGAAGGTTATAAGATTAGTGGAGGATTACACGGTGTAGGTTTAAGTTGTGTTAACGCACTATCAGAGTGGTTAGATGTTACCGTATATCAAGGTGGCAAGATTCACAATCAATTGTACAAACGTGGTATTCCACAATTCCCACTAGAGATTACAGGTAATACAGATAAGACTGGTACTACCGTAACCTTTATGCCAGATGATACTATATTTGATTCGGTAGTTTTTGATTATGATGAACTTAAGAGTAGATTTAGAGAAATAGCATTCCTAAATAAAGGTTTAAGAATAAGTGTTTCTGACTTAAGGGGAGAGACTCCACAAGAAGAAAGTTATCAATATATCGGTGGTATCGTAGAATTTGTAGATTACCTAAACAAGAATAAAGAGACTTTGTTTAGTGAGCCAGTATACATTAATGTTATTAACCCTACCAATGAAGTAGAAATAGCATTCCAGTACAATACTGGTTACAACGAACTTATTAATAGTTATGCCAACAACATTAATACTCAAGAAGGCGGACATCACGTAGAAGGATTTAAGAACGCACTTACCAAGATAGTTAATGATTATGGCAGACAAAACAAGATACTTAAAGAAAGTGAAAAGTTAAGTGGCGAAGATATAAGAGAAGGCTTAACAGCAATAGTTAGTGTTAAACTTACTAACCCACAATTTGAAGGTCAAACCAAAACAAAACTTGGTAATGCCGAGATGAGAAAAATTGTTGCTGATGCTATGCAAGATAAATTTGGTACTTACCTAGAAGAAAATCCAGGTGTAGGTAGAGACCTAGTACTTAAATGTATCACTGCAAAGAGAGCAAGAGAAGCAGCAAGAAGTGTAAGAGAAGCAACTAGAAGAAAGGGTATTCTAGAGAGTACTACTCTACCAGGTAAATTGGCAGACTGTACATCTAAAGACCCAAAAGTTAGCGAAATATATTTTGTCGAAGGTGATAGTGCGGGCGGTACTGCTAAACAAGGTAGAGATAGAAAGTTCCAAGCCATTATGCCTTTAAGGGGTAAGATACTTAACGTAGAAAAAGCATCACTACACAAAGTACTAGAAAGCCAAGTAATTAAAGATATGATTACTGCTATAGGCTGTGGTGTAGGTAGCGAGTTTGATGAAAGTAAATTAAGATATGACAAGATAATATGTATGACCGATGCCGATGTCGATGGTAGCCATATACGTATACTTATGCTTACATTCTTCTTTAGATTTATGCAACCACTTATTACCAATGGACATATATATTCGGCTATGCCACCACTATACAAGATACAACTTAATAAAGATGTATACTATGCTTATAGTGATGAAGAAAAAGATGCAAAACTTGAAGAATTGGGTAACAATAAAGCAATCAATGTTCAACGTTATAAAGGTCTAGGAGAGATGACAGCAGACCAACTTTGGGATACAACCATGAACCCAGAAAAACGTATTCTTGCTCGTATCACAATGGACGATGCATTAGAAGCAGAAGAAACATTTAACAAACTTATGGGTGAAGATGTTGAATTAAGACGTCAATTTATAGAAGCCAATGCTACTTTAGTAAAGGATTTGGATATTTAACATATTGGTGTTAATAAATAATAATTTGACACTAAAATATAAGTTTATGACAAAAAGTTAAATATAAATAAAGGAAATATCGTAATGGAAAACGAAAAAGACAACGATAAAATAGTTAAAGGTACAGTTAATGAGAATGAACATTTAACTGACCATATAGTAGACAATACTAAAATACTAGATATAAAAGTAAAAGAAGAACTTGAAAAATCTTTCATCGCATATGCTATGGCGGTTAACGTAAGCCGTGCTATACCAGATGTAAGAGATGGTCTTAAACCAGTTCATCGTCGTATACTTTATGCTATGGGCGAACTTAATTTGTTTAATGATAAGGCATACAAAAAATGTGCTCGTATTGTCGGCGATGTTATAGGTAAATATCACCCACACGGAGACACTGCAGTATATGATGCTCTTGTAAGATTGGCACAAGACTTTACTATTAATGCACCACTTGTAGACGGCCACGGAAACTTTGGTTCTGTCGATGGTGACCCACCAGCAGCGATGCGTTATACTGAAGCAAGATTAAGTAAAGTAGCATCAGAAATGCTTGCTGATATTGATAAAAATACAGTAGATTTTATACCTAACTTCGATGATAGCGAAGTACAACCAAGTGTATTACCAGCACGTTTCCCTAACTTATTAGTTAATGGTAGTGACGGTATAGCAGTAGGTATGGCTACCAATATTCCACCACACAACTTAAGTGAAGTTATTGATGGCTGTGTAGCACTTATCGAAAATCCAGATATGGATATAGATGACCTTATTAAGGTTATACCTGCACCAGATTTTCCTACACGTGGTATCATTATGGGACGTAGCGGTATACGTCAAGCATATCGTACTGGTAGGGGTACATTCATTATTAGAAGTAAATGTGAAATTGAAGAATTTAACAATGGTACAAGACATCGTATTGTTGTTACTGAAATACCTTATCAAGTTAATAAGTCAAAACTTATTATGCAGATAGCAGACTTGGTTAAAAACAAACGTATTGAAGGTATAAGTGATATTAAAGAAGAAAGTGATAGACAAGGTTTGCGTATTGTTATTGACGTTAAACGTGATGCTAATCCACAAGTAGTTCTTAATACATTATATAAACACAGTCAGTTGCAAGTAAGTTTTGGTGTAATTAATCTAGCATTAGTTAACAATGCACCAAAGATTCTTAACTTGAAAGAAATGTTGCAAAACTATCTATTATTCCAAGAAGAAGTTATTACTAGACGTACCGAGTTTGACCTAGATAAAGCACTTGCAAAAGCACATATTTTAGAAGGTTTAATGATAGCACAAGCCAATATTGATGAAGTTATTAAGACTATTAAAGAAAGTGCTGATAAAGTAGAAGCCCAAACCAAATTAATTGAAAAGTTCCTACTTACAGAAAAACAAGCAGTTGCTATTCTTGAGATGAGACTACAACGTTTGACAGGACTTGAAGTAGAAAAACTTAAACAAGACCTTGCCGATGTTCATGCTCTTATTACCGAACTTCAAAGTATACTTGCCAACAAAGATAAGTTGCTTAATATTATTAAGACAGACTTGCTTACAATCAAACAAAAATATGGAGAACCAAGAAAATCAGAGATTAGTACAGACTTTGGCGATATAGATATTGCAGACTTAATCGAAGAACAAGAAGTAGTTATTAGTCTTACTCATGGTGGCTATATCAAACGTATGCCAGTAGCAGAATATAAGAGTCAACACCGTGGTGGTAAAGGTATTATCGCTCATACCACTAAAGAAGAAGACTTTGTAGAAAATATATTCACTACATCTACTCACGATGATTTACTATGCTTTAGTAGTTTAGGTAGAGTATATCGTATTAAAGGCTATGAAGTTCCAGAAGCACCAAGAACAAGTAAGGGTAGAGCAATAATTAATCTATTACAATTAAGCCCAGAAGAACGTATTACTACTATCATTCCAGTTAAACCTGATACCATAGGCTATCTAGTTATGGCTACAAGACAAGGTTTGATTAAAAAGACCAATATTACCGAATTTGAGAGTATACGTAAAGGCGGTAAGATTGCTATTAAACTACTTGAAAATGACGAACTAATAAGTGTATATATCACTCATGGTAATGACGAAATTATTATAGCAAGTAGCACTGGTAAATGTATTAGATTTAACGAACGTGCTGTAAGAATTATGGGACGTGATACACAAGGTGTTAAGTCTATCAGCCTAGATGAAAATGAATATGTAGTAGATATGTCTGTTATTAAACCTGATGCTTATATGTTAACCATCTCTGAAAAAGGATTCGGTAAACGTAGTAACCAAGAAGACTATAGAGTTCAAGGAAGAGCAGGAAAAGGTATAAAAGCCGGTGTATTCAATGAAGTTACTGGTAACCTAGTTAACTTAAAACAAGTTACTGATAAAGATGATGTTATGATGATAGCCGATGACGGTACAATAATTCGTATCAAAGCAAGCGAAATAAGCATTATTGGTCGTAACACAAAAGGTGTTAAAGTTATGAGACTTAACGATGACGCAAAAATAGTATGCGTAGCAGTTACACCTAGTGAAGAAGCCGAAGAAGAACTTGCTAATAGTCTAGAAGAAACACCATCTACTCCAGCACCTGTATTAGAAGAAAATGCTGATTTAGATATGGACACAGAAGTAGATGCTGAAAATAGTGATAACACTGATAATGACGATGAAATTTAATTTAAACATTGATTAATTAAGTTTTCATAAAAAAGTTTTATAATAAAAAATAAAAATGCTTTATGGTTAACATAAAGCATTTTTTATAAGTAAAACTATAAATAATCAAAAAAAATTTAATGTAGATATTGTATTAAAGTATGATATTATAATATAAGTCAATAATTAAAGTATGAAAAAAATATGTTTATTTTTGTCTGCATTTATACCCATGTACTTTTTGTTGTGGGTTAAATTAATACTAGATATTGTTAATCACAACTTAACTTTTAATGTACTTAACACTACATTTTTTATTGCTCTAATTTTTATAATATTGTTAGGGAGTGTGGGAACATATTGTCAGATATATAGATCCAATATTACTCCCGTAAAAGTGAAAATTGTTAAATCCAACAATATTACTGACCAACATTTTCTGGGATATTTTTCTCTTTTTGTATTATCAGCAGTGACTTTTGACTTATCTAAAGTTAATATGGCTATTGTCTTTGTTTTAATTATTATTATGATAGGTGTGGTGTATATCAAAAACCAACTTTTCTATATCAATCCTTTTCTTAATATTATGGGATACAATTTTTATAATATTAGTTATATGTTGGACGGTAAGGTAGTAGAAGACTATGTGTTTTGTAAAGGTAACATAACTACCGATAACGACTATTATATTATCTTTAATAAAAATTTTAGTTTCGTAGATAAATCATATCGCCCTTAATTAAGTATGCTGTAGTGTTTATGATATACAATATTTTTGTTTACCACCGCTAGATTGCATAAAATAAAGTGCAAATATACGTGTCAGTTCTAAAGCGTAACGTAGTGGAGTCGAACCCGTAGGGCAACAACGTATGTTGTTGGAATCTTAAAATGTAAAGTTAATATTATCACATACCTTACTTTACCCCGCCTAGATTACGACAAACAAGTTTATCGCTTGTCCGCTTTGCTCCCAAGTTCGACTTCGCTCATAATGACAGGCGGGGGGGGGACTACTTGAAATAATAGACTAATGTAGTTTATACTCAATGAGGTTTATGCAAGCGACACGGAGTGGCATTTGATATAAACTGACGCCGAATCAAAACTATGTATCCATTGTGTAACAATGGTAGTTGCGATTAGCAACTTGTGTTGTGAACAATACAACATCACATAGTTTATAATATTAAATATATCAAAAAAAAGTATAGCAGTTTATGTTGCTATACCTTTTTTATTTCTTACCTATTGTATTTTTTATCTTAAATTGCCACTATTTTTTAACTTTAGTACTTGTTTTTAATGTTTCTTAATACGTAAACTTAATTACTTTACAAGTTCTTTTACAAGGTCGGGATTGTTATTTAGTAGTTTAAGCCCCCTATCCATAAAATTGTCTAGAGTGTTGGCTTTATACAATTTTCTAAATACTTCAATTAGGTTTTCAGTGCCCCATATTTTTGTATCATAGAAATAATAATAAGCAGGTTTTTCACGCATAATTTTTCTAAATTCACTAAAATAAACTATAGGGTCTATAGCGATTTCGGACAACAACCACTCTACGTGTGGTGCTTCAAAATTGGTTTCTGGGCAATCTGGAAAATCTTCTTTCCATATAATAAACCAATAAAAATGTATAAGTTCGTGTATGCAAGTACCCAAAACTTCTTCTTTACTATTGCGGAAATTAACATCAAAAGATTGGTCTTTTAAATATCTAGGGCAGGTAGTGTTGATATTAACATATGCAGTGTAGTACTCTGTCCCTTGGAATTTAATGCGAAATATTTTTTCAAACTCGCTACATACAAGATTGGCATTAGCATTCCAATAATCTTGGTATTCTTTAATTTTAGATTGCATTTCGGCAAGATTATCGTTAAAGATAGGGGTTAATACTTTTAATATTATTTCGTATTTTTCATCTAGTGTTTTGCCTACAAGTTCAGGTATATTAATATTAAAATTTTGGGCTATCGCTGTAGGGAATCTGCCATTTATCGTAGAGTCATCATCGAAAAAAGATGTGATAATATGAGCGGTATCTTCTAGACTTTTTAATTCAAATATTACTTGTGGTTTTTTGTACATACATAATACTCCTTTGTACTTTTGGTTTAAGCATTTGGATTGCGTTCGATATGGATTAGACGTGTGATTATTTTATATAGTTTTTTAACTAGTTTTTCATCAAAACGATTACCTATGAGTTGGTATCTTTTTGTCGTGCGTATCAATGTACCAGTAAATTGGTCATATAGCACACCATAATCAAAGTATATACTAGTCTGCATAGTTTTGTAGTCGTATTGAGTAATTAATGTTGCTTGAATATGGTCAGTGCCTTCTATATCTTTTATTGTACCCATAACTTCATTAAGTTTGATAATCTCTGCATTTTGATAATCAAGTACGCAGGACATAATGGCACGATAAAATGTTGTGTAATTGAAATTATGATAATTAATGTATTTACATACTTTTGAATTAAGTATTAATGAATTATCATCAATTATTCGGTCGTCAGTAATTAAATCAAGTATAAGATTGTGTATGCATAATTTGTTGCGCATGATAACTATGGCAGTGGCAGTAGTACGTACAGATTTTTTAAGCGCCATTAAAAATGTATTGTTATAATCTTCTTGCTTAAAAGTATAATCACGGGTTACGTCATATGTTAATGCATTTAGTGTTTCGTTAATATTTTTGTCTTGCGTGTAGACATACATTTTATTAATTTTCATATCTTTATGAGTAAATGGTAGGTAATAACTTATCATTTTGTCAACAATGTCACTGTTAATTATATTGCCCACCATCATATTATCTAGTGTGTAAGTATGCTTGTGTTTGGTCTCCCATTTGTGTGGTGTGCCTACACATATACATTGATTGTCTTTAGATTTATGACTATCATAACTTATTTCTCGTATTATTTTTCCATCACTAGCAATTTTGATATGTCCGTATTCATAATAATCAGTACAACGAAAATAATATGTGTCCTTTGAGGTATTATTAATAATACTATTGATATATTTGTCCGTAAAATTCTGGGTTATAGGCAATAATAAAAAATCGCCATGGTTGGTACTGATATATGTTTTGTACCCATCATGAGTGGTAAGATAATCAAGCATTATGTCCATACATTCTTGATTAATAGGTTGTATAGACACATAATCAGAGTTATTAATATTAAGATTGTTAGCAAAAACAAAATTAGTATTTGTTTTTAAATAATTGTTAATTTTCATCTTCTTTTGTTATCTTTAGATATTGTTTTTATCGAAAATAAGTATAGCACAAATATATTAAAATTAAAAATAAATAACTATTGTAACTAGTATCTTATCTAGTTGGAATAATTTTTCATTATATATCATTAATAACAAAAACTAACACACTTTATTATTATAGTTACTTTTTAATTAACTGCATATTATGTTAAGTTGATTTATTCCCGCCTGTCATTATGAGCAAAGTCGAACTTGGGAGCAAGGCGGACAAGCGACAAACTTGTTTGGCGTAATCTAGGCGGGGGTAAATAAAATATGTAGTAGTCACTTTACGTTTCGAGATTCCAACAACTTGCGTTGTTGCCCTGCGGGTTCGACTTCACTACGTTTCGCTCAGAATGACACATATAGAATGCACGTTAAATATAAAAATAACATAAACTGTGATGCCACAAGATATTGTTGTGTTGCGATTAGCAACTTGTGTTGTAAGCAAAGCGAACAACACAATATCACATAACATAAAAAAAGAAGCCAAATAATTGGCTTCTAATTATCTATTTAATTCTTTATCTTCTACATTTTCTTTAGAACGATATTTAAGAGCAGTAGTTTCGCCAGTAACAGTTGATGTGGCAGTCATATCAAAACTTTTTGGTAGTCTAATATGTGCCATTGCTGTAGCCTTATCACTATCTAAAAGAATCTGTACCATATGTGAACGTGATGGATTGTTAGCGACATAAGCACATTTTAATATGCCTTTAACTGGTCTGTAGCCGTGTCCTAAATTTTCTTCAGATGGTGTAAATTCGACATATTGACCTATATTGTTAAGCATAAATTGTGTGCCACTATCATTGTACCATTTGCTATTTTTCTCATCTTTTTGGTTAAAATTGTTAATGTTGAAATTAAGCAAAATATCACGATTAGGGTTTTCGTACATTACATCTAAAGTTTCGGCATCTTTAACACTTAAAGCACAGAAAGTATTAAATTTTTCGTCTGGTCTGTCTAATACTATATGAAGAAAGAATCTTTGATCTTCTGGAGCATTAACGACTAGTGAAAAACTATCTGTAATTCTACTTTTTAAATTGGGAGTAATTAATCCTTTTACAACACCTGTTTCACCATAAGAATTAACTACTTCTACTAATAATTCTCTCTTGTTATTTTTTGCAAGGTTTAATTTTAACAATGCGTTTCTATCAATCCACAACATACTTTTTTTCTCCTATATTACATATATAATGTTATCACAACTATTTAATGTAGTCAATGGGCAATATTGCCAAAATAGGTAGATTTTTTTGATTTTGTCATTGAAATTTTGATATACTTGTGGTACAATCTCGTTGTTTAATTTTTAGGAGTTAGTTATGTATATAAAAGCAAGTAGAAAATGGCAATTTGCCTTGGAAATAGCAATGGTGGTACTAGGCACAATTATTATGGGGTTTGGATTTAGTATTTTTCTAGAACCCAACGAAATCTCTACTGGTGGATTTTCTGCGTTGTCTATGGTTATTAATGTATGGCTAGGCAAAATAGGTATCAAATTTTTATCTACATCAGTAATATATTTAATACTTAACATAGGTCTATATGTTTTAGCATTAAAGACTTTAGGTAAAAGGTTTGCAATAAAGGCTTTAATAGGTATATTTTCTTTTTCGTTAAGTATGCAATTATTTGCTTTATTACACCTTAATTTAGGTTTCGAATTGCTAGTTTCTGCTATTTATGGTGGAATCGCTATGGGATTGGGTGTAGGTTTGGTTGTACGTTTTGGCGGTTCGACTGGTGGCTCTGATATGATAGCCTGCATAGTAAAAAAGAAAAAACCTGACGCAACTATAGGTTCGCTAATGATATTGATAGACGCAATAATTATATTGTTGTCTACTGTGACATTTAATGATGGTGTAAGACTATTACCATATACAGTTATAGCATTAGTATTAAGTATGATTGTTACCGACTTTGTTAACGATGGCTATAAACAAGTTAGAGCATTTAGTATTATAACCACTCGTCCAGAAGAATTGTCGTCCGCTATTATGGATAAACTTGCTAGGGGTTGTACCTGTACTCAAGTAAAAGGTATGCATAGTAAAAGTGATAAGTGTCAATTGGTATGCCTTGCTAGTAGATACCAGATGGGACAATTGAAATCTATAATTAAAGAGATTGACCCACAAGCCTTTGTATATTTAACTAAAGTGTCCGAAGTAATAGGTGCTTGGAGTACTGTAGAAGAAATACAAAAAGAAACCGAAGGTAAAGATACTCCTAAACCTAAAAGGTTAGGTAAATCGAAAAATAAAATAAAAGAAGATGCAAAAACGGTAGATGGTGTACCAACTGTTGATAGTACCGATACACCAAAAACTATCGATAATGTTGACACAACAAGTGAAGAAAGTATAGATAATAAATAGTATAAACTATGTGATGTTGCTTTACTCACTAT
>ERZ808286.1687-NODE-1687-length-10448-cov-3.294237_pt1 | contig 10448 bp, 9 predicted proteins | sample MGYA00521276_ERZ808286 | MGnify/ENA primary metagenome ERZ808286 (study PRJEB31516, sample SAMN03275607) | gut metagenome | biome: mammalia-associated habitat; material: feces | host: Papio cynocephalus | place: Kenya | collected 2012-08-01 ... | reverse complement strand
GTATGTCCTGCGTGCAGCTGCCTTAAATGCGTGTTCGACAACAACGCGTCCCCCGTTGCCGCAAAGGCGAACAGCGACAGCTTCGAAGAGAACATGTTCCACATCATTCGCGCTTTCCACGTTGCGGGCAGATGCACCGATTGCGGAGAATGCGCAAGAGTTTGTCCGCAGCATATCCATCTGGAGCTTCTGAACAGAAAATTCATAAAAGACATCGACGGCTTCTACGGCAATTTCGTGGCGGGAGAAGTCCCTGAAGGCAGACATCCGCTCATTTCCTACGAAAAGAGCGACGTGGAGCCTAGCGTCGTAACCGACAAAGGAGGCGAAAAATGACGTACAGAACATCTTTCTCGAACCTCGGCGCCGTTTTGGAAGGCCTTGCTTCGGCCTACAAAGTGATTGCACCGGTGGAAAAAGGCGGAAAAGTCAACTTTGAAGAGTACGCAGAGGGCAAAAAAGTTAATTTGTCGGCTATGACGGTCAAATCCGCAAAGGACGCGTTTTTCCCGCAGTCCGAGGATCTGATGAAATTCAGAATGGAAAACAAAACCATAACCGTCGCTCCGAAAGACGTTACCACCGCGCCTTACGTGCTGTTCGGCGTCAGAGCCTGCGATCTTAAGAGCTTTGAAATTCTGGACAGAGTGTTTTTGGCAAATCCGGTGGACGAATACTATAAATCCAAAAGAGAAGCGGCGGTGATTTTCACCCTTGCGTGCAAAAATCCCGAAGACAGCTGCTTCTGCACGGAATTTTCCGTCGATCCGTCAAACCCTGCGGGCGACGTAACCGTCTGGACGGACGGCGAGGAACTGATTTTCAGACCTAACACCGAAAAAGGCAAAAAGGCGATCGAGCACGTTTCCTGTCTTGCGGAGGGCGGCGACGAAAAGGCCGCCGAAATTTCGGCCGAAATAAAACGAAAAGTGGATAATCTTCCTCTTAAAAACGTCGGTTTCGACGAGATAGACTACCATAATCTCAAAAAATATTTTGACAGCGACAAGTGGGAAAGCCTGCACAAAGGTTGCCTCGCTTGCGGAACGTGCACGTTCGTTTGCCCTACCTGTCAGTGCTACGACATACGCGACTACGACGACGGCAAAAACGTCAGACGTTTCCGTTGCTGGGACAGCTGTATGTACAGCGATTTCACCATGATGGCTCACGGCAACAACCGCACCACCCATCTGCAACGCTTCAGACAGCGCTTTATGCACAAGCTGGTTTACTTCCCGACCAACAACGACGGAATATTCGGTTGCGTCGGTTGCGGAAGATGTGTCAGAAGCTGTCCGGTTCACATCAACATCGTGAAAGCGGTTAAAGCATTGAAGGAGGAGAAGTAATGGAATTCGACAAAACTTTGGTTCCTTACGTCGGCGTAGTTACCGACGTCAGAAAAGACACGCCGGACGTAAAAACCTTCAGAGTCGTATCGACTGACGGCAAAAAATTGTTCGAACATATCCCGGGTCAGTGTGCAATGCTGTCCATTCCGGGCGTCGGCGAAGCCATGTTCAGCATAACCTCCAGCCCGACGAACAAGGAATTTATGGAGTTCTCCATAAAAAAATGCGGTTGCCTGACGGAGTGGCTTCATCAGATGGAAGTCGGTCAGCAGGTTACCGTCAGAGGGCCTTACGGAAACGGTTTCCCTGTGGAAACCACGCTTAAAGGCAAGGACCTTCTGTTCATCGCTGGCGGCATCGGCCTTGCGCCTCTTCGCAGCGTAATCGACTACGTCCGCGCAAATCGCGAAAACTACGGACACGTGGACATCGTTTACGGAAGCCGCAGCATGGACGATCTGGTGGACATCGACGAAATCAAAAACGAATGGATGAAAGAGAAGGACTTCGACGTCTATCTCACCATCGACCGCCCGCAGGAAGGCTGGGACGGACACGTGGGTTTCGTGCCAAACTACGTAAGAGAGCTTGAATTCGATACCAACAAAACGGCGCTTTTATGCGGCCCTCCTATCATGATAAAGTTCGTTTTGCAGGCGCTTATGGATTTGGGCTTCGAGAAGAAGCAGGTTTACACAACGTTTGAGCTTAAGATGAAATGCGGCGTCGGCAAATGCGGCAGATGCAACATCGGAAGCAAATACGTTTGCAAAGACGGTCCGGTTTTCAGCTTCGACCAAGTGGACGAACTGCCGGCAGAATACTGAGAGGTAAATATGGAAAACAAAGTGAACGTTTATTTGTTCGGAAAAAAATACGAAGTTCCTTCCGAGCTTACCATTATGGGAGCTATGGAATACGCCGGCTATCAGCTGGTCAGAGGCTGCGGCTGCCGCAACGGTTTTTGCGGCGCGTGCGCGACCATATACAGAATAAAAGGCGACAAGGAGCTTAAGGTGTGCCTTGCATGCCAAACCAAAGTCGAAAACGATATGTACATCGCGACGCTTCCGTTCTTCCCGCTGGTGAAGGAAGTTTACGACATGGAAAAACTGACTCCGTCGGAAACCGTTATGATGCAGCTCTATCCTGAAATTTACGCGTGCGTAGGCTGCAACGCCTGCACGAAAAGCTGCACGCAAGGTCTGAACGTTATGCAATATATCGCGGCGGCGCAGAGAGGCGACTTCGAAAGATGCGCCGAGCTCAGCTTCGACTGCGTTATGTGCGGAGTTTGCTCCTCCAGATGCCCGGCAGGCATATCTCACCCGCAGGTCGCGCTTCTGGCAAGAAGGCTCAACGGCAAATATCTCGCCCCGAAATCCGAGCATCTCGAACAAAGAGTCAAAGAAATCAAAAACGGCGATTTCACCGAGCTTCTGGAAAACCTTATGGCAAAACCGGTCAGCGAGCTTAAAGAGTTGTATAACAACAGAGAAATCGAAAAATAGGAGCGATATATGTATACCGACAAAAATATTCTGGAATCCATAAAAAAGGTTGAAGCCACGAGAGAGGCTCGCTTCGGCAAAGAGCTTAAACGTATGACCGCAGACGAAAAAGACGCGGTTCTGAAGGCTTTCCACCCGGACTATAAAACCGAAGGCTTCACAAATCTCAAAATCGGTCCGAACAAAGGCGACAAAGTGCCCGTAGAGCTTGCCGATATTTTGCAAGGAAGAAGCCGCGTGCTTGACAAGGAAATAGATCTCGAGCACCCGAACTACGACGTCGACGTTCTGGTTATCGGCGGCGGAGGAGCAGGCTCCAGCGCGGCAATAGAGGCAGACGAGGCGGGCGCAAACGTTATGATCGTTACCAAGCTTCGAATCGGCGACGCCAACACCATGATGGCCGAGGGCGGCATTCAGGCGGCGGACAAAGCCAACGACAGCCCTATGCAACACTATCTGGACGCTTTCGGCGGCGGCCACTTTGCGGCAAAACCGGAGCTTTTGGAAAAACTGGTTATGGACGGCCCTGAAGCAATAAAATGGCTTAACGATCTGGGCGTCGAGTTCGACAAGGACGCGAGCGGCGTTATGATCACCACTCACGGCGGCGGCACGTCCAGAAAACGTATGCACGCGGCAAAGGACTACAGCGGTGCGGAAATCATGCGTACTCTCCGCGACGAAGTGCTGAACAGACAAATTCCGGTGGTTGATTTCACCGCGGCAATCGAACTTATTAAGGACGACGAAGGCAAAGCCTGCGGAGCCGTTCTGATGAATATGGAAACCAAAGAGATTTTGGTTGCTCGCGCAAAATGCGTGGTCATCGCCACGGGCGGCGCCGGCAGAATGCACTATCAGGGCTTCCCGACCTCCAACCACTACGGCGCAACCGCCGACGGACTGGTTCTGGGGTACAGGGCAGGGGCAAAACTTCTTTATCCGGACACCCTTCAATATCACCCGACGGGCGCTGCGTATCCTTCGCAGATTTACGGCGCACTCGTTACGGAAAAAGTCAGAAGTCTTGGCGCGCAGCTCGTCAACCGCGACGGCGTTGCGTTTATGAATCCGCTTGAAACCCGCGACGTTTCCGCCGCTTCCATCATCAGGGAATGCACCGAAAGGAACGAAGGAGTGGACACCGGCGAAGGCAAAGGCGTGTGGCTCGACACTCCGCTTATCGAAATGCTCGGCGGCGAAGGCACCATCGAAAAACGTATCCCTGCAATGATGAGAATGTTTGCAAAATACGGCATCGACATCAGAAAAGAACCTATTTTGGTTTACCCGACGTTGCACTATCAAAACGGCGGCCTCGATATCGGTGTGGACGGCATGACTTCCGTCGAAAACCTTTACGTCGCAGGCGAAGCCGTCGGAGGAATCCACGGCAGAAACCGTCTTATGGGCAACAGCCTTCTGGACATAATCGTGTTCGGCCGCAACGCAGGTCAGCAGGCAGGCAAAAAATGCAAAACCGTGAAGGTCGGCAAAATGACTTTGGATCACGTCCAAAAATTTCAGCTCGACGCGGAACAAGCCGGCATCGAAAACCAAATCGCATCTCCTAAACTTTTGCCTGTCTACACTCACGGCAGCAAGGTTGAAAAACAACCGTTCTAACAAAAAGGACACTTAAACATACAAAAATTTATGATTAACTTGATTTCATCATTCTTGGGCCTCAATATTTCCGGCCTTACGGCAGTGCTTTTCGGCACGTTTCTTATCGCGGCTTTGGGCTATCTGCTCGGTAGCGTCAAAGTGAAAGGCTTGTCGCTCGGCACGGCGGGAGTGTTCTTGGTTGCGCTTGCGTTCGGCTTTTTATTCGCGGCAAAATTTATGGACAAAGGTTTTTTGAAAAACTTCTACATTCCGGACGAAAGCGCGATAATGTATAAGTATTTCAAAGAAATCGACAGCATAGGTTTGGTGCTGTTCGTTACGGCAGTCGGCTACATCGCAGGCCCGACCTTCTTCAGAAACCTGAAGAAAAACGCAAAAAGCTATTGTTTACTCGGCGTTGTGATCATCGGTTCCGGCGTTTTGGTGGCAGTGCTGTTTGCTTTGATCCCTGGCATAGGAAGTCCGTTTTCCGCGGGCATACTGTCGGGCGCGTTGACCTCTACGCCTGCTTTCAGCGCGGCTGAAGCGGCGGCAGGAGAGGAGAGCGCTTTGGTAGCCTTGGGGCATGCAATCGCTTATCCGTTCGGAGTCGTGGGCGTGGTGCTTTTCGTGCAGCTCGTTCCAAAAATCATGAAGGCGGACAATGCGGAAGAAATCATCAAAATGCAGTCCTCCAAGCTTGACGTCAGAAGGGAATATCAGGGCAAGCTTATCGACATCGACGAATTCGGTCTGGCCGACTTCGGCATTGCGGTGGTTCTGGGCATAATCCTCGGCAATATTTCCATAAACGTGGGCGGCGTAAAGCTCAGCCTCGGAAACACTGGCGGTCCGCTGATTATGGCGCTTATTCTCGGCCACCTCGGCCACGTCGGACACATAAACCTCAAAGTGCCGGAGCACACGCTGAAAGTGTTCAGAGAGTTCGGTCTGATGCTGTTCCTTATCGGCGCGGGCGTCAGGGGCGGCATAAGCCTTATGGCAAAAATCTACGGCGGAAACTTCAACGTTATGCTCATTCCTTACGGATTTATCGCGGGCGTAATTATGACGGTTTTGCCGATGTTTGCTGGCTTCTTCTTTGCAAAATACGTGCTGAAATTGCCGCTGTTCAACAACCTCGGCTCCATCACCGGCGGCATGACTTCCACTCCTGCGCTCGGAACCTTGGTTCAGGTGTCGGGAACCGACGACGTTGCAGGCGCGTATGCGGCAACCTATCCTATAGCGCTCATTCTGATCGTCGTTGCCTCCAACCTTATGGTATCGTTTATCTGACAACTTTATCGAAACAAAAAGCGGCCCGCACAGAGGCCGCTTTTCAATTAGTTCGTTTCAAAGTATAAAAAACCGTCCCGATTTCGGGACGGTTTGATTTTCGTTCGGTTTAGCCGAGAAGAGGAAGCAGGTTCTTAACGAGGAAGTAGCAAGCCACTGCCGCTGCCGCAAACAAACCGATAGCGAGCGCAATTCTGCCGCCCTTGCCGCCTTTTTTGGCTTTCTTAGGTTTTTCGACCTTTTCGCCTTCTTTGATAACGACCTGAGGTTCAGGGATAGGTTCGGCCTCGACGACTGCCGGAGCTTCTTCGACGTATTCGGTTTCAGGAACTTCCTCGACGTATTCGTCCGCAGGAGTTTCCTCATAGTAAACCTCTTCCACCGGTTCTTCGGCGAAATAATCTTCGGTTTCGACGGTCGGCTCTTTCGGAGCTTCGACGTCAAGTTTGTCGTTGGATCTGAGCATTTCAACCATTATGGAGGTTGCGTTAGGGTTGACGACGGAGCCGTCTGCGTTGAACTTTCCTGCCTGATCGAGAACCGACTTGAAATCTTTCAGCCATTTTTTGACTTCACCCGCCGCTACTTTCGGTTCGAAACCTTGATCAACGATGGTGTAATATTTGTTTTTAGCCTTGGTTTTGACTCTGTTGATAAGAGCAACCATGTTGGCTGTTTTAGGTACGTCGGCAAAAACGGTGTCGATATAAGTGTTCAGTTGATTGTCGATTTTAGCGCGCATTTCCATAATTCTACCTCTAAAAATACTTATATTATTAACATTATACAATATTTCTATGAGCAAAGTCAAAATATTTTGCCGACAATTTTACTAAATAATCGACCCTTTGCCCACTTTTTTCAATTATTTTCAATAATTTTCGATTAGGCTTCAAAAATGATTGACATGCGGCAGCGGTTGTGATACTTTATATATATAAACAGGTTATATATGTCTGTACCATAATATAAAAGGGAGCAAGCATGGCAATTTCAACCGACGTCTTAAGAGGACATACGGACACGGTCATTTTGAATATTTTGCGGCAAGGCGACAGCTACGGCTACGAGATAACCAAAAAAATCCTCGAAGCGTCCGAGGGCCGAATCGAGCTTACGGAAGCCACCATCTACATCGCGTTCAGGCGTATGGAGCAGGCGGGGCTTATCGCAAGTTACTGGGGCGACGGCGTGGGCGGAGCAAGGCGCAGATACTACAGCATCACGCAAAAGGGCCTTGCGACCTACAATGAGCACGTTGCCGAATGGCAGGAAGTCAACACTATATTAAATTCGCTGATCACCGGCGACTTAACTTAAATTCAGGAGGACAACTTAGTATGATCAAACGGTTTAGATCTTTCATCGACAGAGAATTTGCCGGATATCCGGAGAGCAAGCAGCTTTCCGATCTCAAAGAAGAACTCGTTTCCGTTTTGATGGACAAATATAACGACGGTCTGGAAAACGGAATAAACGAACTGGATTCCTATTCCAAAGCCATCGAATCCATGAGCGACCTCAGGGCGCAATATAAGGACGAAATGGACGCCTTGCACTTCACCAAGGACGAAGTGGTGGCAAAAACCATAAACACATTTATCGTCAGCATATTGTATTTCCTCGGGCTTACCATCGTCTTTTTGGCGCTTCAGTTCACGATCGGCAAAAAGGGCGAACCGGCTTGGCTGGTGTGGCCGCTCGGCGCAATGATTTACGTCGTCAGCCTGTTCGTTATGCTCAACCAGAACGGCAAACTTTCAAAGAGCAAACTTTTGAAACGCGGTTCCATTTACGGCATCGGCATGGCGCTTGCAACGCTTCTGTATATGGTTATGCTGTTCGGACACAAGGTTTTCCCTTCGATGCCTAATCTGGCGCATCCGGGCTGGTTGATCTTCCCGTTCGCAGTCAGCTGCTGCCTCATTTTGTCTGCGCTTCTCATCAAGCACAAAAAAGCCTTCAAAATCGTTTTGCTTGCGGTTGCCGCAGTGCTTCTGGTGGCCTTCCTGCAACTGTTTTTGATGTTCGTTTTGCACGTTCCGAACAGCTGGCTGGTGTACCTCGTTGCAGTGTTTGCGGCGCTTGTGGCCCTCAGCATAAAGGTTATGACCAAACCTAAAGACGACCTCAAAAAACGCAAAAACGATAAAGAATAATTCCCTCCAAAAAACCCGCCGGAAAGGCGGGTTTTTTCATTCTGATTTTCAGTTTTCGAGATCTTTTTTGGTGAAGGTGGTGTAAAGCGTTTTCGGAAGCTCGGTTTTGGCAACCTTCAGAAATTCGTCTATTTCGTCTTTTTTGACGTTGGCCTTGACGACGCCGAGCTTTTCGGGGATTTTCGAGTTTACGTCGTTAAAAATCAAAAACACTTCGTTTGTGTCGAGGTTGTGTTTGATTTCCGTAAAGTTTTTGTTCTCGAAGTACATTGAGAAAAACCCGTAGCAGACGTAGAACCTGTCGTTCTTGAAACGGTATTCGCAGCCGAATATGAGAGAAAGCGAAGCGGCGCACACCGCAAGGCACGAAACCATCGCCGAAACGGAAATGCCTATCGAAGTGTTTCTGAGGCTCCCGACTTCAAGAACCACCAAAAAGTCGAACACGGCGCCGGCAATCGTCAGCACGGCAACCAGCCATAAAAGAGCGTAAATCGTTTTCGTAAAATTCATTTTAAATTTTTTCATAATCTCACCTAAAAATATTTTAGCACAAATGTCGTAAAAAACCAACAAAAACCGCCAAAAAACTTTGAAGGAGAAAAATTTTGTGCTATAATTTAATCGGAGACGTATAATGCAATTTTCACCGCTTAAAATTTCAGACAAACGCATCGTGGACGCCTACTTGAAAAAGTGGGGCGGTTTCGGCACGGATTATGCGTTTGCAAGCTGGTTCAGCTGGTACGATTTTTCAAAAATGAGCTACGTGGAGGCGGACGACGTTTTGTATATCCGCGGCGAAATAAGGGGTGAAAAAGTCTTTCTGTCGCCGCTATGCTCGGACGAAAAATATCCGTTTGCGGTTTCCGTTTTGCGCGGCGTCGCAAAAGAAGAAAACCTGCCGCTCAAAATCGTTTTTGCAACAGAAAACCAAATTAAAACGCTTGATGGCGCGGTTAAAGTGCCAAACGGTGCGGTTACGCTTGAAGGCGAACAAATAATTGCGGAGAAGAACGATCTGCTCGTTTCTTCAAATCGCGACAACAGCGAGTACGTCTATCTTGCCGAAAACCTCATAAATTTGTCGGGCAAGCATTACCACTCAAAACGTAATTTCGTCACCAGATTCAAAAAGCAGTACGCTTATTCTTTCGAAACCTACACGGACGAAATGTTTGACGACGCAGTCAGGCTCATAAATACGTGGGCGGCCGAAAAGTCCATCGACGACGAGGAAGAAATCGGCGCTTTCACCATGATGCTCAAACATCTTTCGGAGCTTTCGGGCTTTGCCGACGTTTTGAAAATCGACGGGAAAATCGCGGGCATAGCCGTGGGCGACATATCCGCGAACGGCGTTGGCGAAGTGTTTTTTGAAAAGGGCGACACCGAGTTCGACGGCATCTACGCCGCCATAAATCAGATGTTTGCCGAAAAGCATTTTTCGGGCGTAAAATACGTAAACCGTCAGGAGGATATGGGAATATCCGGCCTCCGCACGGCCAAACTCAGCTATAAGCCGGAATTTTTGGTGGACAAATTCACCATAACCGAAAGCGCGTTTTCGCAGCTGGAGGATTTGTACGGCAAGTCGTTTCCCGAGGATTCCGAAGAATTTCGGAGCTTCTACTTTTCAAACAAATTGCCTTCCTCGGTCGTAACGGCTTATATATCGGACGGAACGATCGTTTCGGCGCTCTACGATTTTTGGAAAGGGCTTGTTGCGGGCAGCGCTTACGTCCCGACGGCGTTTGTTACCGCCGCGGCAACGCTGCCGGAAAAGCGAGGACAGGGGCTTATTTCGGAGCCTATAAAAAGGCTCTTTACAGAGTGCTTTCCGATGAGGCAGCCCCTCGTGATTCTTCAGCCGTTCAAGCGCGGGTTTTACAAAAAATTCAATTTTGCGCCACTTACGTTCGAAGGGAAGTACGTCGTAAAATCCAAAAACGCCAAAAATCCGCTTACGGCAAAAGAGAGCGGGAGCGCCGCGGAAATCAAAAGAGCCTACGACGCGTTTTGCGCTTCGTTTGCGTTTTTTGTAAACAGAACGGAATGGGATTTCGAAAGGCGACTTGAGGAGCTTTTTTCGGAAAGCGGCAAAGCGTACGTCGTTTACGACTATGAAAGACCTTTGGGCTACTATTTTATGATAGAAAACCAAGTGGCGGAGATGGCGCTTACGAGAAAGCAGGCGAATAGGGTTTACGAACTGGACGGAAAAGGGGCCGTTTTTGCAGGAGGCAGGTTTTCGGGCGCGGAAGCGAGAATCGTCGATATTTATCGTTTCGTCGAGCGTATGCGCTTTGAAAAAGATTTCGTTTTGAGGTTTAGGCTTCGTGACGATTTGGTGAAAATTAACGACGGAGTTTTTAAACTTACGGCAACTGGCGGCGTAGGAAAACTGGAAACCTGCGACGTTTACGACGAGGATTTCACTATCGACAGTTTTTTGACCTACGTTTTCACGTCAGGAAAAGTCGTTTCGGGCAAAGGCTTCGTCGTTGACAGAT
>ERZ808286.1685-NODE-1685-length-10453-cov-3.731775_pt1 | contig 10453 bp, 8 predicted proteins | sample MGYA00521276_ERZ808286 | MGnify/ENA primary metagenome ERZ808286 (study PRJEB31516, sample SAMN03275607) | gut metagenome | biome: mammalia-associated habitat; material: feces | host: Papio cynocephalus | place: Kenya | collected 2012-08-01 ... | reverse complement strand
CCTGCTTGCGACGACCGAGGTCTTCCTGACGCTGGTTGAGCGAAATCTCACGCTGCTTAAGTTTGTTCTCACTCTGCTGAATGCGAGAATTGCGCTGCTGCACCTCTTTCTCCAATTCAGCTTTCTTATTGAGGAACTTCTCCTTGACTTCGAGAAGTTTTTTCTCCTTTACAACTTCTGCCTCTTTATTGGCAGCTTCAATCATTTCATTATATTTTCCCTTGATGACATATCGGAAAATGAAATACCCCGCTGCGCCTCCCACAATGAGAGCCACGAGGGCTGCTATAATTGTTACTATCATTATTATATATATATTTATAAATATCTAACACGCCAACTACCACAAGTGACAATCAGAACAAATTAGAACTACTTGTATTATGTTGGTAGAGAAAGTATCCATCCTATTTCTTCAAAGAATTCAATCTATTTCTTCAAAGTATCCTCTATCTCTGCTGTCAGTTTTTCTAAGATGTCATTATATGGGTCGGTATCATTACGATCCACCTCTTTCTCGTATCTCAAGGCTACATCGATAAGAGCCATATACAAAATCTCCTTGTCGCTCTTACGTCCCTTAAAGATTTTGGTGTATGAATTCACTATTTCGTCTATCAGTTTACCAGACTTACGGTAATACTCCTCATCCTCTCGCGGTATTCTTACCGTAAGGTCTGTATCATATACATGCAATCTGATTTGCAACTTATCTTCTGCTTGTTCTGCCATCGCTCCGATTTTAATTATTTGTCACTCAGTAGCGTTATACACTTATTGACATCCCTAATGAGCTTGGAGATGCGCTTTTGGGTCGTCTCCATATCGGAGTCCGAAATCGTCATCATCTTAGCCATTTTAAGGCTGTCGTAATCATGCTTAGCTTGAGTCAACTTTTCCTCCAAATCCTTTATCTTGGCATCGCGCTCATCCACCATGGCATAAAGCTCCGAATTCTCCTGCTTGATGTCTTCAAACTTGAGAATCATCTGCCTTACCCTTGTGGCAAACGTATTGATTGTTTTCTCACTAGCACTCATGATAATTTATTTTTGGCTACAAAATTAAGAGAATAATTTGAATAAAACAAATATTCTACAAAGTTTTTTATGTTTTTAGGGGAAATAATCGTTACTTGCCCATTTTTTGCTTAGCCTTTTCCACGTCTTCATCTGATGGACGTGGCTCTTTCTTTGCCAACATCAATACTTGGAATGCGAAATCTGTGACCCATTGCTGACTAAACTTCAAGCGATTGTCCAACTGACGCAAGGTAACCACAGTTTTTAGCACACTGGCATCAGAGAAATCATTTTTATTGAAGATGTCATCCACAGTCTGAGCCGTCAACTTATACAGCGTCTTCTTCATAAAGCTAGGCAGACGGAGCTTAAACTTCATCAAATTACCCATCAGCATCATCAAATCCTGGGTAAAGTTTTGGAACTGGATGAGATAAACATTCACTTCCTGCAGTTTCTGACAGTTTTTTCTGATACTAGCGTCAATCTCCTTAAAGAAATTATCATCTGTCTCATAGAGATTCTTCATCATCTTCTTGACCTGAGCCTTCTCTCCAATTCCCAGGCGATTGTTTACCGTAGGCACATGAAGACTGGTTTTGAACACACGTAAGTCTGGCAACATCGCCAAATTAGTGATTCCCAATTGTGAAGCCAAGGCAGCCTGGAAATATACACGAACCAATGTCATGTAATCTTCCATTCCGCCTACTTTCTTATCTTCGTCTTTACGACCGAATAGTTTTGAAAATATACCCATTCTTTTTATTCTTATTTCATTAATGTTTTCAATTATTTTGCAAAAATACAATAAATTCACAAAATACCCAAAAGATAAGTTCGTTTTTTTATGGTAAATGACATTTTTTACCCATTCTACAAATATTTAACGATTTTAGTTTCCCCATTTCAATATTTTTTAGTAACTTTGCACCGATTTAGTAATTGTTATTGAGGATGAGCTAAACCTGCATAAAATCTAACATGGAGGAGAGCCATGCCCAAATGACTTTATTTTAAATAAAAAAAGAGAAATAATCAATAAAACGAGAAGATATGAAAGGAATCGTATTAGCTGGTGGATCGGGTACAAGACTGTATCCTATTACCAAAGGAATCAGCAAGCAGCTGATCCCTATCTTCGACAAACCCATGATATACTATCCAGTATCTGTACTAATGCTGGCTGGCATCAAGGACATTCTTATTATTTCCACCCCTTTCGACTTGCCGGGATTCAAGCGCCTTTTAGGAGATGGTAAGGAATTAGGAGTACACTTCGAGTATGCAGAGCAGCCATCACCTGACGGATTAGCGCAAGCTTTCATCATTGGAGAAAAGTTTATCGGGAATGATAATGTATGCCTTGTTTTAGGAGACAACATTTTCTATGGCGCCGGTTTCACTGGCTTATTGAAAGAAAGCGTCAAAGCCGCCCAAGAAGGTTTGGCAAGTGTGTTCGGCTATTACGTAAACGACCCAGAACGATATGGAGTAGCTGAATTCGACCCTAATGGCAACTGTCTCAGTATAGAAGAGAAGCCTACCAAACCCAAGAGCAACTATGCTGTGGTTGGTCTCTATTTCTATCCGAACAGCGTTGTCGAAGTGGCAAAGCACATCAAGCCAAGCGCTAGAGGCGAGCTAGAAATCACAACTGTCAACCAGCACTACCTTGCAGAAAAGAGTCTGAAGGTAAGAACACTCCAACGAGGATTCGCATGGCTTGACACGGGTACCCACGACAGCCTATCGGAAGCTAGCACATTCATAGAAGTAATCGAGAAAAGACAAGGACTCAAAGTTGCCTGTTTGGAAGAAATCGCATATAAACAAGGTTGGATTGACAAAGAACAGCTTTTAGATTTGGCGAAACCGATGCTTAAGAATGGATATGGACAATACCTCAAAGAACTTGCTGAAAGCAAAGATTAAAAGAGAATCTATCACTTAAGAATAAAGGTAATAAAAGTGCAAATAAAAACAACATTATAAGAATGGAAGAAAACAAGAACTTAGAATTGGACAGTGCGCAGACGCAACAAGAAGAGAAGTCATCCATTGACTTCCAACTCATTTACTCTACACTCGTCCTTAATTGGAAATGGTTCGTTTTATCAATCATTGTCTGTATGGGATTGGGGTACTTATATCTAAAAGGCACAAGACCTGTGTTCCAAACCACAACGAAAGTCCTTATTAAAGATGACGACAATAAGGGCAGTAAGGGTGGTATTAATAGCAGCATGATTCAGAGTGCAGCTAATTTGGGCTTCATGTCAAACTCAAATGGTATAGACAATGAGATTGAAATTTTGTCAGCCCACGACTTGGCTCAAAGTACAATTTACAATATGAAAGCCTACGTTAACTATTACCACAAGGGGCTTTTTAGAAATGAGCTGATTTACAAGAAACAAGAGATTAATGTAGATATGAGCCTCAAGAGTCTCAAGAAAATCAATGCTCCGATCAAGCTTTCCATTCAGAAGGAGGGCAACAAGTATCAGGTTGAAGGTTCATACTACATCCCTATCGATGCTTTTACATGCGAAAAGGAACCTGTGAAATTTGAAAAGACATTGACAGGTCTCCCTGCTACCATCAATACTCGTATTGGAGCCATTAACTTGACTCCGAACAAGGGGTACCAAATGAAAGATGGCGACGAGTTGAAAGCTGTGATTGTATCTCCGGAAATGGCTGCAAAAGACTTTGTCAAAGCCACAACCGTAAGCCAAACATCAAAGACTACAACTATCGCCGAAATTGTGTTCAATGACGAAAGTCCAGAACGTGCAATTGATTACTTGCGTACATTAATTAAAGTATATAATCAGCAGGCCAACGATGATAAAAATGAGATTGCATATCGTACAGAGCAATTCATCAACAAACGACTGGAGAAGATCAATACTGAATTAGGCAACACAGAAGGTGAGCTGGAAAGTTACAAGAAGCGCAACCGCGTGGTAGAGATGAAAATCAACGCCACAGCAGCTGTAGCAAACGCAGACGAATATACACAAAAGTTGAACGAGGCTAATACCCAGGTAGAATTGCTCAAGGAACTTGGCAAGTATATGAATGAGCCTGGCAACCGTTACCAACCTATCCCATCCAATGTAGGTTTGACCGACGAAAGTTCTACCGCCCTCATCAATGAATACAACAAGATTGCTTTGCAGCGCAACCAGTTGTTGCATAGTGCCAGCGAAAGTTCTCCTACTGTTACTCCATTGTCTGCACAGTTGGATGACCTCACTGCATCCATCAAGCGTGCCATGCGCCAGGCCAAACTTGGCATGGAAATCCAACGCAACAGCATCGCAGCACAGGCAGGTCAATATGCCAACCAGATTGGCAGTTCACCAGAGCAAGAGCGCGTGTTAACACAGATTGGAAGACAGCAGGAAGTAAAATCAGGCCTCTACTTGATGCTCCTCCAAAAGCGTGAAGAGAACTCTATCTCATTGGCAGCAACTGCCGACAAGGGTAAGATTATCGATGCCCCTTCATTCGTAGGCAAGGTTAGTCCTAAAACTCCTATCATCTTATTGATAGCCTTGGTTTTGGGCTTGGCCATTCCTGCAGGTATCCTCTTCCTCATCGAGTTCTTCAAATATAAGATTGAGGGTCACGAAGATGTTGTGAAGTTGACAAGTGTACCTGTTATCTCAGATATTCCTGTTGCCAGCGACGTTTCCAAGGGTCGCGCCGACATCGTAGTTCATCAGAATGTCAACAACCTGATGGAAGAAATCTTCCGAGGATTACGTACCAACATTCAGTTTATGATGAAACCGGGACAGAAAGTGATGATGTTTACCTCTTCTACTTCCGGTGAGGGTAAGACATTCGTAGCTTCAAACGTAGCCATCTCATTGGCTCTGCTCGGCAAGAAAGTAATTGTTGTAGGTCTTGACATTCGTAAGCCTCGCTTGGCAGAGTTGTTTGAGATTGATAACCACCACAGTGGTATCACCAACTTGATGGTTCACGAACATAACACATGGGAAGACATACAGAAGCAAATCTTACCATCAGGCGTTAACAACAACCTCGAACTATTGATGGCTGGCCCTGTACCACCTAACCCAGGAGAGTTGATTACACGTCCAAGCCTCGATGACATCATCGCCCAATTAAAGGAGCACTACGACTACGTCGTACTCGACACCGCTCCTGTAGGTTTGGTTAACGATAGCTTGCAGCTGGGTAGAGTAGCAGATATCTGTATCTACGTTTGTCGTGCCGACTACACTCAAAAGGCAATGTTCGGCATGATAAATGGCTTGAACAACGAGAAGAAGTTGCCTAATATGTGCTTAGTATTGAATGGCGTTGACCTTTCAAAGAAGAAGCACAGCTACTACTATGGTGTTGGCAAGTATGGTAAGTATGGCAAGTATGGCAACTATGGCAATTACGGTAATTATGGCAAATATGGCTCATACGGACAGTATGGTAGCTATGGTAATTATAGCAATAGCCACTATGGCAATGCAAATGATACTAGTATCAAAAAATAAAATACATCAACAGATATGGCAACAATAGCAGTAGATTTTGATGGTACAATCGTTACCCATGAATACCCAAAGATTGGCACCGAACTACCATTCGCAACAGAGACATTGAAAATGTTGATTAAAGATGGTCATCGTCTTATCCTGTGGAGTGTGCGTGAAGGCAAGCTCCTACAGGAAGCAGTTGACTGGTGCAAGGAACGTGGAGTTGAATTTTGGGCTGTCAACAAGGATTATCCGGAGGAAAGCCTTGACAACAACAACCACTTCTCACGTAAGTTGAAAGCAGACTACTTTATTGATGATCGCGGAATCGGCGGGTTGCCTGATTGGGGTGAGATTTACCAAATTATAAGTAAGCACACCAGCTATCGCAGAATTCTCAAACACAAATATTGTGTTCAACAAGAACCACCAAAGAAGAAACACTGGTGGAAACGTGGATAAACCACATCCCATACTTTTAAATTCAAAAAAGGTGAATTGATAAGTTTTCAATTCACCTTTTTTATTATGTTGACTTCCAAAACTAATAAGTTTCAAGAACACAGAGAACTTCAAATAACACAGAAACCTCTATGCTGAAAAGCTCTAATAGAACAGAACCTCTAATAGCATATATACATATATAGAAAAAGAGCGTGCTCGAAATTAACAACAAGCACACTCTTTTTTAATGTCTTTGAAATCTATAGAAACTAGAAGAACAAGTAGCGATTATCGACTACATGAGCCTTCAAATAAAGTTCATTCATAAAGTTACCAGCATACTGCATAGCCTTCTGGCGGCATTTCTGCTCGTATGCTTTCTCGTCGAACTTAACAGGACGGTTTGTCTTATTAGTAACCTGGAAGAGATAAACACCTGCATTACCCTTAACTGCGTGGGCTACAAAAGCACCCTTCTTGGTTGCCGCAACTGCACCTGACAAAGCAGGTTCGCTAGCACCTGTAGCTGCAACGAATGTAGGAGCAGCAAAGGTAATTTGATTAACTGAAGAAACCTTGGCACCCTTAGCCTTGGCAGCAGCGATATTCTTCACACCAGCAACCTTAGCCATAATTTGCTCAGCCTTCTTGTCCTTGATAACTTCAGCCTTTATCATCTCATTTACCTGAGGATCGCTCAAGTCGCGATAACCAACACGATGAATTTTATCAAGAACTACAACCAACAAGTGATTGTTATCACCACATTCATACATAGGAGAAACTGCCCCCTCCTTGGTATCACCATCAAAAATCCACTTCAAAGCCTCACGAGTGGCATGGATGTTAGCTACATAATGAGTAGCTGTTGTTACATCTTTCAAACTCTGTACGTTGTAACCATTCTTAGATGCATTCTTCAGCAAATCTTCTGACTTTGGATTGGCACTAACGAAGCTTGAGAACTTATTATAAGCTGTACGATAGGTACCATTAGAGAACTGGATTTCCTTCTTGATGACAGCGGCGACATATTTGTCAACCATAGCCTTACGATCACAAACCTGAAGGATTACATATCCCTGACCTAGCTGAATCTCATTCAAAGCATTTACAGCCGCAGTATTCAAAGTGTTGATAAAGGTCTTGTTGTCCTTATCCATAGTCTGTGCATATTCATACTGCTTAGTAGTCATCCAAGCCTTTTCTCCTGTCTGACCATATTTCTTAGCGATAGCTTCGAAATCAGCACCAGCTGCAAGAGCACCATGAATGGAATCTGCTTTGGTCTTAGCCTCATCCTGGGAAGCGGCAGCTACCTGAATAACACGATACTGGATAGAATCAGGCAACTGCTGCTTGCTCATCAATCTCACAATATTCAAAGTATTGTCAGCAGTATTTACCTTTACGGCAGAAGTTGCGCCAACAGCCATGGAATCAATATCAGCTGCAATATCTTGAGGGAAAGCTTCCTTGCTTACAGGAATGCCCAAGTATGCAACTGAAGATGCAGACTTACGAACGATTTCTGTAGGGTCAGCAGCTGCAGCAAGAGCTGTCTTATAACCAGCAAATTCCTTATTCAAAGCAGCACGATCTGCCTGAGAAGCTTGTACCAGTACATCAACAAACTTGATGTCACGGCTTTCAACTGGCTGTTTGAAACGAGCCTTCAACTCATCGTACTTAGCCTTCAAGTCACTTTCTTCAACTTTCACCTTATCGTCCTGAATATCAGAGTATGGGAAAGCAGCCAATTGGATTTGACTCTCCTCATTTTCCTCCTTGAAAGCCATCTTAGCCTCTACAGGATTAGACAAGAAGCAATGAGCCAAAAGTGCCTGATACTTCTGAGCCAAAGTCTGCTGACGGAGTGTTTTCTCGATAAAAGACCAATAATTATAAATCTTGGTATATTGATCCATCATCTGAGCGTTGGCAGAAGGGTTAGCTTTTTGAGCCTTGTAGTCTGCCAAGAATTTCTGAAGAGCAGAAGCATCAAAACGACCAGTTTGCTGGTTTACGAAAGGAGTCTGCTGAAGCATAGGATTCGTACCTGTCTTCAAAATATCCTGAAGCTCGGCGTCAGTAACAGTAAGCCCCAACTTTCCTGCCTCCTCTGCAACAATCTGATTTTGCACGTATGTATTCCATACCATGTCCTTCACCTGATTCATTTGTTCCTCAGGAAGGTTCTCCTGTCCTTGTTGCATTTTAATAACCTCTGTGTACTCATCAACGAGCTTTTGGAAATCTTGCACGCTGATTTTTTCGCCATAGACCTCACCTACTTGCTGTCGCTCATTATTTTTTGCGGAATCGCATGAGCGGAAAGCTTCTTCGGCAATGAAGGCGAAAAGACCGAAACTGATAATACATACCAGTATCACGCCTCTTTTTCTAATTGTTCCTAATGCTGCCATTACGTTTTAATTATTATTATTATTTATTTTTCCATTGATAGCAGGAAGTTCACAGAACATTACCTACTGCGTACTAACATCAAGCGAAAGAAAGAAAAGTGTATCCATTTCTATTTTTGCAAAATGCAGCCAATTGTTTGCAAAATTACAAAAATTATACGAGAAAAGGGAATTTTTCGATGTCTTTTTTGGCAAGAAGCACAAAAAAAGCGAAAAATCCCCTTTTTCAATCCAACTACTTGATGATGTGGAGTTTTACTAGCTCTATCTTTCTTGAAGTTGACTTGATGATTTTAAACTCATAATTATCAAACTTGATGACCTCGTTCAATTTAGGAAAGCTCTGATATTCATGGAGTATCAATCCGCCGACCGTCATATACTCGTCACTCTCCGGCAATTCCAAATCAAACATATCATTCACTTTGTCTATTTCCAATCTAGCAGACAACAGATAATCACCATCGTCAAGTTTCTTAGCCACATACTTGGTGGAATCATGCTCATCTTCTATATCTCCAAAGATTTCCTCTACAATGTCTTCCAAACTGACCAATCCACTCGTACCGCCGAACTCATCTACTACGACACCAAGCGTCTTTTTCTGCTGCAAAAAGGTCTGCATGAGTTTCTGAGCTTGCATCGTTTCTGGGACAAAAGGCATCGTACGAATATGGTCTTGCCAACGTTGAGGATTATGAAAGAGCTCTGAGCTATGGATATAGCCCACCACATGATCAATATCCGTCTCATAGACAATAATCTTAGAGTTGCCACTTTCTATAAACTTTTGGCGAAGTTCTTCCAATGAAGTGTTGACATCCACAGCCTGTATCTCGGTACGAGGCACCATGCAATCTCGCACCTTCGTGTCAGAAAAATCCAAAGCATTTTGGAATATCTTAACTTCATCATTAATTTCATCCTCATTGGTGGCATTATCAATGCTCGACTGAACAAGATAGTCCAAATCTACCTTAGAGAAGCCCTCATCACCTTCCTCTGCCTCCATCTTCATTCCCAAGAGACGAAGGAGACATTTGCTCAAGAATGTACTAAACTTACTGATAGGCCACAAGATAACGTAGCACAAATAAGCAAAAGGACTAAAAACTGCCAGCAGTTTATTAGGGCTAGACTTAAAAAGTGTCTTTGGTAAAAACTCTCCTGTAAAGAGCACGATGAGTGTTGATAAAATGGTATCTGCTGTTACCTTGAAGCCATCGTCAAAACCTGCAAATATAGTATTGTCGAAGAGACGTGCTATCAAGATACCATATACTACCAAGGCAATGTTGTTGCCCACCAGCATCGTGCTAACGAAGCCATTGGGATGATTATAAAAGAGCGACAGCAACCGCTGGGTAAGTCCATTCTTTTCCTTATCCATTTCTGCCAACATGCGGTTTGAAGACACAAAGGCTATCTCCATTCCACTAAAGAATGCAGAAAACACCATAGTGACAACTATGCCAACAATTAGACTCACATCAACTTCTTCCATCATTTTTCAAAAACATAAATAAACCAGCAATCTAAGAGTTCTATTAACTTTCTACCATTAATGCATGATTGGGATAGTAGTAGTTGCTCTTTGCGGAGTAGCAGGCTGGCGCATTGGCGAAGCCGACGAGTCTGACGGAGCTGTAGCAGCAGAACTATTACCGCCGCCAAAGTCATCTCTCTCGAAACTACCCTTGGAATTGCTTACAAAATATCGAGTCATTCGCTCATCGCTCCAGAAATGAGATCCCTGAAGGGTTCGTTCCGGAGTAACCAGTTTACTAAACACATTACTAGACAGTTCATGCTTATTCTCATCCCAAGTGAGTTGTTCGCTCGTGAAGCGCAATCCATCCTTGGTCAAGATTCTAACACGCCCATATAGTTTCCAAATTCGCTCCTGATCAAAGTAATAGGCAGTATCACACTGAATATAACTATTGATATGGAACTTCTCATCAAACTGTTCAAGCAACATACCTTTATCGAATATCCATCGCGAAGGATGACGATTGGTATTCACTTCCCATCGCTCCGTCACAAT
>ERZ808286.1682-NODE-1682-length-10459-cov-2.774221_pt1 | contig 10459 bp, 8 predicted proteins | sample MGYA00521276_ERZ808286 | MGnify/ENA primary metagenome ERZ808286 (study PRJEB31516, sample SAMN03275607) | gut metagenome | biome: mammalia-associated habitat; material: feces | host: Papio cynocephalus | place: Kenya | collected 2012-08-01 ... | reverse complement strand
TTATTCTCAAGGCAGAGGATCTTGACGGTTATTTAAAGGAGCAGGATTTTAAAGATATAAAGCTTTTGGAAGATATGTATGGGCAGACCCTCAAATCTTTTGAACCGCTCGACAAACAGAATGTGATCGACAGTTTTGACAAAATGGGACACGAGCTTCAGCGCATTTGCAACGAACATCCTCGTATTAAGGTTTTTTCCTTTGAAACCGAATCTGGAAGCCATGCGGAGGCTAGCCGCGTAATTTCGAAACTCCGCGATATAAATACCGGACATCAGGAATTTATCTATTACGTTCAACGTGCATACGAAATGCTTTTCCGCCTTGCTTTTACTGACCATTCAGAAAATAACAAGGGCCACATTGTCGTAAAAACTCCTGTTACTTTCCCTGCTCAAAATTATGCGGTTCATAAAATTCCTGATATTGATAAAGAAATTGAAAATTCTGTAATGTGCGTAATGCTGCGCGGCGCGCTTTTGCCAAGCATTATCATGTCAAAAGAAATCGAAGAATATTCCAGCCATAAATATGTGACTCCGTTTGCGCTTTTTAAGATTAACCGCGACGATTCAAAAAACGAAGACAATATGGAGTACATCCTCGATTTAAAAAAATCATTCTTCAATCTTGAAGATCTCGATGGAAAAGATTTGATTTTTGCCGACCCGATGAATGCGACAGGCGGTTCTCTTGTGACAGTTGTAAAATACCTTCAGCAGAATGGTGTAAAGCCAAAATCTATTAAATTTTTTAATGTGATTTCCGCATTAAAAGGAAGTCTTCGCGTAACACGCGCCCTCGAAAACTGCACTTGCTATACTTTGTGGCTCGACCCTGTTTTAAACGAAAAAGCATATATTATGCCAGGGCTTGGCGATGCTGGCGACCGTCTTAACGGCTGCGATAAAAAAGACAATCCCCGCAATATTATTCGTCTGATTGCAGATTATGGTTCAAATATTTCGGAACTTTACCGTAATCAGCTTGCAAAAATTGAAGAAACTGTTCTTGACTAGAAAGTTGAAAAAGTACAAATTTTTTTCCGCAGCTTTAGTTTTCATGGCAATTATTTCACTTTTCTCCTGCCAGAGCGAATATTCGTTTCGTGTGCCGGGGGAAAATGAAATTATTACAACGAATATCTCCTCAGAATATTTTGCAATTGCAGACGAATATTTAAATTTAAAAAATTATCAAAAGGCGATTCAGTATTATAAACTTGCCATGAAGAATAAATCGCTCAATGCAGCCGCTTATTACAAGCTTGCAAGAAGTTATGCCTTGGCGAAAGATTATGAATCTGCCGAAAAATGCTATGAAAAACTTCTCTCTGTCGATCCAGAAAATAAGGATTTGCAGATTTCTCTTGCATATATAAAGGGAATGAGCGGAAAAAACGAGGAAGCTGCGAGTCTTTATAAAGAATTGATAGAAAAGTTTCCGAACGATTCTTCTCTTTTGGAAAATTATTTAACCTTGCTTTTATTTTTGGAAAATTTCGAAGAATCAGAAAAACAATATCAGATTCTTTCAGAAAAATTTCCTGACAATGCAAACCTTCAGTCTTTTTCTGATAAAATTGAAAAGCTCCGCGAAAAACTCCAGCCTAAGGAAGAAACTGAAAATACTGCCGGCTCTCATGAAAGCCCTGTAAAAGAACCTGAAAAAACTCCTAAGCTTTAGGGCAGAGTTAAAAAATCTTATTTATTTAAGGATGCAGGCGTTGTATTTTTCTGGACTTGCCCTAAAAGCAATTATCGGAGAATCAGGCTCTGTCGCTGCATGTTTTTGAGCTTCGCTCGCTTCTGTCAAAAGCCTTTCGCTGCTCACTGTTCTCCCGTTTTTTGAAGAAAGCCCGATTGTCAGTTTTTGTCCGTCATCTTCCAGTTTTTTAGAAAAATCTTCAAAAACCTCTTTTGCAACTGTGATTGCGTCATCAAGACCCGTGTTTTTCAAAAGAACTGTAAAAAGGTTGTTTTCGTTTGAAAAAACAAGCGCATTTTGAGCAAAGTCCGAGTCAAAAATATTTTCTATTTGTTCTGATGAAATTTCGTTTTCGGAAGAATTAACTTTTATTATAAAAACCGCAAGGTCTGAACCGTTTTCTGCTGCTTTTACAAGTGCTTCTTCGCATTTTGCTTCAAGATTTTCAATCGGCTGTATTTTTGGAAAAGATTTTTCTTTTTCAGTGTCCGTTTTTTCAGAAAAAATCTCTTTGTCCGGGGTTTCTTTTTGAGAAAAATCTACAGTGTCAAAGCCGTCAAAAAGCTGTTTTTTTTCCTCCTCGGTCAAATCGTATTCGTTGTTCTGTTTTTCTGAAGAAAGTTCATCTGTTTTATTTTCAGAAAAAATTTCTTTGTCAGAACTTTCCTGTTCGTCTTCAAATGAAATTTCATCAATTTCGTCTTTTTCCGTTTTTGTAAAAATTAAAATCAAAATCGCAGCCAATGTTGCGGCAAAAATAACTATAAAAGCAGTTCGCGCATGATAAAAAAGAGAAGACTGGACCGCCGTATAAATTTCTGCATTTATGAGAATTGAATTTCCGTTTTTTGTCGGAAAATTTTTTGTAAAAGACTTTGCGCTTGATTTTCTTGAAAAGTATGTGTCTTTTGGCGGATAAGAATAAATCAAATTTCCGTCAACAGAAAGGTTTAATTTTTGGTAATTGCTGAAATCTCCTGCGGCACGAATAAAAGAATCTGAAAAATTATATGAATCGAGCGGATATGAATTTGCGGCATTTTGAGTTTTTATAGCTAAAGAATCGAAAATTTCTTCTGCCTGCAAAGGTCCGTTTTTTTTGTCGGAAACGATGCCAGAAATAAAATAAACTGCTGTAAAAACAAAAATAGCCGAAATGACTACAGAAATAAAGTTAAAGGTTCTTTTTTTCATATTCAGTAAGTATATCGCAAGCAGTCAGCACGTGCAAGTTTATAGCTGTCTTGAATTGAATGAGTCTTTTCGTAAAAAGCCATAACCGGAAGAAGCGGATAAAAAAATTGGTTCGTTAGTTCGCCTGTAAAATTTTCTGGAAGAGAGAGCAGTTTTTTCTTAAAAAAGGTGTTGAAAATCTCAAAATTAAAATCTTTGATTTCGACAGAAATTGATTTTCCGGGATTTTTCAAATAAGTTTCCAGCGAAAACCTGTAACTTTCCAGAACTTCTGTTGTAATTTTTTTTTCTTCAAGATAAATAAGTTTGGTTCTGTACATTAAAGTGCAAAAAGACTGTTCCGCCGTAGAAAGCCGGTTTTGTTTTTTATAAAAAATGTCATCGAGATATGTTCCTTTTGCGTAAGGTTTCCCGTTTAAATATGCAAAATCCGCTCCAAAAAATTCAATTTTTTCAAAGCCAAGAAAAAAGGCAAGGTCTGTGGCGGCGATTGTAACAGTTCCTGACCCAGAATTTAAATGAATAAAACTTGTTCCATTAAAGTGCGAAGCGATGGTTGAAAGCGGATGCCCCGATTCAAAAAAAAGAATTTTATTTTTTTGAACTGAAATCTTTTTTGTAGGAATTGAATTTGCGCAAAGATCGAAGGCAAAAATCGTCTTGTTTTTTTGTGCCTGATGAAGAAAATGCGAGTAACTTATGTTCTGGCCGTCAATGCTTACAACAACGTCTGGAACGATTTTTGAGCGCAAAAGACTTGAATATGCGGTGTCTGTCGAAATTATAAAATATTTGCCGGGATTTTTTTTCAGTTTTTCGATTGTAGTATCTAACGTCGGACCTGCCGCAATTATCGCCGCGGTCACTTTATTGTTTTTTTTGAGATTTTCGATCATTTGCGAGGCGTTTTTTTGTTCAGAAGCAATTTTAAGGTTTTCAAAGATATTTTTATTCCAGATTTTTCCAAAATGGCTCTGAACTGCAAAATCTGCTTTTACAGTTTTTATTGCTTTTTCGACGATTGTTTTTATAAGCTGCATTTTGTCGAAAAAAGCGTTTTCCCAGCCTCGCAAAAAACAAAAATTGAGGTTTCCGTAAATTGCAGGAAGATAATTTGATAAAATGTCTGTAAAAAGGCTTTGAGGTGTTGAAAAAATAATCCGTCTGTCTTCCAAAAGTTTGCTGCAAAGCGGAATCTGCCTTAAAAACTTAAAATCTTCAATATCGTTTTCTACAATGATTATTTTTCTGTCAAAGTTTTCTGTTAAAAGTTTTTCTATATGCCAGCCTGAACATAAACCTGCAACTACAAAAAATTTTTCTTTTTTTTCAAATTGAGACGCAAAAATTTCTGCCTCGTGAACAGGATCGTATTTTGAGCAGACGTAAATTCGATTTTTTACTGGAATTAAAATTCCGTTTTTTGAATTTTCGAGGGTTGTGTAAGAACTATTCATCAAAAAGTCTCCGGATTTTTTCTGCAAGTTCAGCCTTTTTTTGCTGGATTTTTAATTTTTGTCCATTTTTCTTTTCTTCGCAAAGCTCTCGCGCTAAAAGTATTGATTCAAGCGGAAAAAGTTCTCCGTCAAAATCTCCGCTTTCAAGAATTTTTAAAAAACGTGATTTAAATTCCTTTTTTTCGGCTGAATTTTTTGTTTTGAAAAAAACTTCCGTTGTAGAATCAAAATCAGCATTTTTTTTGTCAAAATCGAGTTCTTCCCATGACAAATCTTTTATTTGTCCGAGTTTTTCCGAAAAATTATAGTGATCTGAAAGCCTGAAAAGCCGTTCTTTTAAACTGTCTCCTTGATTTTTAAACCAGCTGCGGTAGATTTCGAGCGAACCTTTTGAATTAAATCTCGAAGAAACCTGCCTTTTTTCTTTTGTTCCAAGCCGAAAATCTTTATTTTGAGAGTTTTTTTCAAGCATATTTGGCTGGGCATGCTGAAATCCGTTGTTTTCTGCCAAATCCAGTCCGCAAAAGTAAACATTCTTTTGAGTCAGGTTTAGCGCAAAAGCTGCCGCAGTTCCGCTTACAGTTCCGTTTCTTAAGGCCGGAAAAAATTCAATTTTTGAATCAGTAAAAATTTTTTCTCCGATAGAAGAAGGATAGGCGAGCGGAAGAATTTTTTGGCTTTGCAAAATATTTTTTGGACAGTTTGCTTCGTCTGTGAGCGCAAAGACTGTGTTTTTAAGTTTTTTTAAATCTTCGCTGTTTAATTCAAGATGTTTTTTTGCCCAAAATCCGCCGTCACTGCTAATCACCAAATCTGGAAAAATTTTATTGTAGAGAAGAACCGAAAGTGAAGAAGAAACCGCAATCAAAAAGAAATTTTCGCGGTACTTTTTTATATTTTTTAGTGAAGACTGAAGTGAAGGCCCAGAAGCCGTAACTAGAATGTCTTTTTTTATTCTGCGAAGTGAATAAAAATTCTGTCCGAATTTGCAGAAAGCCAGCGAATTTAAGAACCAGCGTTTTGCAAATTTTTCGCGCGTATAAAGCACGTCTCTTGCTGTCAAAACTGCAATTTTAATTTCTTGCCAGACTGAATTTGAAATTTCTGGAAAAATATTTTTGCTTCCTGGCCAGTCAAAAATCAACGCAGAAAGAATTTTTTCTTCTCCAAGCGCAGAATAAAGTTTTTGAGCGAAATTTTTTGTTTGAAAAAAATAAAAAACTTTGTCCCAAAGACTGTCTGTTTTGCAAAAAACATCTGTAAAGCGAATTGCAATCAGTTCGACAGAAGGAAAACTTTTTCTTAAAAAAGCGGCGCAAAAGGAGAGAGCCGGCTCCAAAATAATTACGCAAGATGGTTTAAAAGTACATTCAATCGAACTGCAGAATGCCTGCGCTTCTTTTGAAGGATCGTAAGCAGAATGGAAATATTTTTCGTTCAGTCTGCAGGTTTGCTCGCCGTTTTTTGCATTAAAAAAAACAAAATTCAAATTAGTTTCGCTCAATTTGAATTAGTCCTGGGATAAAAATGTGAGCGTTCCGTGCGGAGTTTTACAGATTCCTGCGCAGAGTACAAGAAGATTTTGCATATTTGAATTCAAAAAAAACTTTTTTGCAGAAATGTTCAACTGAAACTGTAAAAATTTTTCATCAATTTCTTCTTTTGAAAAAATTACGGCTTTAATTTCTTCATCTTGACCTAGAGCGCAACAGTTTGGAAAAGAAAAGAGAGTTTTTAAGTATTCAAAAAGCTGTTTTAATGCTGTCTGTTTTAGAAGTTCCTTAAAAGGCGAAGAAAAATTTTTAAATGCTTCTTCAAGCGAAAGTTTTGCAGAAATAATAAAAAGGCTGGCATCTGAAATATCAAATCCTTCGCAAAGTTTTGTTTCGCCCGGCAAATTTTGGTTTTGAAGAGACTTGGTTTTTAAAATTTTGATTAGATTTTCTGCAAATTCTGACTCAGAAAGATTTAATTCTTCCTGAAAATTTAGCGCAAAAAAATAGCAGGTTGAATTTTCGTGTGAGAACGGAAATATGGAAACTTTTTTGATTTTGTCTTTGATTTCAGTCGAAAAAAGCTGAAAAAAAGGATTTAGGCTTTCTCCTTCAAAAAAAATCCAGCCTTTTTTGCCGCTTATAAGTCCGTCCCAAAAATCTTTTGTTGAAAGAGAATTTGTTATCGTTGTCAAATCAAGATTCTGGGTTTCAGAAAGATAATAAAAATCATCCTTTAAAGAAAAAATTCCTGAATGTGTAAAGCCGTTTTTACTTGCAAAAGCACAGAAATCAATATTTGCTGTTTCCTGTGCCTGAGGTTTGCCGGCGCATTTTTTTAGCTCATCGGCACGAGCTAAAAGACCGGCTTTTTCTGTAGTTAAATTTTCAATACGGCTTAAAAGACCCATTATGCAAGTCCCAATTCCTTGAAAAGCTTTTTGTATGTATCAAATTGCTCTGACTGCGCAAATTCTGCAATTTTGTTTTCCGGCAAATTTTCGAGCAGCTGATCCATGTAAGAAAGTACAGATTTAATTTCTGATTTTAGGTTGTCAGAAATATCTTTGCTTTCTTTTGTTTCTGGTTCTTCTTTAACTTCCTGCAAGGTTTCTGGTTCAACCTTTTCTGTGGCTTCAGTTTCTTCTGATTCGGGGAGTTCCAAAAGCTCTTCTGAATTTTCGTTTTGTTCCGATTCTTCAGGAGCTTTTGAGAGATAGTCGAGTTTTTAATCGGTGAGAGTCTCGCTGATTGAAGGTTCAACGGCAGAAAGCTCAAACGGATCTTCATTAAAACTGTCAGAAGCATTTTCGGTTTTATTTTCGCTATCTTTTGTTTCTAAAAGGTCAGTTGGGCTTGACTCAACCAAGATGTCGTCATTTTTTGGAACGGAAATCTCTTCCGGTAAATCATTTTCCTTAGAAATATTTGTATAATCTACGTCATCAAGAGTAGGCGGTTCTTCTGTATTTTCTGTCTGGGCGTTTTCAAATTCCATTGCAAAATCATCGTCCGAAAGAATGTCCTCGTCAGAAATATCCGCGACGTCATCTGCGCTTCCAAAAAGATTTTCTGTTTTCTCTGCAGCTTCCGGCTCTTCCTTAAATTCTGGCTCTTCGCTAGAAAGTTCTTCCGGTTCAGAAATATTATCCTGTGTTTCTTTTGTTTTTTCAGATTCTGTTTCTTTTTTCTTGTCTTCGTCTGTTTCCTCAGCCTGCGCAATGTCTGCTGTGTTCAAAATATTGTCCATTTCATCTTTTGAAAGGGCGATTGTGTCGTCTTCGTCTGAATTTGAGAAAAATCCTTCGTTTTCGGAATCATTGCTTTCCAATTTTAAATTTCCAGGCTGTTTTTCGTTTTTGAGGGTTTCAAATTCATTTTTTAACGATGCAATTTCGTTTTTTAACGAAGAAAGTTCTGTAACAATCTGGCTGAAAATGGCCGTCATCTGTGTCGAAGGTTTTTCTGTTTCAAGTTCGCCTTCGTCCAAAATTGGCGCTGTAATCGAATCTGCAACTTCTGCAACTTTTTCGTCGTCATTTTCAAGGAAAGACGCCGCTTCTTCATCGAATGTGTCCGGAATTTCTGTTTCTTCAACTTCTTTTTCTGTCAAATCAGCGGCATCGGCTTTCGGTTCGTCAATGATTTCGCTTTCCGGAGTGATTTCAACTGGCTGTGCAGAAGGTTTTGTTTCCGAAACTGTGTTTTCAGAAACTGCTTCTTTCGGCTCGTCAATGATTTCTCTTTCTGGAGCTGTTTCAACCGGCTCTGCTGAACTTCCGCCAACGTCCGAAATGCTTACAGTGTCTCCGGTTGTTTCGTCGGTAATATTGTCGAGAATTGAGTCAAGGTCAAAATCATCATCGTCTGCGCTTGCTTCAGAAGTTTCTGTTTCTTGAGGTTCGCTTTCAAAACTCTGTTCTTCTTCTGGTTCAAGAGAAATTGTTTCTTCAGTATTTATGGTTTCAACTTCCTGTTTTGGAGTAGTTTCTGTTTCTAGAGAAGGTTCTTTTTGTTCTGGAATTTCAGGCGCTTCCTCATTTTCTGCGCTTTCCGGAGCTTTTTCTGTTTCCTGGAAATCCGAATCGTCGAAACCGAATTCACTCAAATCAACGCTTTCCATTCCATCATTGCCTGCATTTGCTTCAGAAGAAGAATCGTTTTTGTCAAAGCTCAAATCATCAAGACCGAATTCGCTCAAATCAACGTCATGAGTTCCTGCTGGCGAGTCTGCGCTTGAAGTTTCCTGTGCATTCTGAGAAGTTTCCTGCAAAGCTGGAGCTGGCTCATCCGACGGCTCGTCAAACGAGAGATCTACATTAAAAATATCATCGTCCGAAGCGCTTTCTGAATTGTCAGAATCAAATGCGTCTTCAGGAGTTTCTGTTTCTAAATCCGCTGCAACGCTAAAATCGTCCTCAGCGGCAGTCTCTTTTGAAATTTCCGGCTGTGAAGCAAAGTCGGTTTCTTGCCCAGTTTGTGCCGCCGCTTTTTCCGCTTCTTTTTCTTTTATTTTGTCTTCATCAGGTCCTGTTTCAAAGACACCGCCTTCGATAAATTCGTCGAGAGAAATTTCTTCCTCAGTGTTAGAAACTGGCGAATCAGAAACTTTGTTTTCTGTTTCAAGCCCAGCCAAATCCTCAGCCGAAAGCGCATCGTCAGAATTGTCCGAAGCTGAAAAATCTGAAGGCTCATCAATTACATCTAAATCAGAAAAATCTGGCAAATCCGTGTCAAAATTAAAAACGTCGTCTGAATTAACAGAAGTCTCAGAGGAATCCACTGTCTTTGGAGGGGTTTTTACCCAAACGCCGTAACTGTCAAGTTCATTTGTTTCTTTTGAATCGCTCATAAAATTCCCCTTGCAAAAAGTTTTATCAAAGAAAATATCGGCATAACCGCTCAAAATCTTCATCTTAAAAACTTAAAAAATAAGACTTATAAATCAATATTTTAACAGAATTTTTTTTCAAAGTCTATTTTTGAAAGTTTAAAAATTACTTAAAACTTTTTTTAGTTTGGACCGCATCGCCTGTCTATCCGGCCAGCCGGGGTTCGCTAGGCGCTCATTGCCTTTCGGCAACGGCACTGCCGCCCCTTTTGTCCGGGGTAGGTTTTTCTCAAAAATTTTTGTTTTCCGCTTTTAAATTTCAAAAAATAAAAAAATCCCGTTATAAAAATCAAAAAATCAGCCGATATTCTAGATTATGAAAAGGTTTAGGATTTTGTCAGCGGCTTTAACAGGAACTTTTGTCTATGTTTTTATTTCTGTTTTTGCAGGAAGAGACGGTCTTTTGGCAGAAAGACAGCAGCGGGAGCAAAAAAGAATCCTTGCAGTCCGGACAGAATCAATCCAAAAAACAAATAATTCTCTCAAGCTTGAATGTACGGCTTTGCAAAACGACAAAGAAGTAATCGAAGGTCTTGCAAAAAAACTCGGTTATGTTTCTGACGGCGACAAAATCGTTAAGATAAACGGTCTTCCTTTTGAACAGGAAAAGATATATGATGCAGGTACGCCTATAAAAGCCCGTGAGCCTGAATATCTTCCTGAATGGGTCGGAAAAGTTCTTGGAATTGCAGCCTTTTTGACGGTCTGCCTGTATTCACTTTATCAAGATATAAAATCTGGACTTTTTAAGCGAAGAAAAAATCCTGTCTTTATGGAGGGCATTCCTGTTTATGATTTGCCGCAAGTCTGATTCGGAATCTATTTTTATTGCCGCTGATTACATTCGCCGCGGAAAAATTGTCATTCTTCCAACCGACACGGTCTACGGTTTTTCTGGAATTGTTGACGGAAGACATTATTCTTACCACACAGAGCAAAAAATCTCAGAAATAAAGGGAAGGGAAGAAGGAAAAAGGTGCATCCAGCTTCTTTCAAAACCAGAGGACTTAAAAAAATATACTCGCGATCTTGTTCCTGATGAGCTGCTTTCTTTTTGGCCCGGTCCGCTTACGATAATCGTTCATACTTTTGAACAAGACGGAAATTTTGCAACAACTGCATTCCGCTGTCCTGGCGACGAATGGCTCAGAAAATTGATTGCAGAATGCGGCGCGCCAATTTATTCAACTAGTGTAAATAAAAGCGGTTCTGCTCCT
>ERZ808286.1680-NODE-1680-length-10468-cov-3.498608_pt1 | contig 10468 bp, 10 predicted proteins | sample MGYA00521276_ERZ808286 | MGnify/ENA primary metagenome ERZ808286 (study PRJEB31516, sample SAMN03275607) | gut metagenome | biome: mammalia-associated habitat; material: feces | host: Papio cynocephalus | place: Kenya | collected 2012-08-01 ... | reverse complement strand
AAATTAGACTTTAAATCATCAAGCCTAAAAGTCGCGTTATTACTAGCGTTTACCCCCAAAAAAAGGCGAGTTCGTTTATTTTCAATACTTTTAGCCATATCATTTTCTCCTTATTTTGTTTTTAAGTATAACATCTTTTTCAATTTTTTCAAGTGGGATAACAAAGGCGCGGAGTTCAATGAACTCCGCGCCTTATTCTATTAAGAGTTATTTTTCATAAGCTATACTTATTGTTAAATTATCAGAATTTGTGTGAACCAACGACCATCTTAATGGTGACATTATGTCACATTTTTTCAATTCTGACTCAATATATTCGGTTGTTATATTATACGTATTTGGAATTTTTACTAAATCTGAAATTATCATTGTGTACCTTTATTTAGACTACAGAGTCTTTCTATTACTTGCTTGAAGATACCGCAACAAGTGCGGTATGACAAGAAATTTAACTCTTATTAACTTAAATATTATTCTACTGTTACTGATTTTGCCAAGTTTCTTGGTTGGTCTACATCTTTACCCAAGAATTCTGCAATGTAGTAAGCAAGCAATTGTAACGGAACGATTGCCATAATTGGTGAAACCATTTCGTGTACGTGTGGAACGTTTAGAACGAAATCAAACAAATCATCTAATTTTTCATCAGTTGAGTCTGTAAGAGCAATCATTCTTGCATTTCTTGCTTTTGATTCTTGTGCGTTTGACAAGATTTTTTCATAAACTTTGCCTGTCATCATAATTGACAATACAGGCAATGTTTCGTCTAACATTGCGATAGGACCGTGTTTCAATTCACCAGCTGGGTAGCCTGTTGCATTGATATAGCTAATTTCTTTTAATTTCAACGCACCTTCTAATGCAGTTGCGTAGTTAATACCTCTTGCAATAAAGATGAAGTTTTTAGAGCTTGAGTACATTCTTGAACATTTTTGAATTTTGTCTGTTTTTGTCAACAACAACTCAATTTTTTGAGGTAATAATAACAATTCATTTTTAATTTCTTTCAAATATTCTTTGTCTGCCGATTCTTTAATTTCTGCCAAGTGAATTGCTAATGCGTAAAATGCCATTAATTGTGCAACATAAGATTTTGTAGCGGCTACTGAAACTTCAATACCTGCATTTACAGGAACTAAACTATCTGCTTCTCTTGCCATTGCACTATCTGGACGGTTTGTAATAATCAAAATGTGAGAACCACGAGCCTTTGATTGTTTAACCGCAGTTAAAGTATCAGCAGTTTCACCTGATTGAGAAACACCAATTACAAGAGTATGTTCGTCTGTAACTGTTTTTCTGTAAATATATTCACTTGATGCTTCAACATCAACAGGAATTTCACAAAGTTCTTCAATTACATATTTACCAACCATTGCAGCGTGAAGTGATGTACCACAAGCAACAACTTGAATACGATTCAAATCTTTTAATTTTGCTTTATCTAATTTAACTTCTTCCAATTTAATTGGTTCATCTGCTGAGTATAATTTACCAGACAAGAAATTTCTCATTACATCTGGTTGTTCATTGATTTCTTTAAGCATAAAGTGTTTATAACCCATTTTGCTCAAAGCAATTGGCTCCCAAGGAAGCATTTCTGGTTTTACAGCAACAGGATTGTTATCTTTATCAAAAATTTTAACACTATTTGGAGTTAAAACAGCTAACTGATTATCATCAAGGTAAACTGCTTTTTTAGTGTATTCAATAATTGCAGGAACATCAGATGCTGCAAAATTTTCACCTTCACCCAAACCAATTAATAACGGTGCATTCCTTCTTGTTGCAATAATTGTATTTGGTACGTCTTGATGAATTATGCATAATGCATAAGCGCCTTCAAGTTGTGCTGTTGCAACTCTTACGGCTTCTTGTAAATTGTTTATTTTTTTATATTCCTGTGCAATTAGGTGAGCAATAACTTCTGTATCTGTTTGAGATTTAAAAATACTGCCCCTTTTTTCAAGTTCTTCTCTTAATTCTTTAAAATTTTCAATAATACCATTATGTACAATTGCTAATTTACCGGAATTACTTGTATGTGGGTGAGCATTTGTTTCATTTGGAACACCATGTGTTGCCCAACGAATATGACCAATGCCAACATTTGCTGTTTTAATTTCATCTTCTTTAGTTGCTAAAAGGTCTTTCAAATTTTGCAATTTACCTTCGGCTTTATAGACTTTTGTTTGTCCATCTGCTAAAAGAGCAACACCTGAAGAGTCATATCCTCTATATTCTAAAGAGCTTAAGCCTTTAGTTAAAACTTCAGCAACTTTTCTATCGCCTACATATCCTACAATACCGCACATAATGCACTATTTCCTTTCATCTTTTCCATAAAATAATTCTTGTGTTTATTCTAATATATTATCATCAAAAATTCTCGTTGCAATGAAAATTTCTCTGTTGTAAATTAAGAATAGATAAAGATTTAAAAAGGGGTATTTATGAAAAAGATTTTGATTACAATTGCAGTTCTATTCATCGGTATATCTGCAAATGCGGAAATTATTATAAATGAAAATACTATTTCTATGGATAACATTTGGAACACTTTAGGAAAGAGAGAACAAAAACTTTACGAAGTTGGTTCTAGAATTTTGAACAAAAACCAAATTCCAAAGCGTGTAACTTTCTACCTTAACAAATCACCTTTAAAATCAATCAACGCCTTTACTTCATACAGCGACAAGGGTGTTTATGTATACCCAGAATTGCTAAATTACATTGACAACGACGACGAATTAGCTGCAATTCTATCACACGAAATTGCACATGCAATGGATTATTACGACGGTTTTGGAAAATTAATTGTAATGAAATTCAACAGCAAAGCCTATGAATACAAAGCTGATGAAAAAGGTATCGATTATATGGTAAAAGCGGGTTATAACCCTATCGCTATGATTACAGTAATGAACAAAATCGGTGGCGAAAGCATTTTCGATTGGGGTACTTTTACATCTCACCCAAAAACCTCTGCTAGATTAATGAAGGACTACGAATACATCTACAAAAAATATCCTTCATATTTAACAACTTCAATGACAAGAAATATTTATTACGTAAATTGGACTCATACAGCACAAAAAGATATTCAAAAATTCCAACAAAAAGAACGTCAAAGAGCAGAAAAAAGAGGTAATATTTAATGTTCAAACGACTTTTTGTAGTCTTGATTTTAATATTTTGCACTCAACAAGTTTTTGCAAAAGAAGTTGCTATACAAATAACGCCTGCTCGCGATTACAAAACTAGCAACAACGGAATTAAAGAAGGCGACTTCATTGATTTTGTAACAGTAAAAGATGTTGCAAATTTCAAAAAAGGAACACCCATAAAAGGACTTGTTACAGAAGTTGTAGAAAACGGCTTTGGCGGTAGAGTTGCAACCGTTTACATCGAACAATTCAAATTGAATGAAAATAAAAATTTGAAAGGCATTGTTTACCAAAAAGGAAACGCTCACCCAATATTTTTTGAATATTTTGGAAATGTTGACGGTTCAAGTATAGGATTTTCGCCAATAAGAGGTGGAGAAGTCTTTTTAAGAACAAATAAAGATATTTTCACTTTGTATTTAGAGGTTAAAGAATGAAAAAACTTTTATTAATCATCGTTTGTATGCTAACTTTTGCACCAATTGCAAGTGCAGAAAAGCTACCAATTAAAATTACACCGACACAGGTAATTTCGACTCACACTGACGAAATTGAAGTAGGCGATTGGATAAAATTCAAAACTGTAAACGACATTTTTTACAAAAATAAATTGTTTATTAAAAAAGATACACCTATTGTTGGTGTAGTTGACCATGTTCACGAAAATGGCTTGATAGCAGACAATGCAGAGATTATTTTTCAAACATTTTACGTTAGAAATGTCGAAAAAGACCTTGTAAAATTTAATTATCCGCTTTATATCGGAAGAAGAAATTCAGTTTGTAAAACATTTGGTGACAAGGTTGAAAAATACTTTTTGGTAATCTTCAAAGGTAACGAAGTAGATGTTCAACCAGAAAGCACTGTTTACAATTTATTTTTGTACAAATAAATTCATGTTAAAATAAACTTATGATTACACTTCAAGTTCCATACTATTATGTTGATTCGCTTTATGTTACAGGCATTGTAGCTTTGTTCATAATGTTTATTATGTTCAGTAAAATTCTTCTACTTTTAAAAGAAAATAGAAGCCTTAGAACTTTGTGCAGAAATCAGCAAGAATATTGCAATAAAATCAATCCAGACAAAATACTTAATTATTTTGGAATTGACATTATAAAAGTTTCATTACCGAAAAAACTTAAAAATCTTTCAACTGATTTAATGCTAAGAATTGTTAGTTTAAGAGAAGAACTTGCAGATAATTTAGGATATATCATTCCAAACGTAAGAATTTGCAACGATTATGACTTAAAAAAAGACGAGTACGAAATTTTTGTACGAACAAAATCAATAAAAAAGTTCAAAATTGAAGAAGAACACGAAGTTTTAGACCAAATTATTGAAAACTTGAAAACAATTTGTTTAGAAAACATTTCAAAAATATTCCTACAAGAAAACGCTCAAAAACTTTTGGACGAAGTATCAAACAAAAAAGTCGTAGAAACCTTATTACAAAACCTTTCTGTCGAAGATGTTCGTCTAATTTTAATTGAACTTATCAATCAAAACGTCTCAATTAAGGATAACAATTACGTTATGGAAAGAATGAGCGTTTACGCTTGCAAACCAACCTTAAACGAAATCATTACAGCACTTAAAAACGATTTGATTTAAAAGTTTTCATTCTGAATTATAGCAGATGTTTTTAGTGATAAGTAATTTACTTCTGAATATTTATCATTATTCATATTAGCTTTATCAAGAGTAAAACCAAATGTATTAATGCCGTCTTCTGTACTTTGTGCAATCATTTTGCCGTTGTGAGCTTCAATAATTTGTTTTGACAAATACAATCCCAAACCTGTACTTAAACGTTGGAACATAGATTCTTTTGTGTAATAACGCTCAAAAAATTGCTTTAATTCTTTTTCAGAGTAAGGAATACCCTCGTTTGTAACACTAAATTTGAAATTATTTTCGTCTTCAGAAAGTTCAACCGTAATTTTTGTACCCTCTTTTTTATACTTAACAGCATTAGAAATCAAGTTATACATAACACGTCTTATATGCATTTTGTCTGCTACAATCGTGTCGTTATAAACATTTAATTTAATATCAATTTCATCTGCTTTATCCAAAAGTCTTGTAAATTCAAAACAAACATCTTTCAAATTATTTACAATATTGAATTCTTTAAATGCAAATTTAATGTTTCCGCTATCAAGTTTATAAGTATCTAAAACAGTCATAACCATATCCATTTCAAATCTTGATGAACGATACATTTGTTCTAAAATTTCTTTTTGAGTATCGTTAATTTCACCAAACATACCTTGCAAAAATAATTCAATAGCTCTGCTTTGCGCAATAATAGGATTTTTTAAATCATGAACTAACATTGCAAGGAAGTTATTTTTGCGTTCCTCTAAACTTATTTCGTCATCAACATATCTCGCAAATATAGCAATATTTTCAACTTCACCTTTTGAGTTAAATGAAGGAACTCTTACAAAATGTAGCCAATGCTTGTCTTTATTAGTAAATTCGACTTCTTCTGTTGAAATAAGAATTTCTTTGTTTTCCATAATTTTTTGTTCAATATCATGAAAACTATCCAAACTTAGGTTAAAATTGATTGAACCATCTTCAAGCAAATCGTCAAATTGCTTGTTATAACAAACATATTTACCTTTTTTATCAACTAAAATTGAAATAAAAGGCATTGAATCAAACAACAATTTCATTTGTCTTTGAAGTTTAAATGTCCTTGTTTGAAGCATACTACCTGTTACAATCCAAATAACCAAAAATGAAAACGAAACTTTTGAAGGTAAAATTGTCGGATCAAAAACAATTGCGAGAAAGAACAAAAATACAGGAATGTATATTGTCAGTGAATAAAAAATAAACTCTTTAGTAAAAAATTTTGCCATATTTTTAAACATAATATTATAACCTCTCTACACTTATAGCCTAAGTATAGCACTTTACTGATAGGTTGTATATTAGTCAGGTGGCGAAATTTTTATATAGAATATTTCAAACGCTTTGCAATGAAAGCCTTATACTTATGTCGTTGTTTTCTACTAATGTATCTCAAGGCACGATGTAAATTGAACTTTGCAGAGTCAACATCACCCAAATGGTCATAGCAAAAACCAATTTCTGCATAAGAACTGAATAAATAATATTTTTTAATCCATTTTCTAATAATAAGTTTTGGTTTATAGTTTTTCAAATATTTGATTGTCTCTTCATAATAATCAATAGCTTTTTTACGATTTAATAGAGTAAGATTAAAAACCCTTGCTGTGCCGTAATAATTAATCATTCGACCAAAAATTAGAACCATACCAAAATAGAAAATCAATCCAAATAAAAGTCCGCCTATAAGGATAAATTTCCAATCAAATGGCATACTATCAAGTCCATAGGTCAAAGTGTTAGAAACAAATGCACCTATAAATCCAATAATTATACAAGCTCTAAAAAAATAATTTCTCATAAAGCAATTATAACATACTTTTTAAACTATTTAAACCCTGTAACATAGAAATAATTTACAATTTGTTTACGCAAACATATCTTTTGTAAAAATAAAATAATAATGAAAATCCTACAAGAGCAAATAATGATGCCGGAAGTGCAGTATATTCATATCCTAAACCATGAGTTATTGGTATACCTCCAACAAATGCACCTATTGCATTTCCGAGATTGAAAGATATTTGAGAGCAAGAAGCACCAAGCATTTCTCCCCCTTTTGCATTATCAATCAACAAAACTTGTTGTGGAGCAGAAACTCCAAACAAGCAACCTGTACATACACACATTAAAACTATTGCTATTATTAGATTTGAAGAAAAGAAAAACATTCCTAACAACGCAATACAAGCAATTAATTGAATATTACCCGCTACAAGAGAAGGTGAAAATTTATCCGAGAATTTTCCACCTAAATAATTTCCTAAACACATACTTGCACCTGCAAGTATCATTACAAGCGAAACATACTTAGCTTGAATACCTGAAACATTTACTAATAGCGGATTTATATAACTATACATACAGAAAATTCCACCATTTCCCATAACTACGGCTAAAATTAAAAGCCATGGGGCAAGTGATTTGAAGAATTTAAACTGACCTCTAAAACCTGTATCTGGTAACGGTTTTAAATATGGAACTAATCTTATTATCGAATAAAGAACAAGAAAACCAAAAAGTCCAACGATTAAAAAAGTTATTCTCCAAGAAAAATTATGGCTCAAAAATGTACCAAAAGGTATTCCTAGCAGATTTGCAATTGTCATGCCTGAAACCATTGTAGCAACAGCTTGATTTGTTTTCCCTCTATCGCAAAGTCTTCCTGCAGCTATCGCGCCAACACCGAAGAATGCGCCATGCGGAAGCCCAGCAATAAATCTCAACGCACAAAATACGAAATAATTTTGCGCAAATGCCAACGCCAAATTTGCCAATGTAAATATTGTTGCTAACGCAATTAAGATTTGCTTTAAAGGTTTAGTCCTACCACTTAAAACCAATAAAATAGAACCAAAAACTACACCTAATGCGTAAAGAGAGATAAAATTACCCGCCAAAGGAATAGAGCAATTCATTGATTTTGCTGTATCTGGAAGAATTCCCATCATCACATATTCGGTCAAACCTAGTCCGAAAGTTCCTAATGCAAGAGGTAATAAACAAACTGCTTTTTTCATAAACAATTCCTTAATCCCAATATTTACAACAAAATAATAAAATAAACAAATCAATTTTCAAGAAGAAATTTATTTGTAAAAAAATGTTAATATTACCTAACATTTATATTGTCAATATCTCTTTTGTCGTTTAAACTTTTCATGTTAGTTAAGCCTAACAATAAAACTAGAGGTTATTTATGAAAATTACAGTATTAGGTAGTGGACATGGCGGTTTTGCGATGTCATCAGATTTAAAAAACTCTGGATATGATGTTGTTTTATCCTCTGTTGCACCACATAATTCAAAACTTAAATTGTTCAAAAGTCTGGGCAAAATTACAATTGAAGGAATGACAGAAAAATACAAAAATCCTGTAACCATTCCAACTGATTTTATTGAAGAAGACACCATTAAAGCAATAAAAAGAGCTGATATTATAATGATAAATGTTCCTGCTTTTGCACAAGAAGCATACAATGAACTTATTGCAAAATTCGGCAAATCAGGACAAATTATTGTATACCCTTGTGGTGGATTTTCTGCTGTAAATTTCAATAATTATTTAAAAAACTTTAACCGTGAAAAAGACTTTACTGTTTGTGAAACCGGTTCTTTTGTTTACACAACAAAACTTACAGGAAACGGCAGTATTTTAATAAAAAGTATGAAATCAAGTGTGATGTTTTCTGCATACAACCCTAAAGATACTGATAGAGCTTTGAATATTTTAAATCAAATTTACCCTCAATTTTACAAGGCTGAAAATGTATGGCAAACAAGTTTTAGCAACCCTAGTTCTGTATTGCATACAATTACAACTTTATGCAATATGAGCCGAATTGAACAACTTGGAGCGTATAAAAATTCGTTTTATGACATAACTCCTAGTGTCGCTAGAGTAATGGAGAAAGTCGATAAAGAGCGTTGTGAAGTCGCTTCTCATTTTTATAAAAATGTAATGAGTGTTACTGAAATTATGTGTAGCTTGTATAATCTTCATTATAATAACATTTACGACACAATTCAAAATATTTCTGCGTTTAAAATTCAACACGCACCAAATGATTTAAAACATAGATATATCACAGAAGATATACCTTATTCTCTTGTTCCAATTTCGACAATTGGCAAGAAACTTGGAATAGAAACACCTAATGCAGATGCGATTATCAACCTAGCTTGTATGTCTAACGACATTGATTATTGGTCACAAGGTCGAAACGCGGATAAAATAGGTTTTGAAGAAACACAAGCGATTTATCAAGATATGGCGGTTGCTTAAAAATGAATAAAAAGTTTTTACCACTAATCATATCAACCGCAGCCGCATCATTTATGGTAAACCTTGATACGTATATTATCAATGTTTCAATTCCTGCAATTGCAGGCGATTTGAACGTATCAAAAGCCGACATTTCTTGGGTTGTAATGACTTACAATCTAATGGTTGTATCATTACTTTTGATATGTGGCAAATTGGCTGATAGAATTGGTTTGAAAAAACTTTTTGTATCTGGATTTGTAATCTTTACAGCAAGTTCTTTATTCTGCGCATTATCACAAAATTTAAGCCAATTGATAGCATCTAGAATAATACAAGGGTTGGGTGCATCTATACTTTACGCAATGCCACAAGCTATGATTGGAAAATTTATGCCAAAAGAGGAACGTGGCAAAGGTTTTGGTTATAGCGCATCGGCAGCAGCATTAGGTATAATGCTTGGTTCACCAATTAGCGGACTTTTAACGGGCTTGCTTTCTTGGCGTTGGATATTTTTAATCAACGTACCTGTTGGAATTGCAGTTATAACAGTTATAACGCTTATATTGTCTAATAAATCTCTAGTTGAAAACAGAAACAATGTTTCAACAGAAAAATTTGATTTAACAGGCTCTTTCTTAAGCTTTTTCGCAGTTTTAGGCTTAACTTTTTGGCTAAATCGTCTTAACAGCGTTGGTTTTATGAACGCTACAATGATGAGTATACTTGTTATTTCGTTATTTTTATTAATCTATTTCATCTATCATTGTCAAAAAAATTCAAATTCACTTTTAGACTTGAATTTACTTAAAGACAAATATTTTTCTTGTGCAAATTCTGCAATGTTTTTAATCTCTGCATTTTTAGCCGGAAACAACTTTATAATGCCTTTTTATTTGGCTGAAATTAAACACTTATCAGAATTTAAAATAGGCTTATTATTCATTATTTATTCTGCTAGTTATATGACTTTTAGCCTAATTTACGGAAAAATTTCTAAAAAATATTTGCCCGCAAAAGTATCGTCATTGGCATCTTTGGCATCAGTTTTATCAATTATATTCTTTATTGTAAACATACAAAATTCTAATTTAGTGTATACCGTAATGTTTTTCATCCTACTTGGTCTCTCTTTTTCATTTTTTATTACCTCAAACAACAATTACATTATGCAACAAGCAAAAAACAACAATGAAGGTGCAATTGCAGGACTGCACAGAATGACAGGACGTTTTGGAATGTTGTTCGGTGTAGTTGGTTTTGAATTTTTATTTTCTTATGCACAAAAAATCAACCTAAGTGGCTTCATTTTAACCTATTTGGGCGGTTGTGCAATTTGCATTTTAGCAACAATTCTTTCTTACATTTGCATTAACAAACAAAAAAA
>ERZ808286.1678-NODE-1678-length-10476-cov-6.858267_pt1 | contig 10476 bp, 5 predicted proteins | sample MGYA00521276_ERZ808286 | MGnify/ENA primary metagenome ERZ808286 (study PRJEB31516, sample SAMN03275607) | gut metagenome | biome: mammalia-associated habitat; material: feces | host: Papio cynocephalus | place: Kenya | collected 2012-08-01 ... | reverse complement strand
TCCTCGTGGTAGTAAGCACGACGCTCCGAGTGCCCAAGGATGCAGTATTCAGCACCTGTCGATTTGACCATTTCGGCACTTACCTCGCCCGTGTAAGCCCCCTTCTCGTGGTCAGCGCAGTTCTCTGCAGCGACCTTGATAGGAGTATCTTTAAGCAATTCGGCTACGGTAGCCAAATGGATAAACGGCGTGCCGACAACGACAGCGCACGAGGGGTTCTTTACTGCTTCTTTCAGTTCGGTAGCCAGGGCTACACCTTCTTGCAGGGTCTTGTTCATTTTCCAGTTGCCTGCAACCATTTTTGTTCTCATAAAGTTTATGTTTAATTTGTTGTTTATATGTTTATGGGTTGAATGGGCTGAACTTATCTGAACTTATCAACTTATTCAACTACGTATAAACCTCTCAACTACTCAATTCTATTCCGGAGATTGTATTTATCAATAATTGTGCCGTTTTGAATGACGATGACACCCGGATTAGCACGGACGATGGTCTTGAGTGTTACGGGGTCGCACGTACAGAATACATTCTCAGGGTGGTTGAACGGTGTAACCATATTGCTTATTTCATCACCGTTGATGCCAAAACAGAAGAGTTCGATGTCCTGTTCGCCGGAACCTGTGAGGATATAGAATGGTTTGTTTTTATTGATACAACGGTGGTAAAGTGCTGTTATTTTGTCAATCTGCTTCAAGTCGGTCTTGGCAAGGTCATACATAATGACCAAAGTAACAGGCACTTTTGATTCGAGAATATCGTAGGTGATGTCGTTGTAATCAAGCGTGAGAATTTCAAAATCGTGTATCTTGGGTTCGTAGCCTTTCTTTACCAGTACGGATTTTTGGTCAACGAATGTCCATGTGCTGTCGCCTTTCGGATAGTTGTCGAGAGTAAATTCCTGCTGTACACCGTCTTTTTCATAGATGAAAGTGGTGGCATATTGATCGGGTTCTGCATTGTCCGGTATCTCCATCAGTTCGGGGATATTGTTGCCAATTTTATAGGGGCGGAAATCCAATAACGGCAGGTGCGTATGCGTGTATAGCATTAGTCCGGACACAATAGCGAGTCCGACAACGGCGATGCCCAACTCTACTCCCCATACAAATGTCTGCGGAATATAACGTTTGGTGCAAAGTAAGACAATGACAAGCACCGTCAGAACAACATTCTTCCAAAAAGTAGCCCAATTACTGATGACCAGTGCATCACCGAAACAACCGCAATCGCTTACGGGATTTTTAATGGCGATATAGAGCGTCAGTGGCAACATTACGGCATAGAAAACCAGAGAAAGCCAACTTGTCCAAGAGGTGCGGACGTTGAAAAGCATACAGAAACCAAGCGTGAACTCAATGGCGATGAGACACACGGCTGCGGCTCCAGCGAGGGGCAGCAGGTCTGTGAAGAACCCGCCGAAGGCTTTGAGGTAGTCTTCAATCTTGTAGGTTGTGCCAAGCGGATCAACGGCTTTGACGAACCCCGAAAAGAGAAAAGTGAGTGCCAGCAACGTGCGAGCCACGGAGCCGACAACGTGGAGCGGTTTACTTTGTTTCATTTTGGTCATATAGTTTAATCAGATAAAACACAGCATAGTTGAGCATATCGAAGTAGTTGCCGTCTGCACCTTCGGAGATGAGGGTGTGGTTATCGTTGGCGGCAATCGATTTGTTGCGGTTGATTTTGGTAAGGATGATGTCGGTTAGCGATGACGGAAACATATCCCGCCATGCCTCGCCGTAGTCGTGGTTTTTGCGGAGCATCAGTGCTTTCGCCTCGGCAGTGTAGTGGTCGTATAGTTCGGTCGCCTGTTCGGTAGACATATCCACCGAGTCGGCAAACCCTTCGCGCAGTTGGATAAGTCCCATCACGGAATAGTTGACGATAGCCATCATTTCGCCTTCGATTGATTCGCCCACGAGATTCACGCCGGTAGTCTCTATCTCACGCACGCGCTTGGCTTTGATAAAGAGTTGGTCGTTGACGGTTTGCGGGCGCATAATTCGCCAACTGGGACCGTAGTCTTTCATTTTCAGCACAAAGATGCGCCGGCATCGTGCAATCACTTCGTTGTATTGTTCTGCAGTATTCATTATTGTATCAAAATTTTGGTTGCTTCACCATCACAACGGACTATATAGACTCCTGCTGCAGGTACAACGAAACGTGCATAGCGGGTGTTGCGTACACAGGCTATGATACGTCCTGCAATGTCGGCAAGATATATGGTGGTGTAGTCAGTAGTCTGCACTTCCACGCTATGCTCTATGACACGTATCGTATTACTATTGAGTGCATTATGCATAGCCGTAGATTGCTGATAGAAGATGGCGGTTAGCGTAGTATCGGACGAGATAACCACCGAGCGTTTGCTGTTGGTATCGCCATCACTCCAACGCTCAAACAGATAGCCTTCTTCAGGGGTTGCCTCAATGCTGATGGTGGTTCCTGTCAAATATTTGTCTAACCACGGGCGTGCCGAAACCGTGCCGCCTTCGTCTGCCGAAAGGGTCAGCGTGTAGTAAAGTTGCGGGGCATTTCTCTTCGCAAAGAGGGCTTCTATATGCGCCGCCGATTCCACTATGTGGAGAAGCGGGTTTCCTGTGGTTTGCACACCGTCTATAAGCCAATGGCTGAACGTGTGGTTCTCATCGGGGTGAGCGAAGACAGTCAGCAAATCACCGTCATTGTAAGAATGAATCCCTGCGGTTGGGGTAGTGGTACCGCCATCGGCTTCCGCTATCTTTATCTTGTAGGACATCACTGCTTCAAACGATGCGGTGAGAGTGGTGTCCCCTGTGAGGATAATGGTACGGACGGCATCCGTATTGTCATCGCTCCAGCGTTGGAAACGATAGCCGGTATCCGGGGTCGCTTCTATCTGGATGCTTGTGCCAATAGGGTATTTACCATTCACTTCCGCATTGACCGTACCACCGGACAATCCGGCGATGGTTAATTGATATTCTTCCGGTTGTGCAGTGGTGTTTATGGTAAATGTAGTGGTTTGTTCGTCCCCTATTATATATCGCTCGTATCTGTCCACAGGGGTAATTTCAAGGCTGTATTCACCGTTTTCAAGATTGGTTATGCGGTAATATCTTGTGTCAATGATTGTGTCTTGCCGGTTACTGCACGCTACCAGATATTTGGGTGCATTGCTCGTCCAACTTGCCGTTGCTGTTGAGCCGTTGCAAACTGCTTTCAGGTTGCTGATGGTATAGTCGGGTGTGTCCGCCACCTTGAACGAACCACCATTGGCGAAGCCCATCGTGTTCCCGTTTGCGTCCAGTGCATACACCTGCCACGTATAGTAACCATTGATGTCGAATGTCAGCGAAACAGGAACGGACTCTACATCGGCATAGTAATATACTTTTCCGTTTAGGACAATGCGGATTCGGTATTGCGGTGCAGGAACGTCAGCATCCCACGCAAAATAGTAGGTGGTGCTATCGTGGGTGGTTGCCACAAGATTGGTCGGCAGATAGGGATTTTCCAATGTGGTAAAATTCTCTCCCTGCACAAAGTCGGAGATAGGCACCAGGTTATCATTTACTGCCCGCACTTGCCAACCGAATGTATAAGCACCTGTGAAAATCAGTCCGAGATTCTTACTGTCGCGATAATACGTGCTGTATGATTCGCTCCCAACCTGCTTCAGACGCACCTCATAACTGGCGTTCTTAGGCGAATCCCATATGAAATCCGCACCTGCTACAGAAACGGATACTTGCAGATGAGTGGGAAGATAGATGTCTGTAAATGCATCACATTCACCGATATACAGATTCCAATAGTTCGCAGTTTCTTCGGTAGAATTTGAGTTCTCGCCCATCAGCAAACACGTGTTGCCGTATGGGAACTTGGGCGAAAAATAGGTTTGCTGCGCCACATCGGGAGTGGTTAATACACATTCAATGGAATCTGTAGCAAGTGTCAGGTTTACCGACCACCAGTTATTGCTTTCTTCTTGTGGAAGAATGGTATATAGTTTGCCGTCTGCCCGGAAGTACACCAGCAATCCGCCGGAAGTATCCAACCCGCTTGCTTCGGGAACGTGTATGCGAATGGCAAACTCGTGTTTTTCCGGTGCTTTGGCGTGGTAATAAACATAGCCTCGTGGCAGCTCCGGTGTAACGGAAGCATACTTCTGCAATGGCGAACAAACGACCACTGTATCACCGACAGCCAATTCTTCGCCTGTGGCAAAGCACACATTATTCAGCCAATAGGTGTTGTAGCAATAGAGATGCCCGTCGGTTGTACCATCATCGGAGATATAAAAACGTGCCGAACCGTTGTTTTTTATTTGTTCGGGTGTGTTCACCAACTGTGATACCACACCGCGCACCAGATACGGCACAGCGGTAGCATCGGCATCCGGCAAAGTGGCAATCAGGTTCTTTGCTTCGGCTACAGTAAGCGATGTGATAGTCTTGTTTTCTAAAGATGAGTAGTCTAAATTTTTGTCCGACACATTATATTTCCCAATCAGCAAATCATCTTCCGACAGCGAACACGTGATGGTATAGATTTTCTTGTTGCCGACCAACTCAATGTTGAATACATACTTTCCTAATGAATCAATCGTTACAGTTGTCACTCCGGAACTGAAAGAATCAGAATAAGCGGTTCCGTTTCCGCCGGCATAGTTGATAGCCGTCAGTCCGTTTTCGGAATAGAGCGTCCCCGCATCAATGCTGTTGCGGAAAAGGTAAGTACCGACTATCGAACTGCGGTCGGTTGGAATAAGCCCCAACTGTAAAGCGGTACCCGCTACCACCACGCCATTTTGCATTTTGTAGTCTGCCGTATGAAGTTCGACCTGCAAGAAATTAACCTCGTAGTAATCCGTATAATCAAAGATATAGGCATCGGCAAAGTTCAAGTCCGCCTTATCCTCTTGGTTTACATTGCCTTCGCCGAGGAAAACCGAGTCTGCGGTTACGGTCAACGGAAAACGGCGTTCCCCGCGGGCTATTCTTGTCAGTATAGGATAGGCGGTGTTGCTGTTATCGGGCAGCACGCCCAGTGCCAATTCGTACTCGCCGGCAGACAGACTCGACACACTGCGATAAACGGTGTAGGGGGTGGTATAGTAATGCCCCGGTGGGAGATTGTAGTTGGCGTAGATGGGCATTTGGGTGTAGTATTGCCCGTCTTTATAAATAATGTATGTGATTTTTCCTTTCGAAACCGTTACACCCGAGTTTTGGAACGGGTTGATGCTGAACGCAAGGTTCTCGTTGATACCTATACGGCGTTGCGAGACGCATTTGACTGTATCTGCCATAATCAGCGGAATGGAGTCTCCGCCTTGATTAGGTTGAATCCCTGTAAAAGCACAAACACTCTCCGTGAAACCTTGTCCGCTGGCGGCACCGCCCGTACCCTGCCCGTACGGGTTCATTGCCGAGATGGCAAAATATCCGTTGCTGTAGCCGTCCCAGCCCCAGTTGATATGCACATATCCGTTGGTTTGCATACCGTCCAGCACGAAAGCATGCCCCTCGTCATTGGTGGTGCGTCCGCTCATAAAAATCGGGTGTCCTGCCTGCAAATCTTGTGCGATGATACCGAGCATTTCGCTTTCGTCCATATAATCTTTTGGCAGAACACGTATAGCGGCGTCATAATCAAAATAGCGAATCAAAGCCTGCAACGCCGAGTTGCTGACTGCCCCGCTGCCGCCATTGGTATTGGTGTCATAGTTCATATCGCACGCGATACCCATATGCGACATCAGCGTTGCTACTGCATCCGCTTGCGTGGTGGTGTAACCGGCTCCGCTATAGACCGGCAACATATCCGCCCAGTTGTAGGTGGTACTGCCGAAATTGGCTGATAGCGTCTGCCCGTTCCATGTATAGGAGTGCGAACCTTTCCCCTTGACAGGGTATTGATAGTGGTACATTATCTGAGTTGCTGCCGTAGCCACACAGCCCGTCACGCAACGGTCTCCGTTTAAGATCGGACATAGATTGTTGTAAGGCTCATCCTGCCCCCATTCAATACTCCCCAAGAGAGGCGAGACGGCGGGGTAGGTGGTGTCATCGGTGGTTTGTCGGAGGGCGGGCTGTTGCGAGGCACGTGCTATCTCATCGGCGTACATTTGCAGCCAGAAACGCATATTGGCAGGCATCTCTTGTTCATCGAAAGAACCGTTGTCGGCATAACCGAGAATGGTACGGGTATTGTCCTCTGCCGACACAATGACGAAACCGCTGTCTTGCTGCGTGTTGTTGAAGATGTAGAGTGCAGGGGTATTATCCGGCTGTGCCTGCGTGTATGCCAAGCGCATCGGTTGCACCGCAGAAGACGACATCTTGGCACGTTGCATACGCAGTGCAACGGGTTGATACTGACTTGCAGCAAAGCGACCTGCAATCTCTGCCGCCTCTTGGGCGGTGCGGGGTGCTGCCACAGACACAAGTGCCCACAGCAAACAACCTGCAAAAGTAAGTAGATGTCTCTTCATAAGGCTTAATTGATTTGGAGGGTTATGTCATATAAAAGGTCTCCTGTTCGCTACGCTCACAAAAAATTCTTGCCGCTTGCGGCATAGGAAACAAAACACTTCACGCTAATACCCGTATGCACTCTTCCACGCTGACCAACTGTTGTTCGCCGGTGCCCATATTCTTGAGCATCATCTTCTGTGCTGTCATCTCATCGCCGCCGATAATCGCCACGTACGGGATATGTTTTGCATCGGCATAACCCATCTGTTTCTTCATCTTGGCAGGCTCGGGATAAACCTCCACACGCACCCCCGTTTCACGCAGCGTGCGTGCCAATGACAGGGCATAACGCAGTTCGTCCTGTCCGAAAGCGGCAAAAAGCAGTCGGGTGGTACTTTGTAGGTCAGCGGGATAGAGATTGAGTTCGGTCAGTACGTCGTAGATACGGTCTGCGCCAAACGAGATACCCACACCGCTCACATCGGGCATACCGAAGATACCCGTCAAGTTGTCATATCGTCCTCCGCCGGTGATACTGCCCATTTGCACGTCAAGGGCTTTCACTTCGAAAATAGCCCCTGTATAATAGTTCAGCCCGCGTGCCAGGCACAAATCCAGTTCTATATTCAACCCGACTGCCGTTGTCTCGCAGAGGTCGAATATCGTCCGCAGTTCCTCAATACCTTTTTTGCCAATCTCGGATGCCGCGAGAATACTCTCCAACCGGTCGAGTTTGTCGGTGTTGCTGCCGTTGAGGTCAAGTATCGGCTGCAATGCCTCCACTGCTTCGGCGGGCAGACCCTTTTCGAGCAGTTCTTTGTTTACATTCTCAATCCCGATTTTGTCTAATTTGTCGATAGCCACCGTGATGTCGATGATTTTGTCGGGCTGCCCGATTACCTCGGCGATACCTGCCAGAATCTTGCGGTTATTGATATGCAGGCATACACGGATGCCCAAGCGGCGGTACACTTCCTCCACAATCTGTATCAACTCCACTTCGCTTACGAACGAGTGGGTGCCGATGACATCCACATCGCACTGGTAGAACTCGCGGTAACGCCCTTTCTGCGGACGGTCGGCACGCCAGACAGGCTGTATCTGAAAACGCTTGAAGGGGAACTGTATCTCGTCGCGGTGTTGCACCACAAAGCGCGCAAAAGGCACGGTCAGGTCGTAGCGCAACCCCTTTTCGCTTACGGTGTTTGTGGCTTTGCCGATACTCAGGTCGGTCTGCCCCATTTGCCCGCGCAGCGGCGTCAGCCAGTCGCCCGAATTGAGTATCTTGAAGAGCAGTTTGTCCCCCTCCTCGCCGTATTTGCCCATCAGCGTGCTGAGGTTCTCCATAGCGGGGGTCTCAATCTGTTGAAATCCGTAGAGCGCAAACACGCTCTTGATGGTATCAAAGATATAGTTACGACGCGCCATCTCTATTGGTGAGAAGTCGCGCGTACCCTTTGGAATACTTGGTTTCTGTGCCATATTCTTGTTGCGGTTCTCCCGCTGTTGTTTATTTGTTTCTGGTGTATTTATAGTTCTTATAGTATTTCTATTTCCCGAACAGTTCCCTGTATATTTTCTCCGTTGCGCCGAGTTCGCTTTCCACATACTCCCTTGCCTTGCGTCCGAGTGTCTCGTGGTCGACAAGTGCATCATCCAACTGTTTTTCCAACTCGCGGTAATTATTCACCGAAAAACCTGCGCCCGCCTGTATCAAACCTTTTGCTTCGCGGAAATGCCGGTAGTTCGGACCGAACAGCACCGGCACGCCATAGACGGCAGCCTCTATCGTATTGTGTATCCCTACGCCGAACCCGCCGCCGATATATGCCACTTGCCCGTACTGGTAAATAGAGGACAGCATACCTATCGTGTCAATAAGCAGCGTCTGGCAATGCATAATATTGAGCGGGGTTGCCTCGGTGAAACGCACATACCTGCCGTGAAAAATCTGAAATATCTCGTGCAGGTGTTTGTCGTGTATCTCGTGCGGCACCAACACTAATTTTGTGTCGGGGTGTTCGTCTATATAGCGTGCCAGCAGTTCTTCGTCCTGCGACCACGTACTGCCGGCAACAATCACTTTCGGTGCATTAAACGTAAAACGCTCCACCACAGGCAGTTGCTTGGCGTGTCCCGCTATCTCATTCACACGATCGAACCGCGTATCGCCTGCCACCGATGTGTGCGTTATGCCGTGCGCTTGCAGCAGTTCTATGGATGCACGGTCTTGTACATAGATATGCGTGAAACAGTGCAGCAGTTTGAGATACGGCTTGCCCCACGGCAGGAAAAACAACTGCTTCGGACGGAAAATAGCCGATATGCTGTAAGTACGCACGTTGCGTTTGTGCAGTTCTTTCAAATAGGCAGGCCAGAACTCATATTTCACAAATATCGCCATCGCAGGCTGTACCTCCTCGGCAAACGCACGGGCGTTGCGCTTTGTGGCAAAGGGCAGATACGTAACCAAATCCACCTCGCTGTAATTCTTGCGCAGTTCGTAACCCGATGGCGAAAAGAACGTGAGCAGGATAGGCGTTTTCGGCTGTTCCTTGCGCAAACGCTCAATAATCGGGCGTGCCTGCTCAAACTCGCCCACAGAGGCTGCGTGAAACCACACCACGCCCCCGAAAAGGTGATTTTGCTTATATGTTTTTATCTGTTGTAGTGCTTCTTTTTGCCCCCGTACCAGCAACTTTGCTTTTCTGTGTCCGAACAAAGCCGCAATACGCAGCAGGAGAAAGTATATACCCATAATCTGCCAAATGTATAAATCGCACAAAGATACTGCTTTTTTTTGAAATATCATAATTATTCGTGTATATTTGTCTTGATTTGTGCCTTATTCAGTTTTTTTTTGTAATTTTGCATGCCCAATGCGTCCCATGAGACGATTAAAAATTTAACGGTCAATTAACGGCAATTAACGGAGTCTTATACCCGATAATGTTTTTAATGGTTCTTAAAAGGAAACAAAGGAATTTAACGAAAAACGGAATATGGAGAAAAGTACAGTCATTCTGGCAATTGAATCAAGTTGCGATGACACCTCGTCGGCGGTCATCAAAGACGGCATCCTGCTGAGCAACGTCATTGCCTCGCAGAAAGTGCATGAGGAGTACGGCGGCGTGGTACCCGAGTTGGCAAGCCGTGCGCACCAACTCAATATAGTCCCCGTGGTGGACACGGCGTTGAAGCGTGCGGGGGTGGACAAGTCGGAGTTGTCGGCTATCGCTTTTACACGCGGTCCCGGTCTGCTCGGCAGTTTGCTGGTAGGTACCTCTTTTGCCAAAGGGCTGGCAATCTCGCTGGGCATCCCCCTCATTGATGTCAACCACCTGCAGGGGCATGTGCTGGCGCATTTTGTCGAACCGTCGGAGGCACTCAAAGCCGCTACCCCGAGTATGGCGGGTGTGGAGATCAGGCACCCCTCGTTCCCGTTCCTGTGTCTGTTGGTCAGCGGTGGCAACAGCCAGATTGTGCTTGTCAAAGCCTACAACGATATGCAGATCATCGGGCAGACCATCGATGATGCAGCAGGCGAAGCCTTCGACAAGTGCGCCAAAGTGATGGGCTTGCCCTATCCGGGCGGTCCGTGGATTGACAAACTCGCCAAACAGGGCGATCCGTCGGTCTATCATTTTGCCAAACCGAACATTGCGGGGTACGACTACTCGTTCTCGGGGCTGAAGACCTCTTTCCTCTATACGCTGCGCGATATGATGCGTGCCGAGCAGGTGGATTCGATGGACGCACTGGCAGAGCGTGTGCCGATGCTTCGGGAGAACCTCTGCGCCGCCCTGCAACAGACGGTGATTGATATTCTGATGAAGAAACTCAAGAAAGCGGCTTTCGACCTCGGCGTGCGCCAAGTGGCGGTCGCCGGCGGTGTGAGTGCCAACAGCGGTCTGCGTCAGACCTTTGTGGACTATGGCAGAAAATACGGCTGGCAGGTGTTTATCCCGCCCTTCTCGTTTACGACCGACAATGCCGCTATGGTCTGCCA
>ERZ808286.1677-NODE-1677-length-10476-cov-23.720468_pt1 | contig 10476 bp, 10 predicted proteins | sample MGYA00521276_ERZ808286 | MGnify/ENA primary metagenome ERZ808286 (study PRJEB31516, sample SAMN03275607) | gut metagenome | biome: mammalia-associated habitat; material: feces | host: Papio cynocephalus | place: Kenya | collected 2012-08-01 ... | reverse complement strand
CGGTGGTCCGCCTTGAGCGCCTCCAACGCCGCGGTGTCGAGCTCCGTCGCCGTGCGCGGGTTGACGAGCGTGGCGGAAATCCCCTTCGCCGCGAGGGCGTCCGCAAGCTCCGTCCCGAGCGCATAGTAGGTGCCGAGACCGAGAATCGCGACGTCCTTTCCGCGGCGCGTGACGTTGTAGCGGACGGGTCCGGAGTAGTCCGTCAGGATCTCGACCTCGTTCGCGCGCACGCCGTTGGACGGCTCCCGGATGGCGACCGGGTGCGTTTTATGCCCGATGGACCAGTCCAGCATCGCGAAAAACTCCTTTTCGCTCGTCGGGCACAGGTAGACGAGGTTCGGGATGTTCGACAAAAGCGGAATGTCGAACCAGCACAGGTGCGTAACATCGTTCATGGTGGACAGTCCGCCCGTCGTAACGACGATCGTCGCCGGGTTGTCGTTGATGCAGAGGTCCTGGCTCAGCTGGTCGTACGTGCGCTGGATGAAGGTCGAGGCCAAGCTGAGGACGGGTTTCGCGCCGCCCTTGGCGAGTGCGCTCGCGAAGGCGACTGCGTGTTCCTCGCAGATGCCCACGTCCACGAACTGCTTGCCGGCCTTGCGGCGGTTCTCGGGCGTGAAGCCGAGCATGGCGGGAACCGCCGCGGTCACGACGACGACCGTCGGATCCGCCGCCATTTTCGCGAGCATGTGGTCCGCGAAGCGGCTGCCGATCCAGCCCGGGTCCGCCGGCGGGGGCAGAAGCGACTTGCCCGTCACCGGATCGAAGGGGGCGACGCCCCAGTGCCAGGCTTCCTTGTCCTCCACCGCGGGCTTCCAGCCATGGCCCTTCTCGGTGTTGAGATGCACGACGACGGGCCGCGGCGCATCCTTCACTTGGCGGAACGCCGCCTCGACGGCCGCTTCGTCGTTCCCGTGCGCGACGTAGAGATAGTCGAAGCCCATGGCCTTGAAATAGTTGCAGGGGTCGGCGCCGTTCGTCTCGCGCAACCGCGTCAGTGATTTGTAGAGTCCGCCATGGGGTTCGGCGATGGACATCTGGTTGTCGTTGAAGACGACGATCAGGTTCGTCCCCTGCTCCGCGGCATTGTCCAGCCCCTCGAACGCCTCGCCGCCCGAAAGCGAACCGTCGCCGATGACGGCCACGACGTTGAACTTTTCGCCGCGCAGATCGCGCGCCTTGGCGAGCCCCGTCGCAAGCGAGACGCTCGTGGAGGTATGACCGACGACGAAATGGTCGTGGGGCGACTCGCCCGGTTCCGTATACCCCGACACGTCGTTGTAGTGGGCGGGATCGACGTACGCCCGCATGCGTCCCGTCAGCATCTTGTGCGGATAGCACTGGTGCGAGACGTCGAAGACGATTTTGTCCGTCGGCGAATTGAAGACGCGGTGCAGAGCGACGGCCGCCTCGACGAAGCCGAGATTGGGCCCGACATGCCCGGTATGGCGCGAGGCGCGCAGGATAAGCGCCTGGCGCATGGCGTCGCAGAGGTCGTTCACTTTGTCCGCCGGGACGGCTTTCACGTCGGCGGGACCCTTGATGGACATCAAGTCAAACATGGATGTTTTCCTTTCCTTTGTGGTTTAGTTCCTTTGTGGTTTAGCGTATGAAATTCGTCATCAGCCAGGGCTGTTCGGGCACCGGCACGTCCGATTTGAGATTCCTCGCCATCCAGGCGAGATTGCGACCGAGAAGGCGCATCGTCTGCAGCCCTTCCGCATCCTGCGCGACTTCGCCGGGCGCGCAGCCGTAGGCGATGTTCCAGTACTGGGAACCGGCGACGGGCATGCCGAGAATGCCGTAGAACATGTTCAGCGTCTGGAATGCCGCGCTCGCGCCACCCCTCCGGCAGACGGCGACGGACGCGGCCGGTTTGCCGCGCAAACGTCCCGCCGCGGCGTAGCACACGCGCTGCATAACCGCCAGAAGCGCCCCGTTCGGCTGGGCATAGTAGACGGGCGACCCCAAGACCAGCGCATCCGCCGCGAGCGCCTTCTCGAGGATCGTGTTGGCGATATCGTCCGCGAAAGCGCAGCGGCCGAGCTCCGAACACCGTCCGCAGGCGATGCAACCGCGCACGGGCTTCACGCCCAGCTGGAGGATTTCGGTTTCCGCCCCGTCCGCCCGGAGTGCCGACGCGACTTCCTCCAGCGCGCGGTTGGTGTTGCCGTCCGCATGCGGGCTTCCGTTTACGAGCAAAGCCTTCATTTGGAGATCTCCTGCATGATGGCCTTGCCGAGGTCAAAGGCCTCCTGCATGAACTTCGTGGACTTCACCGCACCCGGCTCGTAGACTTCCGTCGCGAGGACGCTTCCGGCGATTCGCGCGCCGTCAAAGCAGTCCATGTAGCCCTGGATTGCCGAAAGCACATGCGCGAAGGACGCGTTCTCCGCCATGGTCGCCACGACATAGTAGGGCTTGCCCTTCGGCTCGGGCCAGAACTGCACCGAGCGGTCCAGAACCGCCTTCAGCTGGGCGCAGACGGTGAAATAGTAGACGGGCGTGCCGAAAACGACCGCATCCGCCTCGCAGATCGCGCGGCAGATGGCGTTCGCGTCGTCCTGCTGGATGCAGCGGTGCGATGGCCGGCAGGCGTAGCAGCCCGTGCAGAAGTTGATTTTCTTCCCGAGCAGGCGCACGAGCTGCGCTTCGCCCCCGGCAGATTCGACGCCCTTGGCGACTTCCTCGCAGAGTGCGTGCGAATTCGAATTCGGACGCAAGGAGGACGAGATGATCAGTACTTTCTTCTTTGTCATTTGCCTAGTCCCTTCGTTTGGTTGGAAACCTGGTTTCCCGTGTTCGTGCGCGCTTCCGCGCGGCGCATATGCAGAATGGGATGCGGTCCGCCCTGTTCATCCTGCGCGGAGCGTCCGGCGACCCGGAATCCGAGATGTTCGTAGAACGCGCGCGCGGACGGGTTCTCCTCGTTGACATCCACGGAATCGGCGTCATAGGCGCGCCAGGCATACTCGACTAGCCGCCGCCCAATACCCGTCCCCATGTTTTCGGGCGCGACGAACAGCATCTCTATCTTGCGTTCCGCGACGCCCATGAACGCGACGGCATTCCCCGCCGCGTCCGCGGCGACAACCAGATGTGGAACTTGCCTTAGCGCACGGACCACGAATCTCTTCAGGGGCGGGATTTCGTCCGCCCGGAGAAAATCATGCGTCGCCCGGACGGAAGTTTCCCACACGTCCGCCAAAAGACGAATCCGCTCGTCGGTCCTGTTTTCTATCTCGTGGCAATCCATCTTTCTCATTATTTGAATTGCAAAAACCGCCGTAGCGCCTCCACCATCTTTTTGGGGTCGGTTTCGTCCGCTACACGCGCCTCGAGCGGACACGATGCGTCGAGGTCTCGGTTCAGTATCTTCGGCACGATCCGGTCGGCGGTAGCCGCCACGCCATGTGCGGCGAGGAGCGTCCGCGCCTCCTCGCTCATCAAAAGTCCGTGGACCTGCCGCACGCCACCCGCAATGCAAATCGCCGCCGCGGCGCGTCCGATCACCTTGTCCACGACAAGCGCCCCGCGCAACTTTCCGCCGTCAAGCAGGCCGAGGAGCGGCTGGACGCCGTGCCCGCTTTCACGCGTGCTGATGACCCCGTTCCGGGCCGCCACGGCGGACGCCTCGCCGCGGCGAATCAAAGTCGCCATTTCGGCGATGAGGTCCTCCGTCCCCATGGGGCGGACGATCCGCTGCCGGTCGAACCCCTTCACGAAGATGGCTGGCAAAGGACGCGCCGGGCAGACATGCTCGCAGGCGCCGCAACCGATGCAGCGGCCCTTGTCGACGACCGGGAAGCCGTCCACGATCGCGATCGCCTGGACCGGGCACTTGCGCGAACAGGCGGTGCAAGGCACGCCTTCCGTCTCGCGCAGACAGCGATCCTTCTTCCAGATGGCGTGGCCCATGTGGATGTCGCGCCGGGGGACGCCCTCCAAGACGCGCAACGCCCCCGCCGGACACGCCGCGGCGCATTTCTGCGGACAGGCCAGGCGGCAATGTCCGCGGCGAAAGTCCATCTGCGGTTGCCCGAAGGTTCGCAGGGACGTCGAAGGCGCGAGGCACTTCCCGGGACACGCCGCGACGCACGCCCCGCAACCCACGCACAGACGGTTGAAAAGCGGACGCGCCACCGCCCCGGGCGGCAGCACTTCCGCCGGACGCTTCGGCACGCCGGGGAGGGAAACGGGCGCATAGCCGCCGTCCGTCGTCTTTTCCGCGAGTTCCGTCGCCGCGAGAAGGCCGATCCCCGCCAGCGTTTCGCGCCGCGTCACACCGTCCCCGGCCGAAACCGCCTTGGAATCTGCCGCGGACTTCCCCGCGGCGAAGCACTTCCGGCAATTCCCGCATCCGCCCTTCAGGTCGATTTTGTTCGGAAAGCGCGCCTTCCGCGCGAGCACGTCGAAGAGCGTCCCCGCCGGGCAGACCCAGTTGCACCAGATGCGCCCCGAAGTGACCGCCGCGAGAACCAGCACGCCCGCCGCCAAGACGAGCCCGGGGCCGAAACCGATCAGCGCCTTGCCCATGAGCGAATACGGCGTCAGCGACCAGCCGATCCCGCCGAATCCGGCTGCAATCAATACGACCGCGAGCGCGAAAACACTCCGCCGCACAATCCGCTGCCTCTTCGTTTCGGGCAGGCGCGTGCAGACGCGGCGGATGCGCGTTTTGGGGTGCGTGAGCGCATTGGAGACGCTCTGCAGCACGCCCAGTGGACACAGCCACGCGCAGAAGAACCGTCCGATGACCGCCGCCGACAGCAGAACCGCCAGGAACACGAGCGTCGGCATGGGCTGGATGCGCAACACCTTCGCCGTGGGGAGCCCGTAGAACGCGCCGCACGTGACGGCGAGCGCCGCGAGCGCCAGAAGACGCAACGCGATTGCCGTCCACCACGTTTTCGCCTGTGCTTTCATGCCATTGTCTCCTTTCCCATGCTCTCCGCTAGGCTTCGTGCACGCGCTTGCCCGTCATGTGTTCGGGGACCAAGGCGAACACTTGGACGAACGCCCCTCCGCGGCGGATTTCATCTTCTATGTCCGCCGCATTCGGATTAAAACGCTGCGCGAGGGCGCGGCAGATGCGAATGGCCGCTTCCGGGTCCTCTACGAACTCCACATGCCCGAAAACGACGACGCTCCGGAATGTGTAGGCCCATCCCCCCTCGTCCTTCACGCCCCCGTCGATCACGGTGAACGACGCCCGGGGATCCCTTTTCAGCGATTCGATCTTGTGTCCGACGCGCGAACCGTGGAAATAGATCTTTCCATCCTCCTCGTTGTACAAGGGATTCATGTAGATGCCGTAGGGATACCCCCCGTCGCCCGTCATGGACAGCACGCCGCGTTTTGCGGATTTCAGAACCGCCAGGCTTTCTTCCCGGGCGAGAGCCTGCTTCGCGCGTCTCATCTCTCTGAAGTTCATCGTTTTTCTCCTTTCGTGTTCCGTTCACCCGAACGCTCATCCCTTCGCGACCACATCGTCTTCGAGCAAATCGATCCATTCGTCGATCGCGGCGATTTCGCGCGGAATGTCGATGGACTGCGGACAGTGCGGCGAACAGCGTCCACACCCCGTGCAGTGGTCCGCGCGGCGCAGTTCCTCGGGGATGGCCTTGCGGTACGCCTTCAGGACGTCCTTCGCGGAAGGTTTCGTCTGCGCGACGAGGAAGTTGTTGCGGAACTGCAGGATGGCCACGATGTCCAGTCCGTACGGACACGGCATGCAGTAGTTGCAGCTGTTGCAGGGTATCGTGTTCAACGAAAGCATGCGCCGTGCGGCGCGTTCGAGCGCGGCGAATTCCTTTTCGCTGCACGGCTTGAGCGGGGAGAATGTCGCGAGGTTCTCCTCGATGTGCTCCGTCCGCGTCATGCCCGAGAGGACGGTCAGGACCTTCGGGAAACTGCCGCAGAAGCGGAACGCCCACTTCGCGAGCGTCGCCTCCGGGTCGAGCGGCGTCAGCTCGTGCGCCAGCGCGTAGTTGTAGCGCGCGAGGCGTCCGCCCAGGAGCGGTTCCATGATGACGACGGGAATGCCCAGCTTCGCCAGTGTCCGGTACAGGTATTCGGCATTGAGGTTGCGCGCATTCACCTCCTTCGCGTGCCGCCAGTCGACGTAGTTCATCTGGATCTGCGCGAAATCCCACTTGTATGTGTCGTGATGCGCGAGGCACCACTCGAACGCCTTCGGGTCGCCGTGGTAGGAAAACCCGAGATGGCGGATCTTCCCCTGCGCGCGCAGGTCGGCGCACCAGTCCAAGGCGCCGTTCTCCAGATAGCGCTTCGAAAACGTCGAGAAGTCCTTGCCGTTGCCGATGGAATGCAGAAGGTAGTTGTCGATGTAGTCCGTCTGCAGGAACTTGAGCGAGTCGGCGAACATCTTCTTGCATGCCGCGAGCGGATATTGCCGCGGGGCGAAGTTCGAAAGTTTGGTCGCGAGGACATAGTCCTTGCGGTCGTAGCCGCTCGCCTTCAGGGCCTTGCCCAGCGCGGACTCCGATTCGCCACGGCAATAGGCGGGCGACGTGTCGAAATAGCTGACGCCGCCCTCCAGGAGCATCTTGATCTGGCGGTTCAGAAGATCCTGGTCGATCGCCGAAGCGGAGTACCCCTGCGCCCAGCTCGTCGCATGCTTGCCGTCGACCGTCGCCATGCGCATCGCCCCGTAGCCCAGAAGCGAAACCTTCTTCCCGTCCATTGCATAGTGCGAGGTCATCGTTTCTCCTCCTGTGCGCGCAGTCTCAGTCCTTCGTCGCCTCGGCGTAGTCCGCGTCGGAGACGGGTTCGAGCCACGTGTTCTTGTTCGTGTCGGGATGGCATTCGACGGCGAGGTGGCTGAACCATGTCTTCGGTCCCGCGCCATGCCAGTGCTCGACGTTCGCCGGAATCTCGACGACCGAGCCCGGCACCATCTTCACGGCCTTTTCGCCGCGCGCCTGATACCAGCCCTCGCCGCCGACGCAGACGAGAATCTGTCCGCCTGTGTGCGCATGCCAGTTGTTGCGGCAACCCGGCTCGAACGTGACGTTGTGGATCGGCACGCCCGTCTCCTTCTCGTTCTTCGTGAGCGCGGCGAGCCAGGAGCGTCCGCTGAAGTACTGCCGGTAGCGCGTATTGGGCGTCCCCGCCCGGAAGGGACTCACCGTGTCCTCCGTGCAGACGACCGCGAGGATCTCCGCGATTTCCGCGTCCGTCACGCCGTTGTGCTTCGCGATGCCAATGTGCGCGCCAAGCTGTGGCTTCACGTTCCCGATCGCCGCGAGTGCGGCGACCGTCGCGATTTCGCGCGTCCGCCAGTCGAGCGCATCGCGTCCGAAGATATCGCCGAAGAGATGCGCACGCAGATAGTCGCCGATCGCGGGACACCAGTCGAAGAACGGCCCCGTCACCTCGTGTCCGCAGAGCTTCGTCTGGTTCGCCGTGCCGCGCGCGAGCGAATCGCCGTCGGGACGCGACGGATTGTAGTCCGCCTTCCCCTTGTCCGCGCCAGGTGCGACCTTGTAGAGAACGCCGAGCGCGTTGAGCGCCCTCGGGAATCCGCAGTAGGCGTAGAGCTGCGTCGCGGCGTCCTTCAGTTCCTTCGTCGTCCATCCGGATCCGTACGCCATTGCACACGCACCTTCGAGTCTCCTCAAATCGCCGCGCGCCGTGCAGGCCGCGACGTCGCAGAGCGTCCGTTCCTTTTCCGTCAGTGCCATGACCGTTCCTCCGATGAGCAGTGTGATTGTAAAAAGAAGTCTTTTCATGTCATGCCTTTCGTTGTTTTTAGACAGGATTTACAGGATTCACAGGATTGCGGGCTTGTGATAACAACGATATTTGTGCTTGAATTGAAGCGAGTCGCTGCCGAAGTTGATTAGCAATCCGTCATCGATTCCCGTTGCCGCAAGATAATTCACCAGTTGCATCTCATGACGCGGAACAAGAGTAGAAACGGCCTTCGACTCTGGGATCAGTTGATGCTCCACAATGATATCGGCGACATAGTTTCCAACGCAAACACCTTCATAGTCAACCCGAATTGCAACTTCTTTTTCTGAATGAAGTCCGAGACGCTCCAATTCAACGGACAAGGCGTTCTTGTAAACTTCTTCCAGATACCCCGCACCGAAATGGCGGTGAACCTTCATCGCCAATCCAATGACGGTACGTGTCAGTTGACTCATTTCCATTGTTTTCGGGCTTTCTAATCCTGTCAATCCTGTTAATCCTGTCTTAAAAACTTACCCTTCGACCGCCAGGCGGTCGGCGATGTAGCCCTTGAGGCCGATTCCCAGCTTGATCGTCGCGCCCAGAAACGCCTTGGGCGGGAGGATGTGCGCGCCCTCGACGAGCGCGGCGAAATCGCGTCCGCAGTTCTGCAGTCCGCCCCCGCCGTGCGTCTGGAAGAGTCCGACCGTCTTCGTCTTCAGCGCCGCGGCGTTTTCGCTCACCCACGTGCGCACGGGCGGCGCGATCGTCCCCCACCAGTTGGGCGTGCCCACGAGCACGACGTCGTACGCGGCGACGTCCAGCCCCTCGATCTTCCGGATCGGACGCAGCGTCCCCGCGCGGCACTCGGGCTTGGCCTCGTCGCAGCAGTCGTCGTAATCGGGCGCGTAGGGCTTCACCGGCTTGATCTCGGCCAGCCGCACGCCCCCGCACGCTTTCGCGAACGTCTCCGCGGCATAACGCGTATTGCCGCTGCGCGAGAAATAGACGATGAGGATCTTGTCTTTCTTCACTTTGACCGGCATGGCGGTTTCTCCTTTCGTTTGGGACGGCTTTTCGGCGCAGGCAGGCAAAAGGACGCTTGCCGCGGCGAATGTCGCCGACTGTTTGATGAAGTCTCTTCTGTTCATTTTGCGTTCTCCTTTCCTTTGGCTTCCCGTTTCGTGAAGTCATTGATGTCCGCACACTCCTTTACGCGCCCGCGCAGCAGTCTCACGAGTTCTGCCGCGGCTGGCGTGAGTTCCGCATTGTCCTTCCACGCGAGATAGGCCTCGCTGTAGATCTCGGGGGCGAACGGCCGGAACACAAGTCGCCTTGCCAGCATTTCAGGGACAAGTCCGTCGATGGAAACCGCCGCGCCCACGCCCTCCGCCACGGCGTGCGCGGCGTTGTAGAGCAGGTTGAACGTGCCGACCACGTTCAGCTTCGCGTAGTCGTAGCCCGCCCAGCCCGCTATCTCGGCGGAAATCCGCATCCGCCGCGGCATGAGAAGAGGACGCCCGGGCAGATCCTTCGGCTGGATGCCTTTCTTTTTCGCGAGCGGATCGTCTTTGGGCAGAACGAGCCCGAGCGAGTGGTACACGCCGAGCGACAGCGTGTCGCATCCGTCGAGCCGCCCCGGACCGATCAGCACCGCCAGATCGAGCGTCCCCTTCTGGACGCGCTCCGCGAGATCCTCTCCGTTCCCCGAGACGATCTGGAACGAGACGGCGGGATTCTTTCGGTTGAGATCGCGCAGGGCGGAGGCGACGAGCGCGAAGCCGAACGTCTCCGCCGCACCGATGGTGATGCGCCCCGAAAGCTTGGACTTGCCGCACGACACCTCGCGCACCGTGCAGTCCACGAGCGAAAGGATCTCCTCCGCCCGCTTGCGGAAGACTTCGCCCTTGTCGGTCAACTTTACCGTGCGCGCGCCGCGTTCAAGAAGCGTCTGTCCCAGGCTCGCCTCCAGTTCCCCAAGTTGCTTCGAGAGCGCCGGCTGGCTGATGCCGAGCTTCCGCGCCGCGCGCGAAATCGTCCCTTCGCGGGCAATCGTGGCGAAATATCTGATCTGCCTCATTTCCATGCTTCTAGTCTATCATTTTTCATCCATAACCGTCAAGCATGAATTTTACATGTCCATAACAAAACAGAATAGTTCCTTGATCGGTCCGCGCATGTCTTTCCAGCTCGCCTCCAGAGGACGAACGTGCCCTCCGTCTGCCTCTCCCACGCGACTCGGTTTAGCTCACGCAGAGAGCGCATATCGCGAGGGCTGCGGGACGGACGGGACGCCCGCGACGCGTCCCGCCAATCCTGTCAATCCTGTCTAAAACCGCGCGCCTACACGACGGGGACGCCCAACCCACCCAATGGTAGGGGGGCCTAGCCGCTCCACACGGCCCAATCAAAACGGACGGAAGGGGACTGCCGCCCCTACCGTTGGAGGGGGAATGTTGCGCGGCGGAACACGCCTACGCCCCACACGCACCGGACCATGCCCCCCCAACCCACGGTAGGGGCCGCAGTCCCCTGCGGCCCGCCGGTTGAAAAACCTTTGCGTGGTCGAAATTTTCGTGCGCCGGGAGGGCGGTGCCTGTGCGGCGCAAGGGCGATACCGGGTCGCATAACCCGGTTGCGCCGTCCCGCCGGAACGGTGGCGGCGTTTGTTTGCCTCAGTCCGTGTCCGTGACAAGGCCTTGAGGTCCTTCTTCTGTTCCGTCGTGATCTGGGTGGGCTTCTTCATTTGCTTGGTTCCTTTCTTGGTTCAGGTTCTTT
>ERZ808286.1676-NODE-1676-length-10487-cov-3.721817_pt1 | contig 10487 bp, 8 predicted proteins | sample MGYA00521276_ERZ808286 | MGnify/ENA primary metagenome ERZ808286 (study PRJEB31516, sample SAMN03275607) | gut metagenome | biome: mammalia-associated habitat; material: feces | host: Papio cynocephalus | place: Kenya | collected 2012-08-01 ... | reverse complement strand
TCGATTGAAGATACTCGATAAAATTAAGCAATATACAGCCGTGAGCAACAAGATAAGTGTGATAACCGTGGTATTCAATGATGTCGCCCATATCCGCGCCACCATCGAAAGTTTCTTCTCGCAGACGTGGGAGGACAAGGAGTATATTGTCATCGACGGAGGCAGCACCGACGGCACGGCGGAAATCATCCGTGAGTACGCCCCCCGGCTCGCCTACTGGTGCTCGGAGAAGGACGGCGGCATCTACGACGCCATGAACAAGGGCATCGCACACGCCTCGGGCGACTGGGTGAACTTCCTCAACAGCGGCGACCTCTATGCCGCCAACGATGTGATGGAGCGCATCTTCGCCAAGGACGAATACCCCGGCATCGACGTGGTGTATGGCGACAGCCTGGAAATCAGGAAGGAAAAGAAAAGTCTTGGAAATGAAAAGCTGGGACGGAAGCAAGATTCAGGGCAATCCCGGGAAATCTTCACCCCCGCCAGCGAAGACTATCACGTGCTCGCCCATGGGGTGGCTTACCGCCATGGCTCCTCCTTCGTGCGCACGGAGGCGCAGAAAGCCCACCTCTTCGACCTCTCGCTGAGGCGCAAGCTGGGCTACGCCCTCGACTACGAGATGATATACCGCCTCTACAGGGACGGATGCAAATTCTGGAAGCTCAACCTCTGCATCGAGAAATACGACGCCGAGGGAGCATCCGCCCACCCCTACAAGAGCATCTGGTACAACCACCTCATCGTGTCGGGCAACCGTCTGCGCCTCTCCACCCTGCCCCGCCTGCTGAGGCAGATGGCGTTCAAATGGTTCGCCGCCACTCCGCTCTATGCCTACACGAAGGCTTTCGGCATCGAATACCTGGGCAACGGCGTGCTGCCCCACATCCCCTGCTGGGAACTGCGAAAAGGCTATCTCAAGCTCATCGGCGCGAGGATAGGCAAGCAGAGCTTCATCGCCCGCCATACCTACTGGATGAGTCCGTGGCTCGCCACCATCGGCGAAGGCTCGCACATCAACCGCGGCTGCACACTCGACGCCAGGGGCATCATCGAGATAGGCAATAGCGTGTCCATATCGCACGGCGTGAAGCTGATGACGGGCGGACACGACATCCAGAAACCCCACTTCCCGGGCATCTATGAGAAAATCAAGATAGAAGACTATGCCTGGCTGGGCGTAAACAGCGTGGTGCTCAAAGGCGTGACCATCGGCAAGGGAGCCGTGGTGGCGGCTGGGGCAGTGGTGACGAAAGACGTGCCCCCTTATACCGTGGTGGGCGGCGTGCCAGCCAAGCCCATCGGAACCCGTACGCACCATCTGGACTACCAATGCATTTGGGACGAGCCTTTCACATAAGAAACGATCCCTTTGCGCTTAGAAAACGATCCCTTTGCTAAATGCACAAGAGAATAACATAAAGAATTTGAGAAAAATGAAGACAAACGAAATAAACGTGGTGGAACTGGTCAACAAGGTTCTGCAACACAAGACATCAATGGCGGTTTGCATCGCCGTATCGCTCCTGCTCGGCATCGGCTATGCCCTGGGACAGCAGAAGCGATACACCGCATACGTCTCCCTAGCCCCCGAGATGAACAGCATGGGCATGTCGCAGAGCCTGGGCGACATAGCGGGAGCCTTCGGCATGGACCTGGGCAACATGAAGTCGGACGCCGATGCCATCTATCCCGAGATATACCCCAACATCTTTGCTTCGAGCGACTTCGCCGTCAAGCTCTTTGGCGTGCCCGTCACCGTGAACGGAGTGAAGAAAAGCTATTACGAGCATATCGTAAAAGACGAGAAGACACCCTTTTACGCCGTTCCGTTCAAGGCTATCAAGAAGTGGTTCAGCAAGCCCGACAAAGGCTACCAGGGATTCAAGAACCTGAACCCCTTCGCCCTGACCCGAGAGCAAGACAACGTGTGCCATGCCATCATCGACAACATCGACTGCCAGATGGACAAGGGCACCAGCATCATCAATATCGCCGCCACCGACTGGGACCCCTACGTGGCAGCCTGCATCGCCGACACCCTGCAACACCGACTGCAAGACTACATCACCCGCTATCGCACGCAGAAGGCTCGACAAGACTATCAAAACGCCGTGAAGCTGAACCGAGAGGCAAAGGCGAGATACGAAAAAAAGAGACAACAATATGCCGCCTTCGCCGATGCCAACACCGACGTGGTGCTGAAATCCTACGAGGCGAAACTGGAGGACATGGAGAACGACCTCCAGCTGAAATACAACAACTATGCCGCCACCCAGCAGCAAGTGCAGAAGGCGCTCGACAAGATACAGGAGCGCACACCAGCCTTCACCGTCATCCAGGGCGCATCCGTGCCCCTGAAGGCATCCAGCACGCCTAGATCGGTGATGGTGCTGGCTTTCCTCGTGCTGGGCATCGTGGTCGATGTGGCATGGGTGCTGGGCATCAAGGACGGCATCAAGAAAATCAAGTTCTCATAACGCATCATCCTTCTAGAAAAACTCCGAACACGTACAAGACATGGCCAACGCTTATCCTTATCTATTATTATTGGTAGCTTTCGGCTTCCTCGCCGTCGCCAACCAATACTTTGCGGGCGCATCCATTGCGGGCGCTAAGGGAAAACGCTCTGCCACCTGCATCGTGGCACTGCTATTATTCGTTTTCTTCTTTGGGTTCAGGGGATTCGTGGCCTACGACTGGACGGCATACACCGAGACATTCGCCAACCTTCCCGACCTGCCGTCGTTCTTCCACGCCGACAACAGCCGATTCAAGACCGAGCCGGGCTTCCTGCTGCTCGTGGCCACCTGCAAGACGCTGGTGCCCAACTACCTGTTCTTCCAGATGGTATGCACGCTCATCAACACCACGCTGCTCACCCTCTTCATCCGCCGATACACCCAAAATCTGCCCGCCGTACTGGTGCTCTACATCACGATGTCGGGACTGGACTTCAGCATCGACCTGATGCGCAACTCCCTCTCCATCTTCATCTTCCTCAACGCCATCCCCCTGATAGAGAAGCGGAGGCTCGTGCCCTATCTGCTGGTGTGCCTCCTGGCAGCCACCTTCCATACCTCGGCGCTGGCATACCTGCCCATGTATTTCGTGCTGGGCAGGAGATGGAACAAGAAGCTGATGGCAGTGGTGCTGCTGGCGGTGAACATCGTATGCGTTTTCCGCCTACCGATAGTAAAAACCCTGGCGACGATGGCAGCCGGACTGCTCTCGCCCACCGCCGCCCAGTACATCGACACCTACATCAGCTACCAGGCGCAAGGCAGCTCCATCGGCATCGGCTATGCGGAAAAGCTCTTCACGGGCGTGATGCTGCTCTGCTACATCGACAAGCTGCGGGCATTGAGGGAAACCAACGTGCTGGTGAACAGCCTCTTCCTCTATCTCGCCGTCAATCTCTCGCTGAGCGAGTTCAGAACCATCAGCGTGCGCTGCTCCAACCTCTTCGTCTTCGCCTACTGGATAGTCTGGCTCGACCTGGCGAAATGCCTCTACTACAAGAGCAACAAGATACTCTACGTGGTCTTCATCAGTCTCTACTGCTTGCTGAAGACCTACAGCGGCTGCTCAGGCTCGATGTCGCAATACTACAATGTGCTGCTGGAGAACAGCGACGGCGGACACAACGCCCGCTTCATCTACTTCCGCCAGCACCAAAACGACAAGAACTAAAAGACGAGCAAAAGATACCTCCCAAACGATAAAAAAATGGAAAAAGTAATATACATCAACTATATGAAGCAGCTCGGGCATCTCCACTTCGACCAGATACAGATAGATGCCCTCGTGGCGCAAGGTTACGACGTGAAGCTCGTGATGCACCAGGAGATAGCCCTCCAGCTGCCCTATCCCAAGGAGATGTACGCCCTGGTGCTGCCCAGCTGGACGGACACCGACTCCACTTGCAGCTTGACGAAACGAATATCCTATGTACTTGCCCTGCACTACATCAAGCGCAAAATCAACTTTTCCCGATTCGACCATATCCTCATTTCCAACCTAGACGAAGTGACACTGGGCATATATCCACTCACAAAGGGAATGTATATGATATGCCACGGAAACAGCAATGATTTCTCCAGCAGAATCAAGACTTACTTCCTGAACCGACTGGCAAGGCAACACAACACCTTCCTTGTATTCAACGAAGAAATGGCAAAGCCATTCCGCCAAAATGGAATCAGCAAGACAGCCATCATCTCGCATGGATGCTTCTCCCCTTTCAAAGTGGAGAAGGAGTCTAGGGCGTTTGCCTTTATAGAAGAATTCAGCCATGTGGTATTCCACCCCTCGTCAAAGACTGCCGGCGATTTCGTTGCCGCCGTATATACAGAGAGCATGAACCAAACGCTGAAAGCGAGCCACACCCTCCTGCTGCTCAGAGACCTCAGCGTGGAAGACCGTAAATACAGCAACATCCACATCATCCATGGATTCCTGAGCGAGGCGGACTACCAATATCTATTTGTAAAGGCGCACATCATCCTGCTGGCCTATCCCGCCGCCTTCAGCAACCAGGTGAGCGGAGTGAGCTACGAGTGCGTGGCCAATCAAAAGAAAATGCTGATATGGCACAATCCCTCGCTCGCTTACTGCAAGACTTACTACGAGTACGACCCATTCGTAGAGACGGCAGGGGAACTTGTAGAAAAGATGTTCTATCTAACCCACACATCAGACAACCAGATGAAGGTAGATGCCCGTATGCTCACCACGAATTTCTCTAGGATATTCACAAATAATGGAGGCTGCATACAATATAAAGAGAATAATGACGTTTAGATAAAAGAAACTATTCTTTACATGATAAATTGCATGAATTATAAAAATGTATAACATACCCATTCTTTTCATCATATTCAACCGTAAGGAGATAGCCTTGAAAACCTTAGGCTCCATCAGGGAGGCAAAGCCAGCAAGACTCTACATCGCCGGCGACGCCGCAAGAAAGAGCGTACCGGGCGAGGAGGCAAAGGTGGAAGACATCCGGAAGGTTGTGCTAGACAGTATAGACTGGGATTGCGAGGTAAAGACCCGATTCGCAGAAAAGAACCAAGGTTGCGGCCATGGTGTGTACAACGCCATCAACTGGTTCTTCGAGCACGAGGAAGAAGGCATCATCGTGGAAGACGACTGCTGGCTGCGCCCATCATTCTTCCCCTATGCGGAAGAACTCTTGGAAAGATACAGAGATGACAAGCGCATCGCCTTGATAGACGCCGCCAACTACATACCAGAAGTGGAAATTCCCGACTCCTATGGATTCAGCAGATATAAATCGACCAATGGCTGGGCCACCTGGAAAAGAGCATGGAAGCTGATGGACCTGGAGATGGAATGGAGAGGCTCCCAGATGGAAGATTCCATCATCGGAAACATGGCATACAAGTCGAAGGAACGTGCCTACTGGAAATACCGCCTGAAGGCCATCGACCGGAAAGATGCCAGCGCCTGGGACTGGCAGTGGTATTTCGCGCTCGCCGCCCAAAACATGCTAGCCATCTACCCGAAGTATAGCCTGACCACCAACCTGGGATTTGGCAAGGACGCCACACACACTTTCCAAAAGAATACGCCATCACACTATATCTCGCATAGAGACTTGGACTTTCCATTGGTTCATCCCAAATACATAGTGCCCTATCTCCCTTTCGAGAAGGTCTTTCACTATAAGTTGAACGACTCTCTCTATGATAGGGTCAAGCGCTTGTTGCCTTTCGCACTCAAGAGTAAAATTAGAAAACTGATAAGAGGATGACGCTAAACATAAAGAAACAACCCCAAAAAGGAGCTAGCATGAAAGTAACCATCATAACCGTGGCTTACAACAGCGGCAAGACGATAGCAGACGCCATCGAGTCGGTCTTGGCACAAACCTACCCAGACATCGAGCACTGGATCATCGACGGAGGCTCCACCGACGAGACGCTGCAGGTCATCAGGAGATACGAGCAGCGAGCGCATGGCCGCCTCCACTGGATCTCGGAGAAAGACAAGGGCATCTACGACGCTATGAACAAGGGCATCGCCCGCTCTACGGGCGACGTGATAGGCATCCTCAACTCCGACGACTTCTTCACCTCGAACGACGTGATAGAGCGAATGGTGGCGGCATTCGAGCAGGTGCCCGACACCGACATCGTGTATGGCGACGTACACTTCGTGAAGAAAGACGACCTCGGGAAATGCGTGCGCTACTACTCGGGGCGCATCTTCACCCCGGCGCTCATCCGCTTCGGCTACATCGCCCCACACACCTCGTTCTACATCCGACGGGAGGTGTTCGAGAAATACGGAGTGTATGACCCCAACTACCGCATATCCGCCGACTTCGAACTGATAGCCCGCTTCTGCCACATCCATCGGCTCAAAAGGCAGTACCTGCACCTCGACTTCGTGACCATGCGAATGGGAGGAGCCAGCACACGCAACCTGCGGGCACGAATGCTCGGCACGAAGGAAGACCTCAGGGCTTGCAAGAAGATAGGCATCTACTCTAATTGGGCGATGATATGCTGCAAATTCTTCATCAAGGGGGCTTCCACCCTATTCATCAGGAAATAAAAACCTGCTCATCAGGAAATAAAGACCTGCTCATCAGGAAATAAAGACCTGCTCATCAGGAAATAATATTAAAGAAAAAGAAATTGAAAAAGATACCACCATACATCAAATGGAACAGCGACGTAAACAACCCTCGCTACATCTACGACGGAATGAACGAGGTGGAGCGAAACGTCAAGAGAATAAGCGACTTTCTGCTGGCTATGATATGCCTCATCTTGTTCTCGCCGCTCTTTCTCGCTTGCTATATATGGGTGAAGAAGGAAGACGGCGGGCCAGCCATCTTCCGACAGGAACGCATCGGAAGGTTTGGCAGACCTTTCATTATCTATAAGTTCAGAAGCATGAAAGTGGATGCGGAGAAAAACGGGCCACAGCTTTATGGACATGAGAATGACAAACGAATGACCCGGATAGGACTCTTCCTGCGCAACCACCATCTAGACGAACTGCCACAACTTTGGAACGTGCTGAAGGGCGACATGTCGTTCATCGGACCTCGCCCCGAGCGAAAGTTCTACATCGACCAAATCTTGAAGCACGACCCTCGCTATGTATATCTCTACCAGATAAGACCGGGTGTCACCTCTTACGCCACCCTCTACAATGGCTACACCGACACGATGGAGAAGATGCTGCGCCGTCTGGACCTCGACCTCTACTATCTGGAGCATCGCTCCTGGTGGTTCGACAGCAAGATATTGGTCAAGACTTTCATCAACATCCTCTTCGGAAAGATTTTTTAGAACTTATTATTCTCTAAAACTTGGTGAAATACAGCCTTAGCATCTTCGAGCGAAGTATCATCTTGTCGCCCTTCAACTTCTCCTTGAAGAATGGTTCTTGCAGGTTGTTGATGCCATAGGAGCGAATGGTGTCGTTGAGCTGAGTGACGGGGAGGTCGCCACCGTCGTCTCCGTAGTCCTGATGCCAGTTGTTCTTGTAGGGATTATGCACGATGATGCTGTCGGTAGTCTGCGTAAAGCGGAAGTAGAAGCCGTCGTTGGCTTCCTTATCCACGTCCTTACACTGCATCAGATGGTATTGCACCCCCCAGAAGATGCGCTTCTGCGACAAATCGAGCATGCCCTGGGTTGCCAGCGTATCCACTCGCTCCAAGTGCCAATAGCCATCGAAGTCGCCATTGTCGCTGGAATCGAAGGTGCAAGCCGTGGTCATCGCCAAGGCTAATGGTAAGATACTCGCCCAGACTAATGACACGATGCTTGCCTTGCCCCAGGGCAAGCATCCCTGCGAGGCGAAAAGTCTCTTTCTTATTTTATTCTTTTTGATTCTCATCCTTATCTAATATCCTTCTAAGTTTCACTTCTTCTTTTTCAGAAAACCTCTCTTGGAGACGGTGAGCTGGAAGCCGCGATTCTCTCCATACATCTCGTCCTTCCCCAGGTCCATGCCGACGGCAGCCTTCACATTCCATCCGTGAGGAAAGCGATAGTTGCCCTCCAGCATCCAACTGGTGTTGCGATGCTTGGCAGTGAAAGGCTCATGGTAGCGTCCCCACCCCTCTTGATAAGTGAGGAGCGCACGGTAGCCCAGTCGCTCGGTGGGCTGTCCGTCGAATCCCAGATGATAGGCGACGAAGCGATTGTTCTTCACCTCTATCTTCCCATCCTTATTATATAGAGGCGAGCGATAGAGCGGATTGCCCATCACCTGCCCCCAGTGTTGCCACCCGGTATAAATATTGTGGTTGTAATAATCGTCCATGCCCGATACATGGTCGGCGATGTTCATCGTATGGTCGTGGTTGTAGGGACCGCTCTGGTACTTGGTATAGACATACTCCATCACGACGTGTCTGAGCCATCTGCCATACTTGACGTTCAACTCCGCTCCCCACAGCATGTCCTTCAAGACATAGCGGAAATAGCGACGCTTCTTCTTCACCTGCCATTCGTCGCCCTCGCCATAACCGTTGTAGTCGAGCAGGAACATCTGGCTGTCGTCCTCGAAGAAATGGTCGGCATAGAGGGATGCCTTCCAGGTATCTGCATCATAATTGATGCGCATCAGCCAGGAGCCGAGCATATTGCCCGCCACATTGGCATACTCGCCGTCGGTGGCATCCTGACCGCCGGGCACGAAAGCATGCCAAAGGCTCTTGAGTCCCTTCTCCGTGGGTCTCGCCACCATCACGCCCTCGTCGTTGCGGGCGTAAGGGGTGCCGGCAAACTGTGCCGCCATCTCCAGTCCCAGTTCCAGGCTCAGTGGGCAGAACATGTTCTCATTGCCTATGCGCAGGTAACCCGCCTTGCTATGGTAGAGCACGTGGTCGGCGTATTTCTCCTGGCGATGAGTGAAATCGTGCTGCCATCCGTCGTCGGTCATCATACCAAAGGCGACGTGACCTTTCAGCTGTACCCATCCATGCAGGATGGGCAGTGCCCAATAATCAGGCAGGGCGAGGCGCACCTGAGGCACGGGGCGTGCGTTGATACCCAGTGTCTGGCTTCCGCTCGAAAGCGTCTGGTTCTTCAGTTCCATCGGGTACTCCTTGGCACCCACGGTGAGCACGCCGTGGAGCCAACGCCCCTCCACGTAAGCTTGCTGCACCACGATGTCGCAGGTGTAATCCACAGGCACAGCCAGATCGAGCATATATCCCCAAGCCACTTTCTTCTCCATGTCTTTGTCGAGAGGCTTCGCCAGGCTGGCACGCAAATATCCATTGTTGCGCTCCAGCGAACTGAGCCCATACTTGTTGGCATTGAGCCACAGCGGGGTCTTCCCCTTGGAGAAGGAGCCTTGCATCTCCACCCTCCACCGGGTATCGCCTTCGGCTATCTTATCGTTATCTTCCATCTCTTGCGCATAGCCTACAAGTGGTATACACGCCAACAGGGGGAAGATGAGTTTCTTGTTTTTCATCAATAATTTTGTCTCTTTTTGTTGAATTACTACCCTTTACTTAGCAGATGCAAAAATACTATTTTTTGCCGATACCACCAAAGTTTTCAAACGAAAAATTCCCCCATCCAGCAAATATCCCTTGTATTCGCTAGGTGGGGGAAAATTATAACTTGCCAACTTGCTGACTTATCATCCTCCTAGAACTTATTCATCAGTCCCATGAGGGCGATGACCGCCTCGTTGTACTCATTCACGACATCGGCGTGCTTCATGCCCATGTCTATCGCCTCTTGCAGGGCGTTAGCATACTCCACGTAGGAGATTTCGCCCTGCTCATACTCGGCAGTACTCAGACGGGTGATGTCCTTCGCCTTCTGGATGTTCTCGCCATTGTAATACGCCATGCGCTTGGCGGCGTTCTGATAGCGATGGAAGCAGAGACGGAAGTCGCGCTCCTTCTCTCGGCGCTCCTGTTGCATCTCCAGCTCAGCCACCTCGCGGTCTTTCTTTGCCGCCTTCACCTTCGCCTTGGTGGCACCATAGAAGAGAGGCACGCCCACGCCAATCTCGAAACCGAAGAAGTTGCCCTCGGTGAATCGCTGGCGGTCGATGTGGTAAGGATCCCAACTGGAAATCTGAGCCTGCGTGCGAAGGGTGAGCGAGAGAGACGGAGCATAGCCCGACTTGGCGCACTTCACTTCCTTGTCGAGTGCCGTGAGACGGTCTTGCTGATACTGTCCGTCGGCGGTCTGGAAGTAGTTGAAGGAACCATTCACTGGCTCGGTGATGGCGATGAGGTGAAACTCTGCCGGGAGCACAGGCTCATCGGTGTTGAGCAATGCCATCAGCGTGGTTTGCTGGTTTTCCGCCTCGCTCTTCACATTGGCCATCTCCAGATGGTTCTCGTTACGCAGACGTTCGGCGGTGAGAAACTCCAGTTGCTTCGCCTCACCCGCCTTGTATCGCTTCTCGGCTACATCGCAGTAGCGGTCGAGAATGGAGTCTTGTCGTTGCAGGATGCTCAACTTATG
>ERZ808286.1675-NODE-1675-length-10494-cov-5.433758_pt1 | contig 10494 bp, 10 predicted proteins | sample MGYA00521276_ERZ808286 | MGnify/ENA primary metagenome ERZ808286 (study PRJEB31516, sample SAMN03275607) | gut metagenome | biome: mammalia-associated habitat; material: feces | host: Papio cynocephalus | place: Kenya | collected 2012-08-01 ... | reverse complement strand
GAAGTAAAAATCTATGATATATCTATATGGGATACATCCAATGGCAAATATCCGAGACGAGATGAAGAATATACAATAACATTAACAAGCAAAAAAATCTTTGGCAACGAGAATCCCCATACAATCAAGTTTTATATTCATATTAAAGGTAAAGCCGTGTACGATACTTATAAATGTGAAGTAGATGGAGTAGAGCAACAGCTTCTTTGGAGAGATTATAATCCAAATAAGCTTCCAGAAAATAAGGAGCTAGCTGGAGCACTTGTGATTATAAAGACAAAATAATCTTCGGAAACGAAATTGCCAAGATTTATTTACTGACAATAAATAAATTTTGGCAATTTTATTTGGTACTAATAAATAAAAGTCGTACATTTGCAACCAAAAAAGGAGAAAGCAATGACATACTCACAAGCAGACATTACCGTACCATACGCTGTAGCGAATTTTGCAGAGATTCGCCACAAGGGGTATTATTACGTGGACAAAACCAACTACATCCCACTGCTAGAACGTTATAAAGCTCCAGTATTTCTCCGACCTCGTAGATTTGGAAAGAGTTTGCTAGTATCAATGTTGGCTCACTATTACGACCGTAATATGGTCCAACAATTCGAGGAGTTATTTGGTGAAACTTGGATTGGCGGACATCCCACAAGCGAGCATAACCAATACCTCGTCGTAAGGTATGATTTTTCCACTACTTCTGTTGCCAATAAAAAAGAAGACATCGAGAAGAACTTCAACGCTGTCAATTGCAGTCCCCTCCGTACGATGGTAGAGCGCAACAGAGACCTTTTTGGGAATTTCAAGTTCCGGGAGGATGGAAATGCCTCCAACATGCTGGTAGAGGTATGTGAGTTCATCTCTTCCCATAACCTTCCACCTCTTTATATTTTGATAGACGAATACGACAACTTCACCAACCAATTGTTAGTTGTCTATAAGGACTCACTGTACCAAGACTTAACCACAGGTGAAAGCTTCTTGCGCACCTTTTTCAAGGTCATCAAGGCAGGCATAGGAGAAGGTACCATTCGCACTTGTTTTTGCACGGGAGTTCTTCCTGTCACGATGGACGATTTGACTAGTGGATACAACATCGCAGAAATGCTTACGCTTAAGCCAGAATTCACCAATATGCTGGGCTTTACCCATGCAGAAGCTGCTAAGTATCTGAAATACGTCATCAGTAAATATGGTCCACAAGCCTCATTCGAGGAATTATGGACACTAATACTCAACAACTATGATGGCTATCACTTTCTGCCAAATGCGGAACCTCTGTTCAACTCTACCATCTTAACCTATTTCTTGAAAAATTTCGCAGAACTGAAAGGTGGGATTCCCACAGAAATGGTAGATGAGAACTTGCGCACAGATACCAGCTGGATAAGAAGACTGACCCTTACCCTCGACAATGCCAAAGAAATGCTTGACAGCCTGTTGATGGATGGTGAGCTATACTATTCGCAAGCCGACTTACGCAGCAAGTTCAACAAGCAGAAATTCTTTTCGCCAGAGTTCTACCCTATCAGTCTCTACTATTTGGGCATGACCACGTTGAAAGACAGCTACAAGATGACGCTACCTAACTTGACGACCAAGAGCGTATATATGAGCTATTATAATGAACTGAACTGCATAAGTGACAACGCTCGTAAATTCGTACCAACATACGAGGCATTCGCCAAGGATAGGAAGCTAGAGCCTTTATTCCTTAACTATGTGGAGGAATACTTGGGGCAACTACCAGCCCAAGCCTTCGATAAGATGAACGAAAACTTCATTCGCTGTTCATTCTTCGAGCTAATGAGCCGCTATTTGAGCAATTGCTATACATTTGCCATTGAGCAGAACCTGCCATCAGGTAGAGCCGACTTGGTACTAACGGGCATTCCTGGCACTTCGTTCCATAACGATTGTCGTATCATCGAGTTCAAGTACTTGAAAGCCAAGGATGCCTGCATGATAGAAAAGCTAAAAGAAGCATATCCTGAGGATGCAAAGCAAGTGAGAAACTATGCTACTGATATAAAGAAACTTTTTCCACATTATCAGATTAAAGCATACGTTGCTTACAACGCAGGCAACAAGGCTTGCAAAATATTTGAAGAATAGGTCGCACACACATACTGTTATAAATTATACAAGCTATGAGAAAGGTATTATTCACGCTTGTCCTTGCCGCCTTAGGTAGCTTAGGCTTGCAGGCACAAGGCACAACCCAACGACAAAACGCAGAAAAACCAACTGCCACCACTTACCGATGGAAGGTGGAGGCAGAGGCTGGCGTATGTTGCAGCGTGCTCGACACCGACGTGTCGGGACTGGGCACCACCAGCTATATGGTTCGCCCAGGCTTCACTGCAAACATAGCGGCGGAATATAACATCGTGGATCATCTGGCTGTGGGAACGGACATCCGATTCTTGCAGCGCGACTATATGTACCAAAACCAAGGAGGCGACTCCTGGCACACCCGCTACAACAACAATTTCATCAGCATCCCGCTCACCGTGGGCTACTACCTCTTCCATAACCCATACCAGGAAAAGGGACTCTGGGTGAAGCCACAGGTGGGCGTATATTATGAGTATCTCGCCTCCCTCCACACCAAGGGCATCTACCCGATGAACATCATGGAGGGCGCGAGCTCTGGCGGAACCTTCCTCAAGTATAACACCACCTACGATTTCAAGACCAATGAGAACCATCTGCGCCGTAGCCTCTTTGGCGGCGAAGCGGGCGTCAAGGTGGGATATTCCTTCGGGCGCATCGATGCCCACGTGGGATACCTCTTCCAGTATGGCTTCTCGCATATCTATCAAGACAAGGCTCGCACCAGCAAGACGGCTCGCCGAAACTCCAGCGTCATCACGGCTGGTGTCGCCTATAAACTCTAGTTCCATCACTCTATCCTATTTCCGTTATGAGAAACTATATATATAATATGTGGCGAAAGGCTCCCCGGAAGATGCGTGGAGCACAAGTTCTTGTGGCTGCTCTGCTCGGTGCCACCACCCTCTCCCTGTCGCTCACCAGTTGCGTGGCAGACAACGATGCCAACACCAAGTCAATAGCCGACTACTCCGATTCCGATGTCAAGTCGTATGGCGACTTGTTCCGAGTGTTCTGGAACGTGATGAACCAGCGATACTGCGACCTCAACGAGCAGCCGAGCGTATCTTCCAAAAACTGGGACGAGGTGTATAGCGAGTACAAGCCTAAGTTTGATGCGCTCAAGACCTTCCAGCACACTTCCGAGTTCACCCAAGAAGAAATACAAGCCGACAATGCCAAGGCGAAGCAATACTTCCAGGAGATTGTGGATAAGCTCATCGACCAACACTTCTATGTGAAAGTCACCCTCCCCGTCTCCCACTCTGCCACGGAAACCGTGCGTTTCAACAGCACCCTGCACGAGAAGACGGAATACTTCCCACTCAACTATCATTGGAATTACACCCGTGAGCAGCTCAACCTGGATGGCGAAGCCTTCGGCGACGTCACCTCTGATGGCTTTTATATCATGGGCGGATTCCTGAAAGCCCAGCCAGGCACCTATTATCTGGGCTTCAACCAGTTTGCGCTCTACGACAACTGTTACCATGAGTACGAGAAAGAATATCTGCCCGCAAATGCCGCCAACAGCTATCATCTCGACAGCCAGACGATAACGGCGAAGGCACAAGAATTGGTCTCCGATGGCGAAAACCGCCCAAAAGTGGAGCAGATGGCAAAGGACATCCTCTCTACCATAGATGCTTACCTGCAATCGGACGAGGTGCAGCTAGCCTGCCAGAAGATGACTGCCTACAGCAACAAGGGCGATTACTACGGGCTCTATGCCTCTGCCGCACAGGCTTGCGACGATGCCCCATACCTCGTAAAACAGCTCCCCACATCCCAAGAGGATAGTGATGCACAGAAAAAGCTCTTAAGTTTTCTGCAGAACGACTCCCACTACAAGGAGCTAGCCGCGGAGTATAGCTTCGCCAAATGGCTTTGCCAGGCTATAGCCGACTATCTTTGGTACGAACGAGAGTTCTACGCTTTCTGGAGCGACTTGCAGTTTACCCAGCAACACAGTGCCGTGGAAGGCTACCGCCGCATGTTCCTGGAGCCATTGGCGAAGGGCACCATCCAGAAGCTCATCCTCGATTTCCGAGGCAATGGTGGCGGAAGCGTGATAGACTCCCGAATCTTCACCGACTATCTGGTTACCCAGACAGCCACTTATGCCTACGTGCGCAAGAAGGAAGACAACAACCCTTACAGCTACACCCCTTGGGTGCCTCAGCAGATAGTAGCCACCAGCAAGAGCCTGGGGCGCAACATCCCCACTGCCATCCTGCTCGACAACTATAGTGCCAGCATGTCGGAAGTCACCACGCTCATTCTCCAGAGCCAGGGCGACCACGTGAAGACAGTGGGCAGAAACAGCTACGGAGCGCAGTCGATGCTCACCGCCGACAACTCGGCGAGCAACGGTGGATGGATAGGCAATGTGACGAGCTATCTATATTTCTATATGCCATTTTCCATGACCAAGGATGCCCAGGGCAACCTCTTGGAAGGCAAGGGAATCACCCCCGACTATCCGCTCGACCCAATGAGCGACGAGGAGGTCAACGCCCTCTATCACAACGCCCCAGGGGCGATAGACCGAGGGCTTGCAAAAGCGATGGAAATCCTCAAATAGAAGCACATACAAAACCTATGTATATCCCTAAATAACAAGCATATAGTAAACTATGTATATTCTTATGTAACAAACATACGCAGTACCCTAAACAGTACACTTTAAGAAGACACAGGGCGCAATCGGAACTATCGGTTGCGCCCTCTTCAGTTTGCGCTGTTGCGCAAACGATTACACATACGGGGGGATTTTTTGCACATTTTTTGATACAACCTATTGAAAAACTCCCTATCTTTGCAAGCGAAAAGAAAAAGAAATAGAAACAGAAAGCAAATAATAAGACCCTAATAGAATTTAGTGAACAAGAAGCCAACAAGTCGGAAAGAAGACTTAGTTATTCTTAAAGACTTTGCCCATTCTTAAACAAAGACGAAAACAAAGACGAAAACAAAGATGAAGAAGCTAACAATTAACGAAAAGATTACCCTGTTGTTGCTGCTGATTCTTTCACCAGTGATGACTCAGGCGCAGGAAGTCGCCTTAAAAACCAACCTGTTGGGTTGGGCTTCCACTTCTTGCAACGCTGGCGTTGAGCTGGGCACGGGCAAGAAGACTACGTTCCAACTCTTCGGAACCCTGAACCCCTGGAAGTTCTCGGGCGACAAGAAGTTGAGATTCTGGAATGTGATGCCAGAGTACAGATGGTACACCTGTCAGAAGTTTGGCGGTCACTTCATCGGAATACATGCTTTCGGAGGCGAATACAATGTCAAGAACATCGACTTGCCCTTCGGAATATTACCCAAGACTGAGCGTGGCAGGCACTACGAAGGATGGTATGTGGGTGGAGGCCTCACCTACGGCTACCAGTGGTTGCTCAACAAGCACCTCAATCTCGAAGGTTCTCTCGGATTAGGTTATGCCTACAGCCCCTACAAGCTTTATGGGAGATGCGAAAAATGTCTTGACGAAGACCATCGCAACTATGTGGGACCTACCAAGGCGGCACTCTCGCTGATTTATCTTTTTTAGAAAGAATGAAGCAGAGACAAGACCAGTCTTAACTAGAAAGTTAATAACTCACCAATAATCCAATTTTTTTATTAGAATTCTCTATGAATAGAATGAAGCTTTATGCCATCATTCCGCCCCTCTGCATGCTCTTTTCGCAGAGCATCATCGGTGCCGACGTGCAGCGGTTGGCAGGCGGCAAGATTCTGATAGACAGCGTGATGACGCAGAAAATGGGCGACAGTTTGAGCGTCAGATTCCTCATCAACCTCGACAGTCTGATCCTCAAGTCGGAGCAGCAGTTGGTTTACACCCCGATGCTCGTTGGCGAAGACTCGCTCGCCCTCAGCCCTATCATTATCAATGGCAGAAACCAAGATATACGCTACAAGCGACTTGCACAAAGCAAGAAGCAGGGCGATGCACTCGTCATTCGCCGCCGCAACGACACCTCTCAACAGGCATACTACGAGCAGAGCGTGCCCTACAAGAAATGGATGCGGCAATTCCAGCTCTCGGTGAAGGAAGACCTCTGCGGATGCGGCAACCTGCAAGACCAGGACACCACGTTGCTCGCCAACTTCCGCGAGAACGCCACGGAGCTGGGCAAGATTACCAAGACCATCGACCTGGTGAAGAACGACAAGGATGTAGAAATCACCAACATCGACATCCACGGCTACGCCTCTCCCGACGGTCCTTACGCCAACAACCAGCGACTCGCCAACGCCCGTGCCGCCGCCCTTCGCAACTACGTGAGCGGTCTCTACGAACTAGACGATAAGCTCTTCACCTTCCACGCCACCCCGGAAGACTGGGAGGGATTCAAGAAGAAGGTTTCCGAAAGCTCGCTTGCCGACAAGGAGGCGATACTGAAGATAGCCAACTCCTCGCTCGCCCCGGATGCCAAGGATCAGAAAATCAAAAAGCTCTATCCTGCGAGCTACCGTTACATCATGAGCGACATCTATCCTCGTCTTCGCCACAGCGACTATACGGTGACCTACACCGTGCGCCCATTCGATGTCGAGGAGGCGAAAGAGATATTGAAGACGAAGCCCCAGCAGTTGTCCTTGCAAGAGATGTATCTCGTGGCTCAGACCTATGAGCCTGGTTCGCCAGAGTTCAACGAGGTGTTCGACATCGCCGTGCGCCTCTTCCCCGACGACCCGACGGCAAACCTCAACGCCGCTTGTACCGAACTGCAAAAGGGAAACCTGCAAGCTGCTGAGAAATATCTCGCCAAGGCAGGACATTCGAAGGCAGCCGACCGCATCCGAAAGATATACGAGGAGATGAAGGCGGAGCAATAAAACGATAAAAAACAGAATAAGATATATGATAGAAAACATATAAAAACAGAAAACATATAAAAACATAACAAGAAACATAAAAACATAACAAGAAATATAAATCTCAAATTTGCAACAATATGAAAATGAAACATTTCTTTGGCTTGGCAGTGATAGCTGCCATGACCGCAAGCTGCTCTAGCAGCGATGAGTTGTCTGGTAATGCGGGCAATGGTTCTAACGAGACTAGCGAGGCATACGCTACTTTCAGCATCAACTTGCCTACCACTAGTGGTAGTTATACTCGTGCGGGAGAGGATTACAAATCTGGCACAGCAGCTGAATATGCAGTAAACGATGCCACCCTGCTTGTCTTCAAGAAAGTAGAAGGAAAATCTGAGGGGGAATACACCTTTGTTGAGAGCGCAACGCTCGGTAACATGAATCCTTGGAATAAGGATAACGACAATAATGGTATTACCACTAAGGCTACCGTGACTGCCGAGCTGCACAATGTTAGCTTAAGCTCCAATGGTGAATACTATGTATTGCTTGGAAAATACTTTCGATATTGCTCACATGCAGCAAGGTCAGACCACTCGTGTTGTTTTCGAGGCAACCTATACTCCAAATGCTTTGAGCAGTGGCACAGACAAGACCTTCTTCATGCTAGGTAATCATACAGAGATTTACACCAAGGATGCTCTTACCGCTACGATTAAGGCTAAGGCACAAGAGGTTTTCAATGAGGCCAATGAAAATAACGTAACCGTGGAGCTTGGCAGCATTGCAACTAAGGCAGGACTTCATACTTTGCAAGGTAAAGAAGCTACCATCAAGCATGATGGCACCGATGCTACAGATGCGCAGCTCAAGCAAATAGACGAGAAGCTCGGTTTAGGAAAGGATGCCAATGGCAATACAGAAAGTATAAAGACTTACCTCGAAGGCAAGTGCTACTACATCGCTCGCATCAGGCACTTCAACAACTCACAGACTCCTTGGAATTCTGGCGAAGAGACATACGGCAATAACAACGAAAAGTATCTCGGTCGTTATGGTATCCTCCGCAACAACTGGTACGACATGACCGTCGATAAGATTAGTGCTCCAGGCTATCCAGACATTCCTGAAATCAAGCCTACAACTCCAGATGACGAGGACACCAAGTACATCAGCGTCAGCGTGAAGATCCTCGACTGGGCTAAGCGTTCACAGAGCGTTGAACTCTAGTCGGAACTCCAATAGTTGGAGAGAAAGGAAATTGCGTTTTCTACTTCACACTACACCCTATCGCCACAACTCACTGTAAATCAGCGGTTCTAGCGAGTGTAGTGTGAGTACGAACACTGCACCAACACTACACCCTACTACACCGGGTGTAATGTGGTGAAGTGTGGGTGTAGTGTCAGACACTCACTACACCATCATAACATTCTATCTATCAGATAGTTTAGCACTATCGGGTGTAGTGTGAAGTAGAAAACGTGATTTCCGTATGGCTGAAAGCTATTTCTGCTCCAGCCGATTCCAAACTCTGCTCCAGCCGATTCCAAATTCTGCTTCGGCTGAATCCAATTTTTGTCTAACGAGGGCAAAATATTGCCCTCGCCTAGGCAATTAATTGCCCAGGCTGGACAAATATGGATAAGAAACCTATTCAATAACAAGCAAAAGCATCATGGCAAATAAAAACTTACATCGTTGGTTCAAGAATACTCGTATGGCAATGGCATTCGGAAGCATCATAGCACTCGGCAGTCTGCTTGGCAGCTGCAACGACTTGATGCACGACGACCTGCCGACGGTGCCAAATACCAAATCGCAATGCCCGAGAAAGGAAGCGACATCCAATCTCTGCACGTAAGACTCGACAGAACCCATCACTCCCAAGGAAACGCTGCCAGCGACTCCAACTCACCACAAACTGAGACTCCCGACGGCTTTGCCACCGTGGAGCATCAATCTCAACTGCTCGACACCCTCTGGCAAGGACTCAGCGACCAACTCGTGGAGGTGAAAGACCTACAGGTCACCCGCCACACCATCAGCCTCATCCGAGACACCAAGCAACTCACCATCCGACTACACCAGTTGGAAGAGCCTACACACATCAGCGCCGATGACTTCAGTTACCAGATAACCGACACCAACGGCGACATCAATTACGACAACTCTCTCCTCCCCGACGAGGAGCTGACATACACCCCCTACAAGACATGGACCACCGAGTTTAAGGACCCAGAAGGCAAGGTGACGGAACGCACCGCCCACGCCGCACTGATGTTCAACCGACTGGTGCTCCACCCATCCTCAGAGAACGACAAGAACGCCATCCTGAGCATCTGGAACAAGAAGACAGGCGAAGAGGTGGCTCGCATCAACCTAGCCGACTGCCTCTCGCAAGGCAGGGGAGCCTTCGAGCACATGAACTACTCCCCACAGGAGTTCCTAGACCGTGAGTACGACTACAAGCTCGACTTCTTCCTCAAGGGCGACCAATGGCAATACATACAGCTCGGCATCTCCATACTCGACTGGAGCAAGCGCATACAGCGTGCCGATTTATAACTAAAAATGCATCAAGCGATGAAAAGACTTCATATCTATATAGGTTTTATATTTTGGTTGTTGATTAGTTTGTTTACCATGAGCTGCAACGACGAGTTGGCGGGCGCCCCCATCGCCCCCAACTCGCCCAGCAACTTGCACGTGCTCGTGCCTACCATCAACAGTGCCAAGGGCAACGACCAAAGCGACAACCTTTCCAACAATCGCACCTACAATGCGACGGTGGACGAGTGCCAGATCAACGACCTCCGCCTCTACGCCTTCCCAATCGACGGAGAAGGATGCCGAGGGCAACCTAGCCGAAACCACCATCCTGCCTGCCGGCGAGAAATACACCGAGGTGGCAGCCAACCTGAAGTTCACCTGCGTAAAGGTGAAGCTGAACATCATCTTCGACCCTGCCGTAGCCACCAGCTTCGGCACCAAGGGACTCACCATCAAGAGCATCCTGGGCAAGAAGCTCTCCCCATTCACCAGCCTCTACTGGGGAAACAAATTTGTGGAGAGCGCCCAGAGCGACGAGACCTACAAGACTGGATTCGAGAGCACCGAATACGATGCCAGCAATACAGACAACAATACCGATGCGCAAGGAATGTATTACACGGATTGGACCGACAACCGAACTGCCGACAACAGCAAGGACGACATCATAGGCTCGGGCAATGGCACCAAAAGCCCCGTGAACTCCGCCTCCAAGTGGCTCTTCCAAGGCACCTACTACCTGCCCGAGCGATACATCACCCAAGCTTCCGACCGCTCTTATCTCCAAATCAACGGACAGGTGGGTGGCAGCGTGGATAACAACTACCACATCGACCTCGGCCATCGCAACAACGAGCAGAATGACTCCGAAGTTCCGACCTTCCCTCGTGGCACCTTCTACGAGATTACGGGCGACATCAAGACCTTCGGAAACATGAGTCTCGACTGCAACGTGAGCGTGAAGGACTGGGAGCCAGTGCAGATAGACGC
>ERZ808286.1671-NODE-1671-length-10511-cov-4.317521_pt1 | contig 10511 bp, 6 predicted proteins | sample MGYA00521276_ERZ808286 | MGnify/ENA primary metagenome ERZ808286 (study PRJEB31516, sample SAMN03275607) | gut metagenome | biome: mammalia-associated habitat; material: feces | host: Papio cynocephalus | place: Kenya | collected 2012-08-01 ... | reverse complement strand
CTGGCCGAAGTGCATCGCCTGGCCGTCACCTATCCGAAGCAGGTGGTGGCGATCGGCGAAACCGGCATGGACCTGTTCCGTACCGGCGAAGGCGCCAAGGAATTGCAGCGCGAGGCGTTCCGCGCGCATATCGCGCTCGCCAAGGAACTGAACCTGCCCATGCAGATCCACGACCGCGATTCGCACAGGGAAGTCATCGAGACCCTGTTGGCGGATGGCGCTCCGGAACGCACCGTGTTCCACAGTTACTCCGGGGACGCCGAAATGGGGGAGATCGCACGCGAGAACGGCTGGTATCTGAGCCTTTCCGGCACGTCCAGCTACAAAGGCAACGGCGGCATCCGCGAATCCGCGAAGCTGGTCGGCATGAGCCACGTCATGGTGGAGACGGACGCGCCCTATCTCTGCCCGATGCCATACCGCGGCCGCACCAATGCGCCGTACATGATCCCATACACGTTGCAGGCGTTGGCGGATTATCTCGACGAGCCATTGGCGAAAATCGCCGAAGCAACGCGTCAAACCACGCATGAGGTGTATGGAATCTGAGAAAACAAGCGAAAAACAAGAAAAATTAGAGTGAAGACAATCTAAACAGATTACTTCAGGCGCGAAAAAGGAACGCCGAAAACTGTGTGAAGATTTGACAACTCTTTGCAAGGCTCCTAACGTGCCGGATTGCGTTTATTTTGGGGAGCGGGTTGGAAGGCCCGCCGCTTGGAGGAAGCGTTATGGCGAACGAGCCGAACGAAGAAAAGCCGCTGCTTCATGCGGCTACATACACGCAGGCGCCGAAGGTCTCGCATAAGGTCCTGACTAAGGAAGAGCGTCAAGAGCTCATCAAGCAGCATGAGGAAAAGCAGCAGGAAGCCGTCAAGCTCGATGAGGTGGCCAGCAAGGGCCGTCTGGGACGCTGGTGGAGCCGGGTGCAGTCCGGTCCGAACAAGATCACGCCGGCCATGGCGATCGTCGCGCTGGGCGTTGTGTACGGCGACATCGGCACTTCGCCGCTGTACACCATGCAGACCTTCCTCAACGGCCAGGGCGGCTTGGCCAATACCGACCGCGAGGCTGTACTGGGCATTCTGTCGCTGGTGTTCTGGTCGATCACGCTGATCACCACCGTCAAATACGTGTTCATCGCCATGCGCATCGACAACAAGGGCGAAGGCGGCATCTTCGCTCTGTACTCGCTGATTCGCAAATACGGCGCGTGGCTGGCGATTCCCGCCATGCTCGGCGGCGCCGCGTTCCTCGCCGATTCCGTGCTGACCCCGGCCGTGTCGATCAGTTCGGCAGTGGAAGGTCTGGAAACGCTGCCGGCGTTCGAAAAACTGTTCACGGAAAACAAGGAACTCACGCTGATGATCACCATCGTGATCATCGTGTGCCTGTTCGCCGTGCAGTCGCGCGGCACCGAACGCATCGGCAAGGTGTTCGGCTCCGTGGTCATGGTGTGGTTCTCGTTCCTCGCCGTGGTCGGATTGGTGAACCTGAGCGGCGATTGGAGCGTGCTTGAGGCGCTCAATCCGGTGTACGGCGTCAAGTTCCTGTTCAGCAGCCATAACGTCGCCGGACTGACGGTGATGGGCACGGTGTTCCTGTCCACCACCGGAGCCGAGGCCCTGTACTCCGACATGGGCCACGTCGGTCGCGGCAACATCTACTTCACCTGGCCGTTCATCAAGGTCGCTCTGGTGTTCTGCTACTTCGGCCAGGGCGCGTGGATGCTCAACCATTGGGATGATTCGGCATACCGCCGCATGCACGGTCTGAACCCGTTCTTCGAGATGATGACTCCGAGCGTGCGCTACGTGGCCGTTCTGCTGTCGGTCGCGGCCGGCGTCATCGCCTCGCAGGCGTTGATCACCGGCGCGTTCACGATGGTTTCGGAGGCGACCCACCTGAACTGGATGCCGCACCTGCAGGTGCGTTATCCGGCGCGTACTCGTGGTCAGCTGTACATTCCCGTGGTCAATGCGGTGCTGTGCGTCTCCACGCTGTTGGTGCTGGCGTTGTTCCGCGATTCTGAGCATATCTCCGCCGCATATGGTCTGGCGTTGACCATCACGATGATCACCACCACCATTCTGCTCGCCGTCTATATCTGGCATGACGGCAAGCGCGTGGGCGCCATCGCGTTCACCGTGCTGTTCCTGGCCATCCAGTTCATGTTCTTCTTCGCGTCGCTCGCCAAGTTCCTGCGCGGCGGCTGGTTCACCATGCTGCTGACGTTCGCGATTCTGCTTGTCATGTACACGTGGAATGAGGGCACGAATCTGGAGCGCGCGCAGCGGCGCCACATGCAGCCCGCCGACTGCCTGCCGATTCTGCAGAAGCTCCACGACGACAATTCGATTCCGTACTTCGCCGACAACATCGTGTATCTGACGTCCGATCCGGAGATGAAGCGAGTCGACACGGATATCTTCTTCTCGATTTTCGCCGACCATCCGAAGCGTGCGCGCGCATGGTGGGCCGTCTCCGTGGAGACCGCCGACGAGCCGTTCACGCGTGAGTATTCGGTGGAGAACTTCGGTACGGATTTCCTGTTTCGCGTGCGCATCCGCCTGGGCTTCAAGGTCTCCCAGTCGATTCCGGCGTACATCCACCAGATCATGAACGATCTGTCGAAGTCGGGTGATTTGCCCAAGCAGACCACACGTTATCCGAAGCTCGACGCCGATCCGAACATCGGGCCAATTCGCTACGTGCTGATCCATAAGGCACTGATGCCGGAGTCGAAGGTCTCCCAGCGGGGCGCGCTGTCGTTGCAGGTCAAGTACGCGATTCGCCATCTGGCCGGATCCCCCGTCAAGTGGTTCGGTCTTGCCCCGTACAACCCGCTGATCGAGATCCAGCCGCTGTTCTTGGCCACGCAGCGTCCGCCGCGTCTGAAGCGCGTGTGACATGGCGTGATGTTCCGTTGGTGATGCCCGTCCGTTCTTCGCGGACGGGCATCACCGTATCTGGCTATTCTGGTTCCGTCGTTTCGCTCCGTGAACGTCGTCTGTCATATGGTTTCCGCCGATTGACGCCGGCTATAAGCAATGCCGATAACGATTGGCGCGCGTCGAGCCGCACTGCCGGTAAAGTAATCAACCATGTGCAGATTACTTGGATTCGCGACAGCCGGCAGCAACATCAGTCTTAACGATGTGCTCGGCATGCCTGCCGTGCGCGAATTCCGTGATCTCAGCGAAATTCACAATGATGGTTGGGGTACGTCGCTGGTCACCGTGCCGAACGAGTCTCCCTATCTTCGCGATGGCGGCGCGCCCACTCCGGAGACCGGCACGGCGATTTACAAGAACACCGTCGCGGCCCGTCACGATCCGATTTTCGAAAAGCTCGCCAACACCCCGGCCCGTGGCGGTCTGTGGCATCTGCGGCTGGCCAGCTCGAATCTCCCGCTGATTCTCGAGAACCAGCAGCCGTTCTACGCCAACGGTCTGAGCTTCATCCACAACGGCGACATTTCGGATGACCAGGGACGCAACATCATCACGAACCGTGCGTTCCCCGTCGATCCGAACCTCGTGCAGTCCACCGGTGGCCGTTCCGATTCGGCGATTTTCTTCGCGGTGGTCCTCCAATACATCGGTTTCGGTTTCGCGCTGGACGAGGCCGTGGCGCAGGCGGTTCGCGAGCTGCGCAAGAGCTACCCGAAGTCCAGCTACAACTGCATGATCCAGAGCCAGGACCAGTTCATCGCGCTGTGCGCGGCCGGACGCGAGGTCACTTCCGAGCGCATCGTCGAGGTCTACGACCGTTATGGCCGTGGCGAGCAGGCGCACGATTACCGCGTGCTGCGTTATCGCGCGCTCGGCACGACCGAAGAGGACCGTGTGGCCGGCCGGCCGAAGGGCGTGGTCGTCGCCAGCTCCGGTTTCGAGCAGCGTGCCGAAGACGGCTGGACCCGTCTCGGAAACAACCAGATGGTCGTCGCATCGAACCGTACCGGCGAATTCCGCGTCCGTTCCATCTGAAAACTCCGTGTGCTCTGCCGGGCGCGTCCATCTTGGAGCCGCAGGGCCGGCCTAAGATAGGTCGTATGACGAACGAAACGAAGGAACCGACGCCGGATCAGCCGGCGGAACAGTCTTCCGTGGCTTCACCGGCTTCCGCGGCGCATGACGCGCATGGATACATTCCGACCTTGAACCAGGTCGAGGAACTGCATAGGAAAATCGCGCAATCCCAGGCCGCGTACGATCTCATCCATGGTCATTGCGTGGTCGTGGCCGATATCGCCCGGCGCATGGCACGCCGACAGAACGCGTTGTTCACCCGTCGCTGCACATTGCCCGCGGACGCGCCGGAACAAACCGGTGATTTCGGTCTTGACCTGTCGCATGATGAATCCGGTGCCGAAACGTTCGGCATGCTGCGCATCCCGGCGGTGCAGTCCACGGACGGCATCACCGGAGGCAGCGTGCCGCCGAGACTTATCGACGAGCGTATGGTGGTGATCGGAGCGTTGCTGCATGATATCGGCACGTATTTCCTGCTCAAACAGGATGGTTCGGACGGCAACCCGCTGAAATTCGACGGTCCGCGTTATGTGCAGCATGGTCTCAAGGGCTATGAGTATCTGCTCAAGGAAGGCGTGGACGAATCCATCGCGCAGTTCGCGCGCAATCACACCGGCGTGGGATTGACCAAGCAGGCGGTGGAATCGCAGGGATTGCCGCTGCCTCCCGCCGATTACGTGCCGATGAACCTGGAACAGGAAGTCGTGATGGTCGCCGACAAGTACAACAGCAAGTCGATTCCGCCGAAGTTCCTGACCGCCGAAGCCTATACACGCAAGGCCGCACGATTCGGCGAAAACAACAAGCGTGAATGGCTTCGGCTGCTGGAACGGTACGGCATCGTCGATGTCAAGCCGCTTGCCGAGCAGTACCACATGCGCATCGCCGAATAATCGGGCGAGCACGACAAACAAAGGCCTTGCGGACCGGAACCAGCCGTGTCCGCAAGGCCTTTGTTGTTGAGATCGCTAATCGTCGCTAGTGTTATTCGAGTTCCACGCTGTGCTCCATGGCATCGGCGACCTCGGGGTCGGCCGTCACCACGATGATGGCGCGCTTGCGACCATTATCGCGCTTCAGCTTGCGAAGCAGCTCCAGTACCACTTGCGTGTCATCGGCATTCAACCCGGCCGTCGGCTCATCGGCGATGATCACTTCGGCCTCACAGCTGATGGCGCGTGCGATGGCCACGCGACGCTGGTTGAGCTCGTTCACCTTGCTGATCGGCAGACCGGAGGTGACCTCGTCGAATCCCACGCGCTGAAGCAGCTCTCGGGCGATGACGGGCTTCGGCTTGAGGAAGTTTCGGTTGGATGCGTTCATCGCATACAGCACGTTGCTTTCCGCGTCAAGGTCCTTGCGGGCCGCGAACTGCTGCGGAATGAAGCCGATACGATGCCCCAGCACCTCGACGGGCTCCAGCTCGTCGAGCTTGGCGCTTTTATGCGTGACGTTGCCGCTGTTCGGACGAATCATGCCGACCATGGTGGCGAGCAGGGTCTGATGCTGCTCGTTGTCTTCCTCGTCGACGAGCACCGCATGGGTCGCGCCGGCATGGAAGGCGAGCGACAGGTCGTCAAGCAGATTGCGTCCGGTCTTGCGGTCGGTGACGGTCACATGGTTCAAAGCGAACGTCGGATTCGCCTTGAAGAAGAACGCGTCCTTCTTTTTCGTGCGTTTGATTTCACGATCGAGCTGTGAGGAGACGCTGGTCGCGGAATCCGCCTTGACGGTTTTGCGCGATTGCAGCGGATTGTTCTCCTTGGGGGTACCCAGAGCCAGCGTCGCGTTCACCCTATCGGCGTTTTCGCTGGCAACGCCGCCGTTTGATTCGTCTGGCGCGTTTGTGTTCGCGGCATCCGAACCATCCGTCGAGTCCGCGTCGGATTCGCCTTCCGTTGCAGAGACGTCCTCTGCAACTTCGATCGTATCGGCAACCGATGCGGATTCCACGGATTGCGCGGAAACGTCATTCGCATTGTCGGCATCATCCGCGTCGTCATAAATCACCGAGAAGTTGACGGACTCCGCGGCTTCCGTGGCGGATTCCGTGGTTTCCTCAGCCTCTGTAACGGCTTCTGCGGCTTCTTCGTTCTCTGCGGACTTGACGGCCTCCTCGACTGCGGCGTCGGTCACCGCATCGGATTCCACGGCCTCGTTCGTCTTGGCGTCGAGTTCGTTTTCGTTGTTCTTGTCGCTCATGCCTTCACCTCCGAAGGAGCTGCTTCCTCATTGCGGTCGTTGTCGCCGTCGTTGGTTCCGGGACGGCTCGCGAACACCTGCGCCAGATTGAAGCACAGGACTCGTGCGAACGCGATGATGCCCAGCACGAGGCAGGCTCCCAGACCATACCAGACCACGTTCCACACGCTGGCGGAAGTGATCGCCACCGCGTGGCCCGCGGCCCATGCGGTGCCAAGCGGTTTGGCTGCCAAAGCGCCGGCTCCCAAACCGATAAGCCAGAACGGCACGGTGTTGATGAACGATTCGAGCATGAATTGCCAGCCCAGGCGTCCCTTGGTGACGCCGGTGACCATGGCCATGCCGATCTCCTCGCGGCGTCCGCCGGTGATGGCCCACAATGTCAGCGCCAGCAGCGCGAGGCCGCCGACGATCAAGGTGGCAATCAGCAGGATGCGTGCGGTCGAGGCCGCGGAATCAAGCGGTTCTATGGACTTCTTGTATGCATTGAGGGAAGGCGAGGTGATCTCGTACTTCTTGGTGTTCAGCTTGGTCTTCTTCACCACGGAGACGAACTGGTCGTACGTGGACGGATTGGTCAGCGTGAAGATGATGTTGAGGTTCGGCACGCCCCAGCCGGTGGCGTCCGTGACATCGAGGCCCTGTTGCGCGAAGGTGAGGTATGACGAATACACCACGTTCTCACGGTTGTCCTTCGCGTACTTGGCATCGGAGCCGTAGCCGTTCGGGGTGTCGCCGGTGTATTCGTAGATGCCGCGCACCGTGAACGTGTAGGTTTCCGAAGCCTTGGTCGGATTGCCCGCGGTCACTTTGTCTCCGACCTTGAGGTCGTTCTTCTTGGCCAGGGACTGCGAAATCAGTACGCCGTCATCCTGCTTCTTGTAGCGCAGGTCCTTGCCCTTGACGACCTTGTACTGCCCGTAATCGTTGATTTTCACGGCATCCGCGGTGTAGAAGGCCTGCAGCGTCAGGTTGCCGCCGGTCTTGTCCTCGCTGGTGTCGGTTTTGGCCGCGATTGCCTGCAGCGACTTGCTTTGACGTACCGGAATGGAGGTGGCGACCGTGTAATCGAACGAAATGTTCTTTTTCTGCACGGCGGTCGCGTACTTGCTGTACTTCGCCCAAGTCATGTAATTGTTGGTGTAGCTGGAATCGGCGCCGTCTCGTTTGGCTTGGATTTGCGCGCTTGGCCGAATCACTGCCGAAGCCTTCTGCGACTGGTATGTTTCGTTATTGGCCGTGTCGTCGGCTTTCAATACAGACAGATTCACGGCTGCCGAAAACGACACCAGTAGGGTGAGCAGGGCAATGAGCGCGGTGCGCCATTTGACGCGACCGAGCGCGGCCCATGCGTTCTTGAGAACGAACATGCGGTACTTCTCCAGTTCTCTGTTGTTATATGCGTCGGCGCATGCCGACGGCGGCGTTGGCCGGGGCGCGCGCCCGCAGCGAGGCAAGCCCGTAGCGCATGAATGCGCCCCGTATGCATATCATTGCCATCCAACGTGATTGTTTTCTTGCGCAATACTGTTATACCTCTGCATGAAGTCTGAATACTTCCTGAGAATGCGCCTTCGAATGGGCCGCTCAATGGCTGTTGGCCACGCCTGTAACCATCTCGGCATGATTTTGACATCTGCGATCAGGCGCACGTCGGCATGCGGCACTGCACGGGAAAATTCTATCGGCATCGATGGAATTCGTGCGTTTCGATACGATGGAAGCCGATGAAGCAGCAGAGCATTATGGAGGATTCCGGCATGGGCAACGTTCCCGATGATCATAAGACTGATGAGACGGTACGTTCGATTTCCGCCGATTGCCTGGCGGCTTCCGCGTCGCCGAGGGGGCTCGAACCTTCCGGTTCCGTCGATTCCGGTCCTAAGGATTCTTCCGAGACCGCTGGCTGTGTCGCCGGTTCCGCGGTTCTTGCGCGATTGCGGTCATCTCGTTCGACCGTGCGCATCTGCTCCATCATAGGAGTGCTTTGCGCCGCGGTGATCGTGCTGCTGTGGTTCCCGCATGGCGCGGCCGCATGGACGAATCCGTTGCAGCAGATCGATGCGCCGGCGCATTACTACTTCATTCGCAAGATTCTTGATGAAGGTATTGGCGCGGCGACCCATTTATGGCCGAACGACGAGTATTATCCGCCGTTGTTCCATTTGATGGCGGCGGGATTGATCTCGCTGGCGAAGGTTTTCGGCATCGACGTATCGATATACACGGCATTCAATGTGGTGTGGCTGTTCACATCCGCGTTGATTTGGCCGATTGGAGTCCAGCTGTACGCTTCGTATTTCACCCGCCGTATCGGCAAGGGCTCCTCGACTTTCGCGTTCATCGCGCCCGCGCTGCTCGCCCTTGTCATTCCGTCCCTCGGCGTGGCCTCCGCCTGTCATCCGTTCCAGATGCTGGCCTCCGGCCCGCTGATCGCATTTGGTCTGGCGACGACGCTGCTGCCGTTCTGGTTGTATGCCACGCTTCGATTCTTTGACGCCATCATGACGCATGAGCGTGTGGCGAGGTGGGGGATTTGGTTCCTGCTCACTGCGGGCATCTGCGTTTTCGCGCATCCGCGCATCGTGTTCACCTGGGCGTTGCTTATGGGGCCGTTCGTGCTGACACGTCTGCCGTGGAAGATCATCGTCGGATGCGTTGTGGCGGTGGTGCTTGGCGCTGTGGCCTTCCTGCTGTATATGATGTCCAGCTACCAATCCGACCGCTACTTCAATCCTGCGAGTTGGTTTCACACGTTCGTGCCCAATCGCACGGTTCCGGAGGCGCTGCGTGTGTACTTCACGGAGAACATCGCTGGGCCGCAGGGCTGGTTCATGGCCGTTGTCGTTGTGGCCGCTTTGACGGTCTGCATTGCCGCGGTCGTTCGCCCCCGACGTTTCATGGCATCGGCCGTGTTGCTGCGCCGTGATGCGATTGCGGTGCTTGTGGTGTTCGCATTGGTCGGTCTGGTCTATGTGTGTTCGACCGCGTTGACCGGCTGGTTCCCGAACATCGTCACCGCGGCTTGGTACCGCGCGGAAACACGTCCGTTGACGATGATTCCTTTTGGCGTGCTCACGTTGATCGTGTTTTCGGTCTCGGCATTGCTGCGCGCCATGGACGGAGACAAGTGTGGCGTTCGCGATATCGTGATTCGCGCGACGGCGATCGTCGTATTGGCCGCGCTTGCGGTTTCCTGCCAGATCGGCAATTCGGTGCGGTCTGATTTGGCTTCGGGGATTTATGCGAATATGACGATTGATGACAGTCAGCCGAACGAGCAGCTCACCGCCACGAAGAAGAAAATCCTGAAGAGGATGGTGAAGAAGACGGGACTGGATTCGGTGGTGGTTTCCGATCCGTTGAACGGTTCCATGTATGCGACGGCGATGTATGGCGCCGACATGCTGTTCCCGATCTATAACCCGAAATCCGAGAAGAACGGTGCGATTTTCGGGCAGACGGAACGGGCGTTCGCCTCCGGCGACGGCAAGACCCTGACGAATACGGTATGCCCGTTGAGCGCGGACGGTGATGTGTACTTCCTGAGTATGGGCGAACAGGCGCCGAGTCTGCAGATGTTCACGTTCAAGGAGCAATACGACATGTTCCATGACCAGAATCTGATCGACCGCTATGCCGCCGATGGCACGATGCGCAAGGTTCAGGATTATTCGAAGATGTCTCCTGATTCGAAGGGCTGGGCGCTGTACCAATTCAAGTGCCAATGAGTTTTTGACGGTCTTTTTGATGGGCTGACGCGGCAAAGCACGCGTGGCTCCGGACTCATCCGTTTCGCTTCCTGATGGTTCCGTGGCGATGGGTTGAGATTGTGCCGTTATTACGGCTGCCGTTGTGTGCCGTATCCAGCGTTGTGTGTGTCGTCCGTCGGTTCGTTTGCCGCTGTGTTATCCGCGTCTGGATTTTGCCTGTGCGCTGTCTGGCGTCAGTGGGAACCGTATTGGCTGTGGTTTGCTTGCTTTTTCGGCGCGCCGTTGTTTTGTGTTTTTGGGATGTGGTTTTGCGTTGTCCGTGTGGCGTGCCGGTGTCTTTGCCTGGGTTTTGCCTGTGTTTTCTATGGTTGGTGGTGCGGCGGGGATGCCGTTGGCTGGTTTTCTACGGTTTTCCGACACGCCGGTGGAACCGTTTGTTCGCAATGGTTTCGGGGTTGTTGGCGTGGTGTCGGGTTGCGTGGTGGCGGGTCGTCGTGTATGTTTGTCTCTTGCTGCTCAGCACGGCGGCCTTGCTCCGGGAGGACGGGGCGGCTTGCTGGTG
>ERZ808286.1669-NODE-1669-length-10536-cov-4.493941_pt1 | contig 10536 bp, 7 predicted proteins | sample MGYA00521276_ERZ808286 | MGnify/ENA primary metagenome ERZ808286 (study PRJEB31516, sample SAMN03275607) | gut metagenome | biome: mammalia-associated habitat; material: feces | host: Papio cynocephalus | place: Kenya | collected 2012-08-01 ... | reverse complement strand
CTCATCCTGTGCACCGTCTCCGGCGTCGCCGCAGGCCTGCAGAACACGGGCTGATTTCCGGCCGACTGCCTGGATGAACGAGCGGGGAGGTTCCGTGCCGATAAGCGGCGCGGGCCTCCCCGCTCGCGTCATACGGTCCTTGACTGGCCGGTGACGGGATGCTACCCAAGTGTGCGCGAAATGAGGTCTCATATCGCTATGCTGCGTAAAATGTAAAACCAGAATGGCGTAAAATGTAAAATGAAATCAGCATAAAATGTAAGATAATGACCGGATATCAGCAGTAGATGGCGAAAGGTACGGCTTTGCAACCACATGGCTACATTCCAAGACTCATTGATGAACAGATCGAAACACTGCTGCAGATATTCGGTGCGGTCCAGATCGATGGGCCGAAATGGTGTGGAAAAACATGGTCCGGCCAGGCACATGCCAACAGCATGACCAGCTTGGACGATCAGAAGGTGCTTCCCCTGGCCGAAGCGGATCCGACCATCGCCCTTATCGGCAATCAACCTCACCTCATTGACGAATGGCAGACCGTACCCAAGGTACGTGATGCCGTCCGGCATGACATCGACAGCCACGCTAACCGGCCGGGACAATACATTCTCACCGGTTCCAGCGCACCGCCGACCGAATCTTATGAACATAGCGGCGCCGGCCGCATCGCACACCTGCGCATGTGGCCCATGAGCCTTGCCGAACTCGGAAAATCCTCCGGCGAAGTCTCACTGCAGAACCTTTTCAACGGCGAATGCCCACGCACCGCCACATCCACATCCTTGGCGGATATCGCGGAATGGGTTTGCCGTGGCGGCTGGCCCGCCTCGAAAAATCGCTCCCTGCAAGCGGCGTTATACATTCCACGGCAATACCTGAACGCCGTCATAGAAGACAATGCGCCCAGAATGGGCAAAAGTCCCGCCATGACGCGTCGCACCATCATGTCGCTCGCCCGCAACAATACCACGGCAGCAACGATGAAAACCCTGATCCGTGACCTCTACGCGGACGATCAGGCGCGGGATAAGGAACCTGCACGGTCGACCGTCTCCAGTTACATCCAAATGCTGCAGCGCGAATACCTTATTGAGGAACTGCCCTGCTGGGATGCACCCATCAAAGCGAAGAACCGGATGCGGGTCAAACCGAAGCGGTATTTCACCGACCCCTCGCTGGCTGCGGCCGCATTGGGCCTGACCCCGACACGTTTGCTCACCGAAGGACAGATTTTCGGCGACCTGTTTGAGAATCTGGCAATTCGAGATCTGCGCATCTACGCTTCAGCATGGAACGGACCGGACAAACCATCACTGTCGTTCTATCGGGACGAAAAAGGTCTGGAAGCGGATGTCATCCTCGAATTGCCGGATGGCCGGTGGGCGGCCGTCGAAATCAAACTCGGCGAGAACAAAGTACCGGAAGCGGTGGAGTCCTTACTACGGGTAAAGCAAAAGGTCACAGCGAACCCTTATGCGCGTCAAAGCGACCCCTCGTTCCTTATGGTGCTGGTGGGCAACGGCGCATATTCCTACACCACTCCCGAAGGCATCCATGTGGTGCCGCTATCCCTGCTCGGAGCATAGATGAAGCGGACTCTCATGTATTGTTGAACGCTGCCGCTTGACTGCCGGCTTCACGAAAACACGAACAACCAAGCCAAACACACTGGACAATGCATCGATCGAAATGAACTTCGGGAACACCGTTTATGATGAACCATAGCCTGTGATGGAATGACAAAAGGGTGGAATCGATGACGGATGAAGCATTTGTGGACCAGAACGACGTGGAAGGCACCGCAAGTGGCGTGTGGAGCCGCATGTTGGCGGGCAATCGCAGATTCGCCGAAGGCAAGCCGGAACATCCGAACCGCAGCGCGGAGGCGCGCGAGGCGGTCGTCGACACGCATGAGCCGGATGCCGCGGTGCTCAGCTGCTCCGATGCGCGCGTCAGCCCCGACATCATCTTCGACGCGGGCATCGGCGATCTGTTCACCGTGCGCACTGCCGGGCAGGTCATCGACGACGCCGTGATCGCCTCGTTGGAATACGCGGTGGATGTGCTCGGCGTGCGGCTTTTGGTGGTGCTCGGCCACCAGAATTGCGGCGCGATCAAACAGGCGGTCAAGGAATACGACGCGCTGCTGCACGATCTGACCGCCGATGCGGAGGACTCGTTGATGGCCGCCGACAGCATCGCAGACCTTGACGAACGCATTCTGAACGCGGAATCGCTGATGCTGCGCACGGTCGGCTTCTCGATCTGGCAGGCGCACGAATCGGAACTGGAATCGACCGAGGATTTCGAGCGCGTGCACATCGCGCGCACCATCGAACAGCTGGTGGAGCAGTCCGAATCAATCCAGCGTGCGCTGGCCGACGACCGGTTGATGATCGTCGGCGCACGCTACCAGCTCGACACCGGCAAAGTGGAAGTGCTGAGCTTCTGAAACGCTGAAATGAGGCACCAAGGCGCTAAGATGCTGAGCCTCTGATTGCATTCGGCAAAAAGCCGCCCACAATGCACCTGTGTCTCAGGATGCACGATGTTCAACGCACGTTCGCTAACGTGCAACCGTCAAGCTGCCGTCATATGCGCGAGCGCAGCAACCGCATATAGCGGCAGATCCTGTATATCGCCATCCTTGCGTGGAGGAAGCGGCGAGAAACGTACCGGATGCTGGAAACCAAAACGCTTGATAGACGCCTTCAGGCTTTTCGCATGAAGATTGATACCGGATTTCACTTCAATCGGTATGACGTATCGATCGTTCTGCACCAGAAAATCAAGTTCGTTCGTCGAATTGGCGTTCGTCCAATACCGAGGCTCGAAACCATACGCAGCGAGTTCCTGGCACACCAATTGTTCCGCGAACGCCCCTTTTGCGGAACCGAATACCGAATCACCATCCAAGATGCTTTCCGAACTGGCATCATTTATACTGCGCAACAAGCCGATGTCGGAGGCATAAAGCTTGAACGCATCGACATCATCGAATGATTTAAGCGGATATTCCGGAGCGGTGACCCGCGTGACCTTCAATGCGATCGACGAATCAAGCAGCCGTTGAATCGCCAATTCGAAATCCTTGCCACGGCCACCGGAACGCACCGCTCCATAGAGGAACTTCTTATTCTCACGCGCAAGCTGTGACGGAATGGAGTCCCAAACCTGCGCAAGGCGCAAGGACAATCCCCGCGGCATCGAATCGGCGTATTTCGAAAAATCGCCCCGATATCCTTGCAGAATATCTTCCTGCACCTGCGTTATGCGCTTGAAATCGACGCCGGGATAGGTATCGGCGAAAATTCCGACGGCCTCCGGCATGCCGCCTACCACCATGTAGTATTTCAGCCATTCCACAAGTTGCTCATGGAATACGGACATCATGTCCAAATCCGCCGTCTCGATGATTTCCGCAAGATTGCGGCGTTCCTCATATTCCATGCGTCTCCTATGCGTTCGCGGAAACGACAATTTCAACACGTTTTCTAGGGAACACTCACCATCTTTGACAACATTTTCTAGGGGAAATTATATATATGAACCTACATATTCTTCACTTAATGAATCTAGGCGGCAAACCCGCACTGCGGAATATCACCAATCGGTACCATCGACTCGGCATCGGTAAAACGGAAAATGCTTCTCCGGGCGCACTGAACCGTTGATTCGTATCGGCAAAGCAGACCGGCACCCACGTGCAGCACGAAAAGCCGACATATCGACGATAAGCGATATGCCGGCTTGATGACGAATCTCACTTGTCCGAACTCGTGGCGGTAGCCCGACAGCACAATTGGCACGTCATCCACATGCTGGCCACGCACCAATCAGGCATTTGGACTACGCGCCGATCAGATCAAGCATCTGCGCGACGTTCTTCTTGCCGAATTCGACCAGCATGCTGCCGTCAGCCTTGGTGATGACGATGCACGGCACGCTCATCGCGTTGTACTGGTCCTTGATGTCGGGGAAGTGCGCGATGTCGTACGCTTCGGCCTTCACCAGAGGATTAGCAGCGGCGATGCGCTGCGACGCGCGCACGGTTTCCGGGCACATCGTGCAGGTCAGCGACACCAACAGCATGATGTTCACCGGCTGGTCGATGGCGGCGATGCGTTTCGTCGTGCTGGCGTCGAGCGCCTGACCGGGACCTGCCGCATTGTAGAGGCCGAGTACGAACGAATTGAATTCATGACCGCTGGGCACGCCATGGAACGCCAGACCGGTCGGTTGCGGGCTGCCATTCGCGTCCGGCACGCACATGCGCACGCACGGCAGGGCATCCGGCAGCACATCGGCCGGATTGTATGCGGATTGCGCGGTTCGCGCGGTTTCGGCGGACCCTTCGGCTTCAACGGATTGCGCGGTTTTCTCAACCGTATGCCGTTCGACGGCGAGTTTGCCGTCGCTCAACAACACCAGCTCGCCGATGAAACCATCCAATTGCGCCGAAAGCGCCGAATCATCAAGGTCCAACCGCAAAGTGACCGTCCGCGCCATGCGACCGAACACCACATCAAGCTGCTTGCGGATGGCCTCGTTGAAGAAACCGCTCGACGTCTTTCCACCAGCGGACGCGGAACCGGCGGATACGCCAGTGGCCCTCCCTGCCCCGACTGCACCGCCAACCGCCTTGCCGCGAGCGCCATTGCCGCCGCTCACCGGCCTTCGAATGGAAGAATCGCCCGCAATCGCCAGCGGAGCCGGCGAAGTGCCGGAACGCGCGGCCCGCTCGGCCTGTTCGCGTTCCCTGCGCTCATATGCGGAATCGGTCGGACGCGGTGGGATCAGACCGGTTTTGTCGCTCATCTGGGAGGCGTACCGTTCCAATCCGACCGCGGCGATCGCACCATCGGCCGTCGCCGTGATGACCTGGCGCAGCTCCTTGACCCGCAAATCGCCGGCCGCGTACACACCCGGCACGGAAGTCTCCAAATGCTCGTTCGTCCGCACATAGCCGTGGTCATCGAGATCCACCAAGCCACGGACCAAATCGGTGGCGGGAACGTAACCGGCGAATACGAACACACCGAATGTGCCGCCATCGGCCGGCTTCCATACCGCGCTTTTGCCGGAACGCGCGTCGCGGATCGTCGCCTCGGTCAGACCGCCCTGTCCCGCGGCGACCGCGACAAGCTCGGTATCGTAACGAACCTCGATCTTCGGATGGCGCTTCGCCTCGGCCGCGACGGACGCATCGCAGGTGAAATCGTCATCGCGAACCAACACGGTGACCTTGCTGGCGTATTTGGTGAGGAACACCGCCTCTTCGGCCGCGGCGAAACCACCGCCGACCACCAGCACCTCCTTGCCGGCGAAGAACTCGCCATCACAGGTGGCGCAATAGGCCACGCCGCGTCCCGCATACTCCTTTTCGCCATCGAATCCGATCTTGCGCGGATTGGCACCGGTGGCGATAAGCACGCCGAACGCGCGAAGGTCGCCGCGCGACGTATGCACGGTTTTGACATCGCCGCTCACGTCAAGCCCGGTGACTTCGGCGCTGAGGAATTCCGCGCCGAAATCCCGCGCCTGCTGCCGTATGGTGGCGGTCAGCGCCCTTCCGCTGGTGGACGCGACGCCCGGGTAATTGACAATCTCATCGGTGATGGTGATCTGCCCGCCGAAATCGCCTTTTTCCACAATCAGCACGCGGTAGCGGGCGCGGGCGAGGTACAGTCCCGCGGTAAGACCGGCAGGACCGCCTCCAATCACGACAACGTCATATAACGATTGGTCTTTCCGGACTTCCACCATGATTTCCTTTCCGCGCGGCCATCACCGCATGCCGCCCTTGCGGCATTCACGTCATTCATGTCATTCACGTCGTGTGTGCCGTCAATATCCAATGGCGGCCAATGGCGACGAAACCATGCCGACGAAACGGCTGATTCGCCAGCCTTGATCAAACGTCAGAAAACAGACCGGCATTGGCGGAATCAATCGGCGACGAAGCCGGCCGAACCAATCGATGAATCAGCCGATCGACAAATCAGCCGAAACGTCGAACCTGCCAACCAACGAAACCGGCGCAACCGGCCAGTCCGTCAATCCGCCAATGCCGATATCGGATAACCCGTCAGAGCTGGCCGACGAGATCCAACGACGGCTCGATGGTGTCCTCACCAGGCTGCCACTTGGCCGGGCAGACCTGGTCGCCATGCTCGTACACGAACTGGGAGGCCTGCACGCGGCGCAGCAGCTCGTCGGCGTTGCGTCCGACGTTGGAGGAAGTCACCTCATAGGCCACGACCTTGCCTTCCGGATTGACGATGAAATCGCCACGTTCGGCCATGCCGTCCGCCTCGTTGTAGGTGTCGAGGTCACGCGCCAGCTTCGCGGTCGGGTCGGCGAGCATCGGATACTGGATCTTGGCGATCTTCTCGCTGGCGTCATGCCAAGCCTTGTGCACGAACTGGGTGTCGCAGGAAACGGAGTAGATCTCGCAGCCGATCTTCTTGAAGTCCTCGTACTTGTCGGCAAGGTCCTCAAGCTCGGTCGGGCACACGAACGTGAAGTCGGCCGGGTAGAAGAAGAACACCGACCAATGACCGAGCACATCGGCCTTGCTCACCTCGTGGAAGTCGTCATTCTGGTAGGCGTTGACGGTGAAGTCCGTCAATTCATGCTGCAGCAGCGTCATCTTTGTTCCTTTCCGCTTGTCGCATGTGAATGTGCGCGTCTGCGAACGCCGTATTGCGTGTTTGCAAGCGTTTGCGAGTGCTCGATTTCATCGTAACCAGCGACATCGGGAAAGATAATCCCTGAGCGAAAGAATCGGTGTGAGGTTGCGCACATCATTGGCCGCGTCGCCGAACGCATCATCAATTCCATGGTGGGGCCAGCACCGGATACGCCTTGGAAAAATGCCGCCGATACGCCGCCGATACGCCGCCTTTGACATGCCGTTGCTTTAGATTGGAACCATGTCACTTGGCCTGAATATCCTGCTCATCTTCGTTTTTCTGCTGCTCGGCTCCGTGTTCGCCGGCACCGAATTGGCGCTGGTCAGCCTGCGCGGATCGCAAATCGACCAGATGGAGCAGGAAGACGCCCGCGGCAAGAGGGTCGCGCAAATCGCACGCGACCCGAACACCTTCCTTTCGACCGTGCAGATTGGCGTGACCCTGTGCGGTTTCCTTTCCGCGTCCTTCGGCGAATCATCGATTGCGCCGTATGTCGTGCCGGTCATCGAGCAATGGGGCGTGCCGACGAGCGTGGCCGCGCCTCTGACCACCATCGTGCTGACGCTGGTCATCTCCTACTGCTCGATCGTCATTTCGGAACTGGTGCCGAAGCGCATCGCGATGCAGCGCAACGAACAGATCGCGCGCGCCGTGGTGCCGGCGATCCACACATTCGCCAAAGTCTGCAGGCCGCTGATCTGGCTGATCGGCAAGAACACGAACATCATCGTGCGTCTGCTCGGATTCGACCCGAACGAGACGGACAGCGAGGTGTCCGACGAGGAGCTGCGCGTGCTCGTCAACACGAACACGAATCTCAGCAAGGACGAACGCACCATCCTCGATGACGTGTTCGACGCGTCCGAGACCATCGTCGCGGAAGTCATGCGGCCGCGCGCCGACGTGGTGTTCCTCGACGGCGACATGCCGATCCGGGAAGCCGCGAACTATGTGCGTGAAATGCCGTACTCCCGCTATCCCGTCTCCGGCAAGGACTTCGATGACGTGCTCGGCTTCGTGCACGTGCGCGATCTACTCGACATCCGTAATCCGAATGCGAAAACCGTTGCCGATGTGACCCGTGAGGGTATTTCGCTGCCGGGCACGTCCAAACTGCTGCCAAGCCTGGAATTGCTGCGCAAACGCGGCATCCATCTGGCGGTGGTCATCGACGAGTATGGCGGCACCGACGGCATCGTCACGTTGGAGGATATGACCGAGGAACTGGTCGGCGACATCCGCGACGAATACGATCTGCCGGAGGAAAAGGGCGGGGAACGCACCGAGCGTACCGCTTTCGTGAACGGCGTCGCCACCATCGAGGGTGGTATGACGATCGAGGATTTCGCGGATTTGACCGGCATCGAGCTGGAGGATGGCCCGTACGAGACGGTCGCCGGGTATTTCCTGGCGCACACCGGCAAGATGGGCGAGGTCGGAGACGTGCTTTCCTCCGACGATGGCTACGATATGGTCGTCACGAAGGTGGATGGACGTCGTATCGAGACGATTGAGGTGCGTCGGCACCAGTCGGGGGACGCCGATACGGCTGACACGACCGACACGACCAACGATGCGTCCAACTTGAATTCCTCGGCAACGTCCACGGCGCAATAATCGCGATAGCGCAGACGGTGCGATCGTTGCAGCACCATTTGCCACAACCGCCGATGCAACTGCCGCAATCGTTGCAGCACAGTGCATCGCGTCAATTTGCCGCACACCATAATCCGCCACGCGGCGCAATCCGGACACGCGGCGCAATCCATCACAGCACGACCTGGCGATTGATCTCCCGCCGCAACTGCCTCCATTGCGGAAGATAGGCGGTCATGCGCCGTTGGAAGCCGGCGCCGTGCCCGTGTTCCCACAAATGCGTCATTTCATGCACGAGCACATATTCAAGGAACCGCGGCTCCATAAGCCCAAGCTGGAGGTTCAGCCGAATCCTGCCGGTTTTCGGCGTGCATGAGCCCCACCGCGAAGTCATGACGCGCAGGGTGATATGCGTGGGTCGCCGCCCGATGATGGGTGTCCACTTCGCCAGCAGAGACGGCAGCTGTTCCTCGATATTGCGGCGCGCATGGGCGCGCATCGCGTCGGTCCAGGCGAACGAATCGTTGCGCGAATCAGAGGAAACGCTGCCTGTCAAACCCGACGATCCCAACGAACCCATGCCCATCGAACCATCAAAAGAGCCATCGTCCGATTTCTCGGTCGCACCGGCAGACGAACCGGCATTCTCCATGCCATCGATTCCCACGCTCCGCCGAATTTGTTCGTCTCTGGCCCGCAGCATGACATTTCGCGCATGCTGAATCCATGTGCCACGTTCCATGACGAACCGTTCAATGTCGCCGTCCGGCATGCGCGCCGGCGCGGAAACGACGATATCCGCATTCGGCGGCTTGATGCGCAGGTACATGTTTTTGATCGGTTTGCGCACGATGGTCACCGTCATGCCGTTGATTTCGCAGGTTTCGCGAGTATATGGTTCGCCGGCAGACCACCGAACACCGGCATTTGCGCCGGCGAGACCGCTTTTCCGCATGCCGTCGGATTGATTCTCATTGTCGGGTTTCCGCATATCGTTCTTCCCATCGTTCTTTACACGCCGGCTTTTGCGGCACGTCAATCATTGTGCTGCGACACGCCGATGTCATATATGATTTTGACTTTCCTGCCATCTAGCGTATTATCTTACTTCGTTGTGCAAATGGCACGGCAGATGGGCCCGTAGCTCAGCTGGTTAGAGCGCATCCCTGATAAGGATGAGGTCGGAGGTTCAAGTCCTCCCGGGCCCACGGAAAGGTTTGAAAAGCGGCTTGGCCGCTTTTTTCACCTATGGGGCTATAGCGCAGCTGGTAGCGCATCTGCTTTGCAAGCAGAGGGTCGCCGGTTCGAACCCGGCTAGCTCCACGGGGCTATGGCGCAGCTGGTAGCGCATCTCCATGGCATGGAGAGGGTCAGGGGTTCGAATCCCCTTAGCTCCACAGACAAGGCTTCCGAAGTGATTCGGAAGCCTTTTTCATATCCCCAAACGGCGGAACGCCGAAAACACCCGTCAGACATCCATTTTGCAACCCAAATCATCCAACATCTGAGCCTATAGACCAGCATCTGTAGATCAGCATCTGGAATGACACATTTTCTGGCATCACCTCAGCGTACACAGACATCCAGTGGCTGGATAAAAAGGACGCTGATTCCCTCGTAAAAGAACCAAAACCTCCAGTAACTGGATGATTCCACCCACTGACACGCATCTCAACATCCCAAAACCTCCAGCCACTGGATGAATTCACCCGCTGAGAGGCCCATCAAACGACCAAAACCTCCGGCCGCTGGAATAATCCGCCCGCTTATCGGCTCCGTAGCGTCCTAAATCATCCAATGGCTGGCAGAAAAGGACGCATATCGTACATTCCGCGTCCCGAATTATCCAGTAACTGGAACAATTCACCCATCGAGGGGCCTCTCAAACGACCAATTCACCCACTCACTGGATGATTCCACCCGCTGACACGCATCTCAATGTCCTAAATCATCCAGCCACTGGATGAATTCACCCGCCAAGAGGCTTCTCAGGGAACTCAACCATCCAGTCAGCGGAATGTCCATCCAGCAATATCACCAGCAATATCATTGGAATCACCAAAACGGCACGCCCCGCAACGGAGAGAACACGGACTTCTACCGGCACCAATGTAACATGCAGCAAACTCTGCACGATGGTACAGCCCATTGCCGTGTATGGCAGGGGTGAGGGTGACACTGGCCGCGACCTCGGCAATGGGGAGAACATGCACCTTCATCGAATCCGATGCGACCGACGATC
>ERZ808286.1665-NODE-1665-length-10555-cov-2.917333_pt1 | contig 10555 bp, 14 predicted proteins | sample MGYA00521276_ERZ808286 | MGnify/ENA primary metagenome ERZ808286 (study PRJEB31516, sample SAMN03275607) | gut metagenome | biome: mammalia-associated habitat; material: feces | host: Papio cynocephalus | place: Kenya | collected 2012-08-01 ... | reverse complement strand
AACTTTAACTTCTATTAAAGAAGTATTCGCATAGATTATGGGATCTAATAATAGCAATAATAACGCGGCTACCCCGCCTCAAGGATCTGAACAACCGACACAATAGCAACCTATAGAAAGCAAACCGCAGTTCAATTTTTAAGGAGGAATTTAAATGGCACAGTCAATGAATCCGATGTAGATTATTGCTATGATTAAGAATGGTCAAAATCCGCAATAGTTAGTTTTATCTATGCTTGAGAATCAAATGGGTGGAACGCCAATGGGCAACAATTTATTACAAATGGCACGGAACGGTCAATCCGAGGACATTGAAAAGTTTGCTCGTAATTTATTTGAATCAAGAGGAATGGATTTTGACAAAGAATTTAATAGTTTTAAGTCCCAAATGGGATTTAAATAAATAAATTTATAGAAAGAGGTTTTATTATGTTTAATTACAATTATCCAATGGCAATGAGTACTCCAAATTACTCATTATCTGACATTGCTGCGGCTTCTGGAAATGGCTATCGTAATAATGATGGCGGAATGTGGGATGGAGCAGGTGCATGGTGGATTATTATCCTGTTCTTATTCTGTTTCAATGGTTGGGGCGGCAATGGCTGGGGTAATAATGGTGCTAATGGTTCTGGTTTCCAAGGTACTACAACCCGCGAAGAATTAAACTATGGTTTTGATATGAGCGATCTCAAATCTGGAATTAATGGTTTAAGCTCTAGTCTTTGTAATGGTTTCAGTAATGTAAATACTAATCTTTTAAGTGGTTTTGCTAATCTTGCTGAAACTAATAATGCTAATACTCGTGCTTTACAGAGTGACATCTGTAATATGGGTATGAATAATATGTAGAATACTTTTAGTATTACTCAGGCTATTAATGCTGATACTGTAGCTAGTATGCAGAATACCAACAATCTTACTCAACAGTTAAATAATATGGCGGCTACTAATGCTCAATGCTGCTGCGAGAATAAACAGTTAATTCAGTCTAGCTTTGCTGATCTTAACTATAATCTTGCTACCATTGCTTGCCAGAATCGTCAAACTACTGTTGATGGTGTTCGTGACATTATCGACAATAATAATGCTAATATGCGTTCTATTCTTGACTTCCTTGTTCAAGATAAAATTGATACTCTTACTAATGAAAATAGCACTCTTAAGAATCAGATTTCTCAGAATCTTCAGAATGCTTATCTCATTGATCAGTTATCTCCAAAAGCAACTCCTGCTTATATCGTTGCTAATCCTTATACTGGTGTTAGCTATACCAGTTATGGATGTGGTTATGGTTCAACCTGTGGTTGTAACTCCTAATTGAAGAAAGAAGGTTAAATTATGGAAATAACGGCTAATGCTTTACAATCAGTTACTACTGGTTCTAATGTAGTATTTACTAACACGGCTGTTACTGGAAACTGTTCCATGATGCATCGCGAGGGTAGCGGTTTAGTTACCCTCCGCGGTCTTACGAACGGTCAGCGTAGAGCTCGTTTCCGCATTTCATTTGGAGCTAATATAGGTCTTCCATCTACTGGAACGGCTGGGGCAATTTCTTTGGCTATAGCTATTAATGGAGAGCCTGTTACAACTTCTACAATGATTTCTACTCCTACTGCTACGGAACAATTTAATAGTGTTTCACGTGCTTTATTCCTCGATGTGTTAGGCGGTTGTTGTACTCAAATTAGCATTGAAAACACGAGTTCACAAGCTATTGATGTTGAAAACGCTAGTTTAATTATCGAGAGAGTGGCATAAGGAGGTTTTTCTAATGTGTGATAAATTCCAAGAAATTAAAAAACAGTTATTAACCCAAGTAGAAGGTCAAATGTCTCATTTAGAATGCGTTGATACTAAAGAAATGGGTGAAGTTATAGACATGATAAAAGATCTTGAAGAAGCTATTTATTATTGCACTATAACAGAAGCCATGAATGAGTTACCCGAAACTACGCATTATTATACTGAAAAATATCAATCTCCTCATAAGAAAAGAATCTATAAACCTATGACATATGATTACGATTGGGAGGATTATGATTATGATGAACATGAGTATGAAATGCCTTCAAAAGATAAAATCTACACAACTCATGATAGTCGTGAAGGTCGTAGTGGAACTCATCGTAAAATGTATATGGAAGCCAAAGAGCTTCATAAAGATAAAAGTATTCAAATTAAAGAGTTAGATAAGTATCTACAAGATTTAAGCGCTGATATTGTTGAAATGATTGAAGATGCTTCTAATGATGAGCGTTCTTATATGGAGAAAAAGATTTCAGCATTGGCGACTAAGATTGGCTCTATGAATGGTTAATATAAATAATAGGGATTGGAGGATACTATTGGTATCCTCCAATCATCCTATGCTAATGAGACCTTCTGGAACTTACACTTTAGGCTCTTGTGATGATCCTACTTCAACAATTTATATTAATGAAAACATTAGCAATAAAAAACTAAAAAGAGTATTAGCTCATGAATTGACTCATGCTGCAATTTTTAGTTATAATATTTCATTAAAGCCAGAAGAAGAGGAGTTAATCGCAGATTTAGTAGGAACTTATGGTGAAGAAATTATAAATAATACTAATCTTTTATTTAAACAGATAAAAAAAATAAGGGAATGAAACTAATATTAAAAGTTTCATTCCCTTATTTTTTTTATTCGTCATCGTTTTTAATAGGTAATTTTATTGCTTTTTCAAAGTATTCTTTTCCTTGGCCGTTTCCGCCCATTCCAGAATAAACTTTATAAAATTCCATTAATTGTTCATACTATTCTGAAGACATATAGCCTTGTTTTAAATAAGTTTGGCACAATTGAACTAATCTAAATTTATAAGATGCAAGGATTAAATCAACATAATTTTTTCCAATATTTTCTTTTGAAGTAGTTTCATTTTTTAGTTGATTTATTTCTTCCTAAATGGGGGCAATATGTTTTTCTATTAATTTTTCTAGTTCTTCATCTTTCTTATCTTCTGCTAATTTCTAATAAACTTTCATTTGATTATAAATATGTTTACAAAATGCCAGTAAACCAGCAGAAATAAGTCCAAAAAATATTTCTATAAAGTGCTAGGCAATAAAAGCATACATAAAAAATACCTCCTTCCACTTGACTTCTAATATATCTTAAAAGAGTGGAAAGAGGATTATTTATTTAAGGCCTGCCCATTATTCCCAATTAAAATCATTACTGGAATTTTCCTTAGTGAAATATGCTGTATATAAACATATAGCATCACACACATCATCATTAGCCTTTATATTATATTTTTGCTATACAAAATCAATATCTGCCTATTTAAGCATTTCACGTTTAATACTACGTCCAGTTTTAATTCCTAATTTTTTACGCCATTCACTTGCCTACATTAATTCTAATGTTTTAGAAGTAAATGAAGAATTAACTTCATGTGCTCCAAGCATTACTGCTCCTTGAAGCCACATTAATAAACGTGAAGTATCTGAATATCCATAAGTTTCTGGATGGACATCTTCTGCGACTATTTTTTCAATATTATATTTTTTTATTAATTCAATAATCTAATCTTGTATCTTTTTTATTCTATCTAAATTATTAGAAGAAACCGCGGTCAATAGTCCATAATCTAACATTTTACCTTCACTATTGGAAACACAATAGCCAGTAGATTTAGTAGATAAATCTAAAAAGAGGATATTCAAGTAATTACCTCCTTTCTGTTGGGTTTGAGGTAATTACTTTGAAGTTGAACCAAATCCTCCAAGACGTTCTCCAGAAGCATTATCATCATCCGTGGTTAAATAAGGTTTAATAATACCTTGACCAATAACATCGCCTTTATGGAGCTGGATATCAAAAGGAGATAAATTAATCATCTGGAAATAAATATGTCCTTCATTGTCAGGATTGTTATAATAATCTGCATCAATAATTCCTACGCCATTAGCAAGAATAAGCCAATATTTCAAAGGACAAGAGCTACGGACAGACAGCTCAAGATAAGTATTATTATCTAACTCACATTTAACTCCAGTAGGCACGAGAGTTGGCTTTATTTTAAGATTTTTTGTCATACCCGCCATGCCTTCAAGAGAAACTAAATTAATTTGATGTTTAGGAAACTTATCCAATAATTTTTGATATGAAGGAACTATAATGTCTTCCGCAACTGTAAAATCATAACCTGCGGATTTGGCAGTCTTTCTAGTAGGCAAAACCGCATCAGGATATTTACTTACTTGTTCAAACTTCATTAAAAACTTACCTCATAATTTACATCAATATTACTAATAGGATCTTTTTCATCATTGAATTTTTTAACAAGGGTGACTTGATACCATTCATCAACAATTTCGCCCTTAGCTTTCTTTTCTTTCTTTACAGAGCTATACTTAGCTAAAATATATTTAGTTTCAGCTTTAGCTTCATCAATAAGTGCGGCTGCACTTTCTTCATTGTCTACACGATAAACCTCTGTAGCACTTACAAGATACTTATTCATTAACCCACCTCAACTTTAATTTCTTTCCTATTGGAATAATTTAAACTATTACTTTTATAAATTTTTGGAATTAATTCATTAATAAAATCTTCAATGCCGTATAAACGTATAGTATCAGTATCATTCTTATAGCAAGAAGATACTAAAACATTTGGGAGGTCAGTAATGCTACAAGTTCCAATACTCACTGCCATTCCATCATCATAAGTTTTAAAAACATTCTGTTCCATTGAAAATAAATTAATATTACAAACTATCATTTAATTACACTCCACAATACCAGCATCATATTGGAACAAATAAAAACAATAAGACTCATTATCAATATTTATCCAAATTTCGATAGCCCCATTATTTGTCTTTTCCCAGCCAACAATATTTCCTAATTCTTGGCAAATTATAATTACCATATTGGTAAAAGAATCTGTAGAAATAAGGGTAGGAATATTTTTATGGAAAATAGTATAATAATTATAATCTTTACACAATAACATATAATACATTCCATAATTACTCATTTCATCAATACTATCCATTAATTTATTTAACTCTTCTTCACTAATCGGATCCATTTGTATCATAATATTTTTATTAAAATTATACAAATTCATTTCTGTTTGAAGAGTTGCGGGATTCTTAGATAAATCTATATCAGTGGCATCAACCATTACCCACTCATCTCCAGTATAATAATATTCTTTAGAGTCTTCACCGGAAATAGCAATAGTACCTGTTTCAAATTTACGAAGAGAATTACATAATTCTCCTATTGTATTAGTATAAATAACTTGCATTATATAATCTCCTATCTATTTCATAGAAAAATTATATCACAAATTTTCTTTTTTGTCAAGTTTTAAATTGATAATATTCTAATTGCGGGAACCTCGTAAGGGTAGAGTAATATCTCTTTCCTTTTGGATAAAAGGTCCATCAATTAAGTAATCTGCGGTTTTTAAAATATTTTTAATTCTAATATTATTACTCTTTTTTAAATCATCATAAATATATCCAGTCCATATATATACTTTAATAGTCGGATATGTTTTTTTAATTTCAGTAATAATTAAATTAGTTAAAAATTCATTTTCAGGGCAAAGTGGTTCTCCACCCATAATGCAAAGATTGCGTTCAATATTGTTAGCATTAATAGCAGTGATTAATTCATCTAATACTTTATTGGTAAATTCTTTGCCACCATTAAAATCCCATGTCTCTGGATTCTAGCATCCTTCGCAATGGTGCGGGCACCCTTGCGTAAAAAATGATACACATATGCCGGGTGCCGCAGCCAAATCATTTTTAATAATTCCTGCGTATTTCATTCTAATACTCCTGTATGTTTTACTCTAGCTTCAACTTCTTTTTGTTTACCCCAATTAAAAGCGGTTTTATAATTACCCGTAAGATAACCAGTTACGCGACGTAATTGTTGAATATTATGACTTCCACATTCAGGACAAGAATCATTAAATTCATCACAATAGCCGCAATCAAGACAAGTATCATTAGGAACGTTTATGGCGAAATAAGGAATATCATGATCCATAGCGTAATTAACAATAGTTTCAAGAGCATCAATATTATTTTTAACTGTAGAATCAAGTTCTACATAAGTAATACATCCAGCAGAAGAATATCCGGTAAGTTGACTTTCAATATCAATCTTCTCAAAAGGACTCATTTCTTTCCACACAGGAACGTGAATACTGTTAGTAAAGAATTCTTTATCACTAACATTAGGAATTTCGCCATATCTCTCTTTAAATTTGGTCATAGCGGTATAGCAAAGGTTTTCCGCCGGAGTGTAATATACGCCAAAATTAAGTTTATACTTTTCTTTGTATTCAGCACATCTTTCTTTAAAACGCTTTTCAATCTTTTTAGCAATCTTCATACCATATTCAGTAGTATGATCTTCGCCAATAAGAATCTGAAGGGTTTCCGCGAGACCGATTTGACCAATAGCAAGAGTTCCATGTTTGAGGGCGGAACGAATTCCTTCTTCTGGAACATAACCAGCCATAACATTATTCTCATACATAAATTTCGCAGACCCAGGATCTTGAGAGCAAATCCATTCAAAACGCTCCATTAATTGAATACGTGCTTCATTAATTTTTCTATCGAGTAAAGCTAAGAAAACAGGAATAATATCTTTTTCTTGACCTTCTTTTTCGCACTCTTCTTTTGCCATCATAGCAAGAGTAGGAAGAATAATGGTAACGGGACAAATATTTCCACGTCCATCTTTGAGTTGGCCAAAGCCATTGATATCCCAGCCATTCGCAGTTCTGCATCCCATTGTAGAGAAGTAAGTGCGAGGATCATTAATATCATATCCAGCATTACCAGACCAGTCAACATTTGCATAATTAGGATAAAGGCGTCTCGCGGTACTTGTTAATGCTAATCTATATAAATCATAATTAGGGTCACCGGGTTTACGGTTAACATCTTTCATACATTGAAAAATTCCGCAAGGGAAAATTGAAGTCTTATGAAGTTTACCAAGACCCTCAATAGAAACATCTAATAATGCTTTAGTTACCATTCTCCCTTCTAGTAGAGTGCAAGTACCATAATTAATACTTGTAAATGGTAATTGATTACCACTACGAGATTGTAAAGTATTAAGATTATGATAAAGACCTTCAGCAGCTTGATGAGTCTCACGAATAGTCATTTTCATAGCATATTTATAAGCTTTTGGAAATGACTTATAAAAGTCATCTTCAATAGGAGTTTCTTTACTATAGCATCCGTCATATTTACTCATGTTTAATCCTTCATATAAGAATTCAATACCATCATTAAAATGTTTAAAGAAAGATTTTCTTACATAAGGAACCATAGTCCAATCCAAATGAGTAGCACTAACTCCACCAAATTGGCAAAGACTTTGGATCTGGAAAATAACAGCAATTAATTGGAATGCCGTATTAATTGAACCTGCTGGACGAACATCTGCTTGACGAGTATTAAATCCATTAGCAAGTAAATCATCAAAAGGAATACTTAAACAATTATGAGAACCAACATAATAAGAATCAAGATCATGAGTATAAATAATATTGTCAATATGATTCTTACGAGCCATTGGAGAAAGTAAATAATCAAGAGCAAGTTGTTTAGTTACAACACTACTTGCTTCACCAGTACGACCACCAAATGAATGTTCATGAACATTGGCATTTTGATTTTTTACATTATTGCCATCAAGCTTTTCACGAATTGCTTTAATAAAGTCATCTTTTTTATTACGAGCAACTTCTTTCTTATATCTATATCTGATATAAGCACGAGCAACGTCGCGTCGTTCAGAACGCATTAGATAATCTTCAATCCAATCTTGAAGATCTTCTACTCCAACGCTTCCATCAGGAAAATGATTTATTTGCTTTTCAATATCTTCTGCAATGTCTTTTGCGGTATCATCTTCATATAATTTGCCATCAACTTCAATAAATGCTTTATTAATGGCATTAATAATTTTATTTTTATTAAATTGAGTTATACTTCCATCACGTTTAATAATATACAAATTTTTTGCCTCCAAACTAAATATAGTAGTTCTTTTAGGGTATTCTACTATATTTAGGTTTTGTTAGTAAATAATTATTTATTTTGGTCCACTTCCGCCCATTGTTTAACTTTTTTACAAATAGAATTAATGATATTAGTATAATCATCTGATGTTTCATTTACCATAATATTACATTTAATATTATTCATTTTTTGAAATTGAATTTCATCAGCGCTATACCTTCTAACAATTTCCTCTATATTAGGATTTTCTTCTCTGTTTAGCTATCTAATTAAACGAGATTTTCCTTTTGCGGTAATATAGTATATTTCTAATTCAATTCTATTATCTTCGAGAAGACTTACAATTCCATCAGGATTAAAAACACCGATATTGATTTTATCATTAGACAAGCTATCAATACTTGTACCATAATACCAATTATTAAAACCAGTAGTTTCTAACATTTTATTTTCATCAATTAATGTTAGAAATTCATCTTCTGAGACAAAATGATAACTTCTATCTGCTATTTCTTTTTCACGTTTTGGGCGTGTGGTATGACTTACAATAGGATTTAAATATTTTCCCTCTGGGCGAGAAAAGGTAGCCATCATTAGGCTATCTTTGCCAGCACCAGATTTTCCACATATTGCAATAATTTTATACATCTTCTTCAATTCCTCCTTGATAACGAGCATCTTTTAAAGCTAAATCACCATTAGGTAAAATTTCATCAATTTTATATAATTGATGACCACCTGAAGAAGCGTACTTTTTAGACATAAAATTATCTCCATTGCGAATACCAGAAACTACAATCATATTTCCACGATTAAACCAAGATTTCTCTACAATATGTTTAGTGTTATCTGCATTTCGCTCAGAAATTTGTTTATCAAACAAACTAAAATATTCTTTTCTAAACTTTACTTCTACGGGTCCAGTAGTAGTAAGAATTGTTACAGTGCTTTTAGTTTTATTCTTCGCAATGCAAGTTCCGCAAATTTTAAATAACTTATAGATATGAATAGTATGATTTCCTTTAGTAAAACTTCTATCAACAATTGGCTCTGTTGGAAGTTCAAAGAAATCCGCGAATCCATACTTCACATTATTGATATTATTTAATTCATGCTCATGATAATAATAACAAAGAACTTCCATTTCCCATGCAGACAAATTATTCTTACCCGCATATTTATCCCAATCTTCTTTAAATATTTTAGTATTTAAATTATTGAGAATTTCATCTTTATTATCAGCGATCCAAGAACGGAATACATCCATCCACTTTTGATAAATAGTATCCCAAATCTTTTCATTTAAATAATAATTGGTTCCGTCAAATTGAATATGTCCATCTTCTCCAATTTCCACTAAGAAATTAATAGCACGTTCATCAAGATGATATAAGCCATTTCCTTTTGTGGTTTTACAAATTGCTTTTAAATATCTATTAAATTCATAAATACGACGAGCCATAATTTGGTTTTCATTATCTTTTGGAAGAAGATCAAATTTCATAAGGCCGCCCATATTTTGAAGAGTAATTCTTTTCTTTTTATCGCAAGTTTCCCAAATATACCAAACCATCAATTCTTTTCTGTCCATCATATTATCAAAAGCTCCACCCTTGATAAGGGAAATCATAGCTTGTTTACCGGGTTTAATACGATATAAAAATTCTTTAGGATTAGAATAAGGACGATTGGTGATAATAGTATTAACTAATTCATCACCAACATTTAGCATTCCTTTTAAGCCAAAAAGAATTTTATTATTTTCAATATCGGGAGCAAATCCAAATTTAGATTTATTAATGTCAGGAAGGCCTACTTCAATTCCAGCTTTTTGAATATCACTAATAGCTTTAGCAATTTTACCATAATCTGTCGCCGCGGTTTTGCGAATCTTACCGCTTCTATCAGGTAAATCTTCAAATGTTACTCCATTGGCTAAATCGTCTCCTTCAGGAGCATAAATATCTACAATCTCTTCTTCACTATTATCTTCAAGGGAACCACTATTAACAATTAAACAAGCAGTATCCCAATAAATAGGATTGAAATGAATTACTAAGTAAATCATTTGAATCGCTACAAATGAATAAGGAAGAGAGTGATTTAATGAAAATGCATACCCTAGCTGAGGGGCGACTGCAATTTCCCAAAAGTATTCAGCAGATTTTTCATTATCAAATTTGCTAAATACTTGTTCTTTTAATTGTGGAATTTTAGCCATTTGTTTTTTAGCAACAATCTTACGAGCGGTATTTGCTTCACCAAGAGTAAAATGAGCTACATCCATAAGAATTTCCATCATTTGCTCTTGAATAGGGCAACAACCATAATATTTATCACAATGTTTGTGCATCTTATCAATCAATTCTTGTGGAAGATGCTGAGCTTTCATTTCATTATCAAATACTTTAATACCTGAATGCTGAATGCGGTAATATCTATCTTGCTGTGACTCTTTACCTTTTTCAGACATAAGACGCATCATAGCATTAGCCGCAGTCATTTCC
>ERZ808286.1662-NODE-1662-length-10567-cov-6.185597_pt1 | contig 10567 bp, 10 predicted proteins | sample MGYA00521276_ERZ808286 | MGnify/ENA primary metagenome ERZ808286 (study PRJEB31516, sample SAMN03275607) | gut metagenome | biome: mammalia-associated habitat; material: feces | host: Papio cynocephalus | place: Kenya | collected 2012-08-01 ... | reverse complement strand
TGAAGAAAATCTTCTTTTTCGCCGCTGCCCTTGTTGCAGCAGCAACCATCAACGCAGAGACCTATGATTTCTCAAAGTATGCTACCGAAGCAGATTGGATTGTAAAGAGCGCAACCAAGAATGCAACGGAAACTAAAGAGGACAAATTGGTTTATGACATCACTGGCGGTGCAGAGGCTGTCGTATCTCCCAAAGGCGCAGAGAATATCCAATTCACTATCAAAAATGGTGAAGATAAGAAAAAAGCAATCGTTATCAACTTGGGCAATAGTTTCGAGTTCGGTGGCAAGAACGGTATTATCAAACTCTCGGGTGTTCAGATCGGTGCAAGCATTAAGTTGGTTGTAGCCGCCAAGGGTGGTACTGCGGCTAATTTTGCAGATGCTGCCGGTACATACCCCACGGGTGCCATTGCAGTTTCTACCGATTTAATCTTGCCTGCAAAGGGTTCTGACGGTGCAGACGAGAAAGGTTATGTGTGGAAAACTTTGGAGTATCAGGCAACATCCGGCAATGTAGAAATCAAAGAGTTTACTGGCGGTTATCGTATTTCTTCGCTTACCATTGGTGGTGAAACCGCCATCAACAACACCGCTGTAGAGGCTAAGGCTACCAAGTATATGGAGAACGGTGCTTTGGTTATCGTTAAGAACGGCGTTAAATACAACGCACTCGGCACGGTTATCGAATAATAGAAACATACATAGTCAATTAAAAAAAGAGACTGCCTACATTTGTCAGGCAGTCTCTTTTTGTTGCTCTTTGTCCGCCGCTTATTAGGGGGCATAACAGCGGCGAACCAAGAATGAAATACGTTATCTGACAACGTATTTGAAAGAACCGATATGGTTTACGCGTACTACATACAGACCGTTCGACAGGGCTATCGGCTGGTTGTCGCTTACCACACCTTCCATCACCGTCTTGCCCGTCATATCCATAATGGAAACCATATTGTTCTCTGTATGGTTGATAATGATACCGTTGTCCGTGCGAAGCACCTCTATAGCCGTCATATCACCGTTCGTGTTTTCTATCGCTTGCGGATCAGGTGTCTCGCCTGCGGCTTCCGCTTCCATTTTTACGCCGTTAATCTCCGCTTCCGCTGTCTTGGCGGACTCGGGCAGATAGAAGAACAGTCTGCCTTCCGCTGTGGTGTACACGTCTTTGATACCGTAGTCTGAACCCAACTGCAAGTCCCCGATATGACCCTCCGTTACAAGCGTCAACGGGGCGTCCGGCAAAACATAGGTAACGGCGGACACAGACTCCGTGCCGTTGGTGGGATTGAACACGATGCCGTTCTTCTCGCCTGTCTCTCCTCTGGTTATGATAGAGCCGCCCGAGATAACTACCGCTATATTCCCGCCGTGGGTCTTGCTCTTGCCTATCGCACGGTTGTCGTTGTAGTAACCCGCTTGCGCATCTACTACACCGCCCTTGATTGCGATAACCACAGTGTCTTTGCCACCGTTGTTGTTTTTGCTGCAGTAAGAACCGCCGATGCCTGCCGAATAGGCATTGCCCGCTGCCTCTATGTAGCCGCCGTTGATCGTGATGTTGCCTATACGCCCCGCATTGCTCGCGCCTATACCGGCACATTCGTGACCGCTCTTGGCTACTATATTACCGCCGTTGATAACAATATCACCTGCGGCTGCATTCTTCTGGGTCGTACCTATGCCCGCTGAACGACCGGCACCCGTACACGTCAATTTGTTGTCCTTCGTGCCGTTGATTACCAGACCGCCCTCGGTCTCAATACCGCAACCGTTCTTCCCCGTCAGGGCACTTTCCATACCCGTCAGGTTTAGCACTACCACCGAGTTCGCACCTACCAGCATCGCACTCGCATTAGACTCGGGAGTGATGTTGATGTTCTCCAGCGTGATAAACACAGTGTCTGCAATGTCCTTTGCCACAACAATAGGCACATTGGTCGCGGAAGAAGTTGCGCTGAATACACGGTACTCACCTGCTTCGGTGATGTTGATGGCAGTCGCCTCGTCGGTGTTAAACTCGGTTTTGAACTCTGCCATAGCAAGAATGGCCGCACACATGGCAGCCATCATAAGAAAGTTTTTTTCATAGATGTTTAGGTTTTTAGTTTTGTTTCCTAATAAAGTCGGAGATTCCCCCTCAGAGATGCCCCCCCGCTCTGAAAACATTGCAAAAGTACAACATTATTTCGACTTCTGCAAATAAAAAGCGAAAATCATACTGTTTTTCTTCAAAAAATCTAAACCACCGCCCGCCTCACGCTACCGGCTACCGTATATACACGGTACATACACGGTACATACACGGTACATACACGGTCGATAATACCGTACTTGTAGGGAGAATGTTAGGAGTATATGGCACTTGGAAACTGCAAAAGTAAAAAAGTTTCCGTTACTCCGCCCGTTTTTGCATCTGTGGCACGTTTATTGTATCGCAGTGCGTACTATGTGTGATAACCAACGGGAAAATATCGTTCAGTTTGCTGTCAGAAAAATGCGCGAGGTGGGAATACGCTCCGTAAGCATCGACGATATCTGTCGCGAACTGGGTATCTCCAAGAAAACATTCTATGTGTACTTTGACTCAAAAGACCGCCTGGTGAGCGAAATGCTCACGCTCCACGAGCAGAAACTGGAACGCAGAATGTTGCGTGAGGTGGAAGGCAAAAGTACCCTGCAGATATTGCAGGAATGGGGCGCAATGGCAAAGAAAAACGAAAAGGACTTCGGGCAGCCGCCACCCATTATGTACGACCTGCAGAAGTATTATCCCGACCTCTTCGTGAAACACAAAGAACACTTGTGCCAAATGATGTACCGCAATCTGGTGAGATTCGTCAGAAAAGGACAGGAAGAGGGCGTCTTCCGCAAAGACCTGGATGCCGACACCACGGCGCAGTTCTTCTCATACACCCACTATACCATTATGGAGACTATACAGAACTATCCCAAACGCCGCAGCGAAATGATACGCATAGCCAAACAGGGAATGAACATAATGATACAGGGAATATTGGACAAACCATAACGTACAATCGCATAACCGACTGCTACTATAACAATAAATTTAAGGTATATAAAAAAGATGAAGAAACTACTTTTCTTTATGGCGGCTTCCCTGCTGATTAGCGCAAATGCCTTAGCGGAAGACCACGTGATGCAAGCCACCAAAAAGGCATCGCAGCGTGATGTACCTGCCAAATTGAGCCTCAGTGTAGACGAGGCGCAGGACTATGCGGTGAAAGCCAACCGCTCGCTGCGCAATGCCGATCTGGCAGTACAACAGGCATACGCACAACGATGGCAGACCATCGCAGCCATGCTGCCGCAAGCGGACGCTTCATGGGGCTATAGTTCCATGTGCGGATACAAAATGAATTTCCAGGGTATGGAAATCTCTATGCCGGACTACTCCACTACAGGCGTGAAAGCCTCCGTCGGCATCAGCGGGCAAGCCATTGTAGGTGCCGTGCTCAATACGATAGCCATCGATATGCAGAAAATCGCATTGGAGCAGTCCGAAGACGACCTGCGTGCCAACGTAAAAACCTCCTACGCTTCGGTATTGGTCTTGCAAGACGTGGTTGCGTTGCTCGATTCATCGTTGCTCAACGTGGAGAAACTTGCCGAGATGACGCAACGATCGGTAGATGTCGGCGCAGCGGAACAAACGGCTGCCGACCAGATTATGGTGCGGGTCAACACACTGCGCAACAACATCAACTCCAACAAACGCTCCATTCTGCTGGCGCAGAACTCACTGAAGGTGCTGCTTGACGTACCGGTAGAGACCGAAATGACGCTTACCTCCACACTCGACGATATGCTCTCGGCGGAGGCAATCCTCAATCTGCTCGGCGAAGACTTTATCCCGCAGAATAACCTCAACTACCAAACCCTTGCAAAAAATGTGGAACTGGCAAAAGCCAACGTACACATGGCAGGCTGGGCGTATGGTCCTACCGTAGGCGTGGGATACCAGTACAGCAACCAGCACTACTATGCAGAGGGCGGTTTCCGTATGACCCCGCCGCACGCAGTCAGTGTGTCGGTCTCGATGCCGCTCTGGTCGTCGGGCAAACGCGCGGCAGGAGTGGTGGAGAAAAAGATCGCGCTTGAGTCTGCCCGCAATACGCTTGCAGAGACGGCAGACAACCTCGGTATTCAGAACCGGCAGTTGCGTTTCAATCTCCAGAACGCATACGAGACCTATATGGTGGAAAAAGAGAATATGGACGTAACCCAACGCGTGTTCCAGTCAACCACCAACAAGTATAATTATGGTGCAACCAGCAACCTCGAACTGGTCAATGCCAGCAACGATGTGATTTCTGCTCAATCGACCTACGTACAGGCGGTGCTGACACTCGTCAATGCGGAAGTGGAATTGCAGAAGTTCCTCAACAATTGATTGCCAACTCGTAAATTGTAAAATTGTAAATCGTCAAATTGAGATATGAAAAAGGTATTTATTATGGCAACCGCCGCATTGGTATTAGTCGGTTGCGGCAAAAAAGAAACGGCTGCCACTGCCGAACAGGCAGGCGAACGCACTGAGGTGGTGGAACTGACCACCCTGCACACACGGGAGATTCAGCGCGACATCACCCTCTCGTCAAACCTGATGGGATACGAGACCGTCAATATAGCCCCATCGCTGACAGGGAAAATCGAGCATATATACGTAGAGGTGGGAGACCGTGTAAAGAAAGGAAGCGACCTCGTGCGTATGGACCAGCAGCAATACAAGACTGCCAAACTGACTATTGCCAATCTTGAAACCGAGATGGCGCGTATGGAAGGTCTGATTCAGACCGGATCGGTGTCGCAACAACAATACGATCAGACCAAATTGTCATTAGACCAAACCAAAGAGAACATCGATTTCCTCGAGAAAAACACCTATGTAAAGGCTCCTTTTGCAGGTGTTATCTCGGCGAAGAACTACGAGGACGGAGAACTCTATAGCGGGCAGCCTATCCTTGTACTTACACAGGTGGACAAACTCAAAACGCTTGTGGCTATCCCTGAGTCATATATTCCGCAAGTGAAACCGGGTATGCGACTGACCTTGCATTCCGATGTGTATCCCGACAAGACTTTCCCTGCAACAATAGAGGTTGTTTATCCGACAGTGGACGCTTCGAGCCACACTTTCCAAGTGAAAGTGGTGATGAACAACCGCGAGGGACTCCTCCGACCGGGTATGTACGTTACCACCACGCTCGGATTGGGCAAAGCCAATGTAATTACCGCTCCCTATTCCACGGTGCTGAAACTCGTCGGGGCTAACGACCGCTATGTATTTATCAACAACAACGGACGTGCCAAACGGGTAAGCGTCGAAATAGGGCAACGTTTCGGCGATGACATAGAAATTAACGCACCCGAGATTACTGACGGTGTGGAACTCGTAACCAAAGGCGAATCGCGCCTTGTTGATGGCGTCAAGATCACCACAGGCAAAACTGCCGACGGCGAATAATGCATGTTGATTGTTAATTTTTAATTGTTAATTGCTGTATGGCTATTTATAAATCAGCGGTCCAAAAGCCTGTAACCACCGCCCTTATATTCGTGGCAGTGATTATCATAGGTATCTTCTGCTATGTGCAGTTGCCGGTTGACCAGTTCCCGGAAATGGACCCTCCGTATATCACGGTGATGACCACATATCCCGGTGCTTCCGCTTCCGAGGTGGAAACCAATGTAACCAAAGTGATGGAAAACTCGCTCAACTCGGTCGACCACCTCAAAGAACTGACTTCCAAATCGAAAGACAACATCTCGCAGGTAACGTTGGAGTTTGAATGGGGAACCGACCTTGACGAGATAATCAACGATGTGCGGACCTACGTCGATTTGGTAAAAGACAACCTGCCTGACGGTTGCTCCAACCCGATTATCCTGCGTCTGTCCACCTCGATGATGCCGGTTATCCAGTATGCCGTTACCGCCAACGAGTCATACCCCGCATTGGACAAAATGCTCGACGACGAGATTATACCGCAGTTGAACCGCGTGGACGGTATCGGTAACCTGACCGTGTCGGGTGCACCGGATCGGTATGTGTATGTATATCTTGACCAGCAGAAACTGGATGCCTATGGATTGACTGTAGAGAATGTGGGAAATGTCATCTCTGCCAACAACCTGAATATGTCGTCCGGTACGGTGAAACTGGAAAAAGAGCAGTACCAGATGGAGGTGCGATCGGAGTTTGCCGAGTCTTCGGAAATCAACAATCTTGTGGTTACCACCACCGCAGACGGGCGGCAGGTGTATGTGCGCGATATTGCTACCGTAAAAGATACAATCAAAGAATTGTCTTTGGACGAGAAAACAGACGGTATCGAGTGCGCCCGCTTGATGATTACCAAGCAGACCGGTGCCAACACCGTACAGATATGCCGTGATGTACGCAAAGAGATTGCCAAGATACAGAAAACGCTCCCCTCGGATGTGAAGTTCAAACTGATTTACGACTCATCGGAGAACATAGAGAACTCGATCAACTCTCTCAAAGAATCTATCGGCTATGCGTTGCTCTTCGTGGTACTTGTTGTGCTGTTCTTCCTCGGACGCTGGCGTGCCACCTTGATTATTGCACTCACAATACCTATCTCGTTGATTGTGGCGTTTATCTACCTGAAATTGGTCGGCTCATCGCTCAACATCATTTCCCTTTGTTCGCTTACTGTGGCTATCGGTATGGTGGTGGACGATGCGATTGTGGTGTTGGAAAACATTACCAAGCATGTGGACAGAGGAGAGAACCCGCGCGAAGCGTCTATCTATGCCACCAACGAGGTTTGGGTGTCGGTTATTGCGACCACGCTCGTGTTGGCAGCAGTGTTCGTTCCGCTGACCACCCTGACGGGTATGTCTGGTATCTTGTTTCGCGAGTTGGGATGGATTGTAACCATCGTAACCTCTACTTCCACACTCATCGCCATCTCGCTGACACCTATGCTGGCAAGCAAGTTGCTCAAACCGCGCAAAGTGCATGTGGACGAGAACGGCAACCTTATTGACGATGACAAGAACCGCAAATCGTGGTACGACCGCACCGTAGTACACGCACTCGACTGGATTGATGACAAGTATTCCAAAGGACTTGGCTGGTGTTTGAACCACAAAGCGGTAACATTCAGCGGACTATTCCTGTTCTTCGCCTTGTCAATGTTGCCCGCTGTTACAGGGCAAATCGGTACCGACTTTATGCAGCAGCAGGATAACGGACGTATGTCGGTTACGATCAAACTGCAACGCGGAACACGTATCGAAGAAACCCTCAAGACCGCTCGCGCCTTGGAAGCACGGTTCACCGAACTGGTGCCGGAGATACAGTTAATAAGTACCTCTGCCGGTTCAAACGATGACTCGGGAATGTCGGCATTGTTCTCCACCACGATGAATAATACTATCTCGATGACTATCCGCTGCAGCAAAAAGTATGAGCGTAAGCGCAGTATCTTCGACATTGCGGAAGTCATCCGTCAGGAGATTGCCCGCTATCCGGAGATAACGGATTACCAGGTCAGCACCTCCAACGGCGGAGGCATGGCTTCCAACTCGGTGGATATAGAGATTTACGGTTATGATTTCGATGCCACATCCCTTTTGGCAGAGGAGATACAAGCCAAGTGTAACCACGATATAGCCGGTGCACGCGATGCGACTATCTCGCGTGATGACGAGCGTCCCGAAATCAAAATTACCGTGGACAAAGAGAAAGCCAGCCGTCTCGGACTTTCCCCTGCCACTATCTCTACCTACCTGCGCAACCGTATAAACGGTATGACCTGCGGCTATCTCAAAGAGGACGGTTCGGAGTATGATATTGTCTGCCGTTTGCAAGAGTCCGACCGGAACACAATCCCCAAGATACAGGACTTGACTATTCCCACGCCAACCGGCAAAAGCGTCAAACTGTCGGAAGTATGCTCCATAGGCGAGTATTGGACTCCGCCTACTATCGAACGCAAGCTGCGCCAGCGTATCGTTACCGTATCCGTTACACCGTATAATGTCCCGTTGGGCGAATTGGCACAAAACATCCAGACACAGGTAATAGACAAGTTGGATGTGCCGCAAGGGGTAACCATCCACTTGGCGGGTGATTATGAAGACCAACAGGAGACTTTCGGCAAGATGGGACTGCTGGCGGCACTCATTATCCTGCTTGTCTATATTGTGATGGCAAGCCAGTTCGAGTCATTCAAGAAACCGTTTGTCATTATGTTCACCATTCCTTTCGCCCTTTCGGGTGTGGTTATGGCTTTATGGATGACAGGGCGTTCGCTGGATATGATTGGTGCTTTGGGTCTGATTATGCTGGTGGGTATCGTTGTAAAGAACGGTATTGTGCTGATTGACTATATCGACCTGTTGCGTGAGCGGGGTGTGGAATTGAACAAGGCTATCGTGATGGCAGGTCGCAGCCGTATGCGTCCGGTCTTGATGACGGCTTTCACTACCATTCTCGGTATGGTGCCGATGGCGGTCTCTTCGGGTGAAGGCTCCGAGATGTGGCAACCGATGGGTATCGTGGTTATCGGCGGTCTGCTGGTATCAACCTTGCTTACTTTCTTTATGGTGCCGACTCTCTATGGTGCTATGTCCCGCAGGGGAGAACGTGATAAAACAGGGAAAATGCGCAAAGGCTTTATCTTTATGAATATCAAAGTAAAGAAAGCACCTGCCACCGCTGTAGAGGAGACCAAAGCCACTGTGTTCCCCGAAACTGCTCCTACCGAATTGGATAAATAAATAATTTGTAAATGTGTAAATTAGGAAATTTGTACATTCTGTTTGCACATTTACAAACTTACAAAGTTACAAATTTACAAATTGCTTATGAAGTCTGTAATGATTATATTCAATCAAGCCAACACCGAGCGTGTGGAGTATATGCTTGATATGTTGGAGATACGCGGTTTTACGTTCTTTGAGCAGGTGCAAGGTCGTGGCAGCCACGATGGTGACCCGCACAGGGGCACACACGCTTGGCCGGAGATGAACTCGTGCGTCATCACCGTAGTGGACGATGACAAAGTACCGTCTCTGCTCGAAGCAGTGGAGAAACTCGATATGCGCAACAAGGAAGTGGGTGTCCGTGCTTTCGTATGGAATATTGAAGCCACGGTATAAGCCGGTTCTACAGAATTGTTTGATACAGAAAGAGGCTGTCTGAAACGACTTGTCAGACAACCTCTTTTTGCTTTGCCTTGTACCTCTTTTTGCTATGTTTTATTTTCTATTTCTTTGTCTGATGCAGAGCCGCCATCAGTCGTTGGTTGGGTGTGGTGGCAGCACTCCCTGTCAAGCCTTTGCGCTTGGCAAACGTAGTCCAGTCTTTGGCAGAATGGTCATCGCAGAGAGGCAAGCCCAACTGCAAGAAATGGCAGTAGGCGATACCCAATGCGTCGGTGGCATCCAATTTCTTGGGCATTTGGTCGGCAGGTATATGCAGGAAACGCTGTAACATTCCCGCCACTTGTTCCTTGCTCGAATGTCCGTTGCCCGTAATCGCCATCTTGATCTTCATAGGTGAATACTCGTTTATGGGTATATCCCTGCTCAACGCCGCCGCAATCGCCACCCCTTGTGCATGGACAATTTTGATCATCGTCTGCGGGTTCTTGTCCACAAACTGTGTCTCTATAGCCAATTCGGTGGGTTGGTACCGGTCTATCAGTTCTTGCAGAAAGAAGAACTCACGCTGCAGACGGGCGTACTGTCCGTCCAACTTATGTACATCCAGCACTCCGAAATCGACCAACTGCACCCGCTGCCCCGTACTGTCGAGCAGGGCATATCCCATAAACAATGTACCCGGGTCAATACCCAGAATTCTGTGTTGCTTTACCAAGCGGTCTTGCATTGCTACATCAGAGGTTATTCTTGTTCTTTGTGGTCGTCATCGCGTTCGCGGGTACGGAGAGCACCGCGGATGATGATAAGGACAGCCCCTGCAATGAGGACGTAGTTGGCATACGGCTGCACTTTGCAGACACTCAAGACTGCACCTATTACAAGGACAATCATTCCGCTGATCAGAAAGATATTGGATTTTTTCATATTATACACAAGTTATACGTTATACGCGCATTATTCCACAAGATAAACATCCTCGTTTTGGGTATGCATATAGTAGTGTTCGCGGGCGTAACGCTCAAGGCTGTCGGTGTTTTGCAGCATGTTGATTCCCTGTTGCGCAGACTGTATGCCCTTGCGATACATATCGCGCTGTTGCTCCAGTTGGCGTATCTCCCGTCCGCGGCGAATGGTATGTATCAGGCTCTGGTCACCTGCAAACAACATTATAAACAGGAATATCATCATTGTAACGACATACTTGTTGAGCAGATACTTTTTGATACGTATCCACCATAACGCCCAGTCAAATTCCCGTTTGTTTTCTTCCATACCGTCCTGCTATTTGCCTGCAAAGATACAACATTTTTCTTGGTTGTGCAAATTGAATCAAACCGAGGCAGGGCAACACATCAGGACGATGTTTATACAGTTTATGCAATGTTGATATTGCATAAAGTGCATAA
>ERZ808286.1661-NODE-1661-length-10570-cov-8.733524_pt1 | contig 10570 bp, 8 predicted proteins | sample MGYA00521276_ERZ808286 | MGnify/ENA primary metagenome ERZ808286 (study PRJEB31516, sample SAMN03275607) | gut metagenome | biome: mammalia-associated habitat; material: feces | host: Papio cynocephalus | place: Kenya | collected 2012-08-01 ... | reverse complement strand
GAAGCCTCACCCTTAGCGAATGCTAGGATGAGGTAGTTCACAATAGCATATTACGGAATCTTTTTCTTGTTTTTCTCAAATCTAGAGCCAAGTTATCGTAAAATTACCCTTTGCCGTAGTGTTGTAAGTATTCATGGAGGGGTTGTTAGCTTCGACTCTAACAGCGTGAGCTCCTTTTTCGATTTTGAGTTCGCTAGCGGTTGGAATAGAGTATTCGCCATTTCCTTTATCGAGAATTAGAAATGTTTCTTTTCCGTCGATAAACCATCTCACTTCGCCCCTACTAGCGTCAATTTCTTGATTTAAATAAAACCATTTCATAACTACGTTTAAAGGTTTTGATGCTTCTACTGTAGTAGAGCTGCCACTAGCAACTTCAACATCTCCAGCTTGCCATATGAACAACCAATTAGTTCTCCTTGCTTCCAGAAATAGTGTAGGCTCATTAGACCATACGGCTTTGAAATTATAACTTGGACCGCTAGCTGTGAATTTATCGCCTTCATTTAGGGTTGTATTAAGTGAGCCTGTAACCTCCCAATTTTTAAATACATAATTTTCACGACTCGGAGAGCCGAGCGTTATTGTAGTGTCGTATGGCAGAAGTTGACGAGTTATTGTAGTACCATCATCCCATGTGATGAGACTTACTTCTGGTTCTACAAAGACTGTTATGGATGATGAAGAGCTTTCTTCTATCCACTCTTTACCAAGAGTAGACTCTGCATAATACCTGCTTATTGCTGATACTTCATATATTCCACTCTCTAGGGGCGTAAAAGTAAACTCTTTTCCATTCCCCACTTCTTCACCGTTAACGTACCATACAATTTCATTCGTCTCTCTTCCCGACTTCAAAGTGTATGTATACGTTGCACTCTTTTTCTTAACGAGGCTGTCGTTTGTTATCTCGTTTCCATCTTTTTTTATAACGCCCCTAGTTGCCATCGGCTCATCTATGTGCAAGTATCCATTTGAAAAGCGTCCAACATCAAATGAACCTGTAATAAATACATAATTGCCATTGGAAACTTCGACTGCTACAGCTTCGCCTACCGATGACCCTTCATTTTCCACGCGCACCGTGACCTTGTGCCAACCGACACTTACATCGCTTAGCAGTGCATAATACTCTATTGTTCCCGTTCCTTCACCTTTCACTGTCCACTCTAATGTAACCTCTTTTCCGTCAAGCGTTACTTTAGGCGTGGTCATATTTAAGGAGTATTCGGGTACATTTAATCTAAACTCTATAAAACCCTTGCCTTCGGCTCTTTTTAATTCGATTGGAATAATGTTAGATTTAGTCGCATTTATATAATAGTCCGTTTTGCCGTACCAAAGCATTACACCATTAACAGATATCGCCCTTAACTCAAAGACCCATTTACCCTGTGAAAACGGCCCTATTAATTCACTTGATTCCTCGTTTGCACTTAGCACTGTCCAATCATTGGTTGCACCACTTAACTTCTCATTCTTCAACTCGAATAACGGAAGTGCCGTGTATTCGTAATGGTCAATTCTTCCACTGTCTACAATATCTAAACCCTTCGGTTGAGTCGCTACAAACTTAACAAAGCCCTCCCCCTGTAAAGGAGTTTCAGGGGAAGAGCAAGAAGTAATTAATAAAATTATCACAAGAAGAAAAAATAAAGTTCTTTTCACAAGCTTGCACCGTGGTATGTTGCCACTTTATGGATTGGCATCTGCCACTCCTGACCAATCAAATTCTCCAACATTTGGACCAGTTTCAGGGTTGAAAATAACATCAATGGAAGTCGTTCCTGTAGAACCCTGTGCACCGACAGGAACACATGTAACACGATAAATACCATATAGAGGATTACCACTTTCGTCTCTTGGGCATGAGAATTCAAAGGTGCTACCAGTTGCAGTCTGCTTTTCGCCACCAACTGTCCAATTAAACATTTTCGCAACTTCGCCAGAGTCTTCTTTTTCTCCTTCTGTCTGCTGAAACTGTAAAGTAATCGCCTTATCTGGTGTTCCCGCAATAAATTTCTTGCCATTTATAGAGCCGAAAATTGTTCCAGGCGCTGTAATCTTTAAGCCTGCTAATACGTATTCGTTAGCCAAAACTGTTCCCTTAATTAAGGTCTCTTCTCCTCCTACGATTATTACATCTAGTGCCTGTCCTCCAAGATTAATCCACTGACCATCCTTATCCTTTCCTTGAATAAAGAATGTGAATACGTAAGCACCAGCGTCGAGACCTTCTAAAATCCCTTCATAGTAGACTTTTCCCTCTTCAACAACATCAGTGCTATCTTCTTTAAAGCTATCTCCTTGATAGTTATTCTTCGTCGCTTCTTTGTACCACTTTGTATAGTGTTCTCCCGCAACTCCGGTAGCAGCTCCGTCTAAACCGTTACGGTCATCCCATGTAATAGTTGGAGTCACAACACTACCAAGTCTTAAATTCTCATTAACTTTTTGGTAAAGCGTTACAACCTTCATATTGCTAATATCGGTATCCATTCTGTTTGCAACTAGCCCGACATGTAACGATCCTTTTTCAACTGTTGTAGATGTCTTTGAACTATCTGTGTGTCCATCCCAACCTGTTTCACGTGAGGAGATATCCTTACTGTTACCCTTCTGTTCATCAGAAGCGTTGTCGATAAACATATCGATATTAACTATATTCTCCTTTCCTTCTCTTAATACAAGTTGCGTCTTTCCTACTGCAATTACGTGTTTAAGGCTATTGAGAGCACGGAGCTCAAAAAGCCAATCGCCGGAAGTGTATCGACCAAGACTTGTGGCTGTCTTTACTTCGCTTACGCCGTCTTGTACTGTATTCAAAGCAGGAAGTGTTCGCCAATATGAAACAGCACCATAAATCTTTTCGTCATCATGTAATTCAAATTTTGGCGTCGCTCTAAATTCCCAATACATAATGTCATTGTTAACAGAGCTGTTTAAAACCTTGGGTTGTGTTGCTGAAAGAGTAACATCAACAATAGCACGAGTTGCCGTTTCCTCTTCTTTTACTGCCTTTTGAGGCTCTTCACATGAGATACAAGTAAATATGAGCATTAACGCCATTAATAAACAAATATATTTTTTCATTTCTCTCCCTCCTTAAATATTAGGTCCGGTCTTTTCTAGTACACGTATTACCATCGTAGCACTGCTTAACTCTCCAAACTTTCCACTGTCGCCAGTTTTTGAAGATACAATACATGTAATCTTCTGATCGCCATATTTTGTTGGCTTATAAGTAAATGACGCTGATTTTTCGTTTGCAATAACTTCACCATTGAGACGCCATTCATATATAAGAGAATCAATAGCCACCGTTGGGTCGTCTAGGGTGTATGTAAGAGTAAGTTTTACGCTATCTGAAGGGATGCTATCGCTACGAAGGACAAAGGCTTCTTCTCCTGTCTGATCTGAAACTATAGAACCTTTTGCGTTATCTGGTAGGGTAATTGTAAGTGAAGATTTCTGGTATTTTTCAAGCAACAACGATCCATAGACATATGTTGTTTCTCCTCCAATTACCTTTACAGCCATACTCTGACCACCTATTACAATCTCGTTTCCGTCCTTATCTGTAGTACAAACCTTCGCACGAACAATATAGTTACCGGCTGTAATACCACCCTGTGCAATCTTTCTTGTTGTACCGGCTTCATAACCATCTGTACCATCGGAAGTTTTTTCTATAAATGTTAAAGCTGGAGTAGAAGCGTAGAATCTAACTCGACCTAACGGTATTATTTCAGAAAAAGTATCATCCTGCTCCGCTACAATTTTTGGATCTACCATAAAGCCGTCATCTTTTAAGCCTGCTTTTTTTGCAACCCAACCATCCATGTATCCCGTGGTTGCTTCTGTGTCATAATCTTTTTCCCAACCCTTTCCTATTGGCTTCGAGGCCTCTGTGCCTCCTTCAAGTGGAAAGGTAAAATCATGATACCCCTTTCGTGTATCAATTGTTCCATTGATAGTAAGCTTATCTACTTCGAGTCTTACATATTGATTATCAAGAAGATTAGTCTCGAACCCGAATTCTATTCTTCCTGTGGATTCGTTCTGACCACTTCGTCCTTCTCCATCATCTGGATGAAGTGTTACATTGATAATATTTTCTTTTCCCTTCTGTAAATAAACATCTCCAGTTTCCTTGGTAGAACCTGTCATAAGTACGTAACCACTTTTATTAAGCGTTCTTATTTCAAAACGCCAATACCCCTGTCTGAAGTACCCCATGGTTGCCAAACGGCCATCTTCAATTGTGCTAAAATCTCGCCAAACAAGTTGCTCTCCGAAAATCTTTCCATCGCCACTCTCTGTATCTTCAAACAATGGAATGGCTCTGTATTGATATCTATCAACTTCAGAAGGAGCTATTACTGTCATGCTCTTCTGTTCTTCAAGAGATAAAGTCGCCTCAACTAGCGTTCTGTCTACCTCTTGTGGCTCTTTTTTTTCTTCCACCTTCGCTTCCGCCTCACACGAAACAAAAAGCATAACTAGTGCCAACACCAGTAGCACTCCAAGAATGTTTTTTCTCTGCATCTAAACCTCCTGAAAAGCAAGACACTTTCTTGTCATAATATTAATATAGCATATTGCGTTAACTTTTCCCACTGCTAGCGTCTCCTACTCTATTGTAATTTGCGTTTTTGTTTCGCTTACGCCTTCCTTCATGACTTCACCGTTAATTCCGACTGCTGTGCAAGAGACGACGTAGTGACCAGGAGTTGGAAACGTAATTGTAATTTGGGTTTCTTTTGTCGAATATCTTACGTCGTTAGCGTACCAATAATACCAAACAGCGTTTTCTTCCGTGTATTCGTTGAGGGCATAGAACTTATAGGTACACTCCTCGTTCATTAAAGCGTTTTCTGTCCCTTTGACAAAGCCTTCTAAAACCTCGCCTCCGATAATTGTTACATTTCCAGGTACGGCAGCTTCAGCAGAAAGTCGCATTATTAGAGCATCTGTTCCTGTACTTCGCATCTCGACCGTTTGCATTTTACTCATTAAAACATTACCAACGTCGCCTAAAATCTTAGCTGTTACAACGTAGTTACCCGCAGGTAACATACCAGAAGAGAGGTAGTAGTCGATACTTGAACGGCTATTTTTAACGATTTCAATGTCTGTTTGGTCGGCTTGATACACAGCACCTGTCTTCGCGTCTTCATATTCAATAACAAGCGTCTGATTGTCGCTTACGTAGTCTGCTCTGATATATATAGCCTGACTATCATAGCCGGTGAGGTCACCGTCTTCTTCGTTTATTACAATTGTGTAGTCGTTATTAATAGCAATTGGGCCGGTGTAGATATCTATAAACGTCTTTGACGCGTCTGATACACGAGCGTATACAGCCCACGACCCCGTTTCCACTTTTGGTAAGTTAACCAAGCCCGAGCCTTCTTCCGTTTCCTTTACATCTGCCCAGTTCGTTTGGCGTCCTACGGTATCTTTGTTTCCGAAGAGCGGTATTGCTCTGTACTGTATTCTGTACGATTTAATATTACCCTTTTGAAACGCCGCAGACGAGAAGCGCAGTGTAATTGTTGCATAAGACGGCCCTTTTTCAGGCGACGACGAACACGCTATTAAAAGTGTTATCAAAGCTAGAGTAAGAACTATGAATATCGTTTTAGTTTTGGTCACCTTACACCTCCGTTGGAAGGACGGTAAAAATTACTTCTTTACTTATTGTTTTTTCGCCGTCGCGAGAAATTATTGCGCTAAGAATATAGTTACCACCGGATGCAGAAAGGTCTTTGAGCGCGATGTTGAATGTAGCGCCTTCGGCTTTATAGAGAGCGTCTACGTACCATTTAACAGTTACGTCTTTATTTACTGTTTCGCCGGTGGGCGTGAAAGTAAATGTTACGACTTTATCTTTACCCCATTGCGTCCTGTAAGAATTTTTGCCGTTAGCGTTTTCAACCATAGTGGCGTCTTGGGTAGTAATAGTACCCTCTATTTCACTTTTATCTTCTTTAATATCGAAAGACGGGGTAACGTAAGGAGCGCTTTCGAGCGTCCCTGTAACTTTTGTTAGTTCGCCGTCGATTAGAATAGTTTTAAACGCTTCGGCAGTATTGACGCTTCCGTCAGACACTCTTAAAGCGACGTACACATCAACTTCACCGGCAGCGATTGGAGTAAGATTTAAGCTGTATTCAATCCTGCCGTCGCCTACTTTCTTACTACTCCAGCCGTCAGCGTAACCATTTCTTTCAACGGTTTCACCGTTGAGGTATTTGAGGCGGAGATACGGAATCATGCCGGAATTTTCATCCGTCTCGAGACCTGTAAATGTTAGTGTAAGGGTTGCGTTTTCGCCTATAGACTGCACGCCATGAAGTGCAACAGAGAACGCGTTTACACGAGCTGGGTTGATATAAACAGCACCGGTAGTACCGTAGTAGACGACGTTGCCTTTAGCATTTTTTGCTCTAAGCTCTATCTCCCAGCGGCCGGAATGGAAGTAGCCCATTGAAGCGCGTAAATGCCCGACTGTCGAGTCGTTACCGTCTTTATCTTGGAATCTCACGCTGTGCCACTCGCCATTCGTTGACCCTACTATGCCACCAAAAAGTGCTATATAACTCTCGCTCTCTTTGAAAAACGGTGTTGCCTTGTATTCAAATGATGCAATCTCGGAAGGAGTGTAGACCTCTAAACCTTTTTCTTCCCCAACAGCCACTGTGAGCTCTACTATACTTGAATTTATATCTTCATCTGTAGAGCTTTCTTTTTCCCCTGTAGTATCAGGCGTGCAACTAATAAGAAGTATACATATATAGAAAAGTAGTATTAGGAAAATAACAATTGAGATGATGGCAGTAGCTTTATTTTTCTTCACAGCGACACCTCGACACTTACAGTGCCTACTACATCTTGATTATAAGATAGGGTTAGTGTAGTGCCTGTTAGTACTATCGTTATTTCTAAACCTGTATCCTCACCCGTAATACTGCCCTGCCACTTACCGTTCGTCTCTGTTAATTCAGGTAGCCCCGAACAGAGAATAGTTCCTTCTTCTGTCTCGGCGTTCACTCTTACTATAGGGCGCCGCGTTACTGCTTTTGGCAAAGTGCCACTACTCCCCGTTGCCTTCTTCGGGTTACTAAATTTAAATGTCGCTTTCGGCGTCTCTGGCGTCTCTACTGTCATTGTACACGTACTCGACCCCATCTCCATGTTCTCGCTGTCGTAAGCTACACACGTTACTGAGTAAATCCCCGCTGCTGTAAAGTTGTACGTAAATGATGTAAGTGTATCGCCACTTTCAATTAAAACACCGTTAACAAACCATTCGTATTTAGATGGTTCTACCTTCCAATTCTTCCATTTGAACGTTACTTCGCCTGGACTGATTGTATCGCCCTTCCCTATCGTTCCCTCTACCTGCCGTGGCATTGTAATGTTGAAGCCCGCAACTAGCCACTCTGACGGATATATCTCCCCCGTTACTTCCGTCGTACCGTTTCCAAGTATGTATGTCGATACCATACTGCCGCCAAGCTTCGTCTTGCCATCAAATATCTCTAGCCAAAATTCCCAAATACCCGACTGTAAGCCTGTTAACGTAAAATCAAAAAACTCTTCTGTCTCTGTTTTGCTGTTCGAGTAAAAAACTCGCGCCGCCTTCATCTCCCCCTGCCTTACTGGTGTTACCTCTACTCGAAGTGGAATGCTATCGCTAGAGTCGACACGTGTCGCTTTAAATGAAAAATGTACACTGCCACTCCTAAGCTCCGTGTGCTTGATATTTACCGTCACTACGTTATACAAGTACGTCTTCTCGTCTTTCTTTAAATAGACATCCGTCTCGCCGTCCCTTATTAAAGCACCGTCTTTGTTATATGCGTAAACGTGAAAACGCCACTTCCCTTGCGTAAACGGCCCAACCATCTCGTCGCCTTTTGCGCCTATTAATACCTCTTCACCGTTCGTGTCGCCGTATACAAAAGAACCGTCGGATAGCGTAAACAGCGCTTCTGCCGTGTACGTGTACTTCGCCGGCTCTGTATCTATTGTCGCTTCTAGCGTCTTCTCTTCTATTCTCGCAAACGAGACATTAATAAGCTCCTCTTTATACTTTATTACCTCACTTTCACACGATACAAGAAACGCTGTTAATAGTATAACTAGACATAATGTATATAATGTAACGCACTTTTTTAAATACATATAACGCACTCCGATATAATTATATCATAACACGTTTTTCAAGTTAAGTTATGTTTCTCTCCGCCTTTTTCCCTAGTTTTCGCCAAAAGTGGTATAATACTTTCAGCAAAGCCCCAAAGCTCTACTAGAGCTTTTCTCTTATAGCGACGGAGGATAATAATTATGTCAAAAAAAATTACTATTATTGTTACAATACTGCTTTTCTGCTCGTTCGCTCTTTTTGCACAGTTTACACTCGGTGCAAACGTTTTCGCTTTTTCAACAGAAAACATTAAAGGCATCTTCGGTGGTGGTGAAGTCTCTTACGCTCCAACTAAAATGGGTCTACGCCCCACAGGAACTCTAGCCCTCGCTATTGCGCCTTCTGCTAAATACAAAAACGCAGACGGCGATTGGGTTATTACTGAAGCAGGAAAGACTCCTTTCTCCTATCGTACTTATATGCTCATTGCACGATTGGGCGTAGAATACTACACCCAATTCGCTAACGGCTTCTCCGGTGGTGGCACTCTCTACGTCTCAGCTCGTGATACGTTTATCAACACCGACGGCGACGATCACTCTCAAAACAGAGATTGGGGTCGTCAGAGTTTTCTTACATACGGCATTGGTGCTGAAGTTAACTGCGTCTGTCCCTTCTCGACTACCGTCGCTCTCACTCTTAAAGCGTTCGCAACTTACGATATCGCTGGCGTTAGTTGGAAGGCTCATAGCGTTAAAGGTGAGCAATCGTCCTACGGTGCAGACAATGTCGGTGGAGGCTTTGACGCCGGTATTTCTGTCGGCTTCAGAACTCTGCGGTAATACGTGCGTTTACCAACTGCCTATGGTAGTTGGTAACTTAATGTTGTACAATTAAAAAAAATGACAGATATCGAAAAGAAAAATTTAATAAACCAACTTTTTTGGGACTACTTCATTGATGCAGATTCTTTACTAGAAGAACTGCAAACCAATGAGCCCGTAAATCATCCTAATGTTCAAAGGCTCTTTGTACGTGCATTTGAAAGCCTAAAATGGCAAAAGTTGCTCGATTTATTTGGAAAAGAAAATATTCTTAATATTATGGCAATCGATAGCATAGCACTCAAAATTCGTCCTCAATTAAGGAGTAAATACAATGCAATCAAAGGAATTCTACGAGACAAAACTTTACCCAATGCAGGACAAGATATTGAACGCTATCGACAAGCTATCGCTCCCTTTCTATCTGACAGGGGGTACGGCTTTAAGTCGAGGATATCTTAACCACAGATATTCTGACGACCTAGATTTTTTTGTTAATGACGACCCAAATTTTCCTTTTTGCGCAAAAAAAGCCTTGGATGCAATTAATAATGTGGGGTTTTCGATTAACAAAGAAAATATGATCTCTTCTCCAAATTTTCTAAGAATAGTAGTACAATCTGAGGACGGCATAAACCTGAAAATCGACTTTGTTAACGATTTGCCATACAGAAATGGCGTCCCTTGCACTCGTCAAAACCTCCTAGGAAAAACCGATAGCCTCGAAAATATCCTAACCAACAAGCTTTCTGCATTAATAGGCAGAAACGAAATTAAGGACACTGTCGATATTTGGGCAATTTGTCATTTTTCCGCTTTCTCATGGAACGACGTAATCGAAAAAGCGTTACACAAGGAAGCCATGGTGGAGTCAGGGCTTCTGTCACTAATGTTAAGCAATGCGTCTCAAGAAGATTTTGAAAACATTTCGTGGATCAAAAAACCAAGTTGGGAAGACTTCTTAAGAGAGCTTGAGACAATTTCTTCAGATATCCTATCTGGTAACGCCAATAGCCTAGCGCCCTAACGCTTCGCTCCCCTTCTCGACTACCGTCGCTCTCACTCTTAAAGCGTTCGCAACTTACGATATCGCCGGCGTTAACTGGAAGGCTCACAGTGTTAAAGGTGAGCAATCGTCCTACGGCGCAAACAGCATCGGTGGAGGCTATGACGCCGGAATTTCTGTCGGCTTCAGAACTTTGCGCTAATATTTGCACAAAAAAAACGTTTTCGTGCTATAATATAGATATAGCTGAAGACGTGAAAGTTTTTAAAAAGGGTTTTTTTGTTAAATTTCGTATTAAAAACACCCTATTTCTAAGTCGCCCGTATTTCAACAAGTTAACGGGTGCTCTTAGAACGGTGTTTTTTTTCGCAAACGTCTTCGTGCGACAGAAAGAAACGATTAACAATCGTCTCATCGAAAAAAGAACTTGCTGCAAACGTAATCAAAGCATCAACAACCCATCAACAACCCACGGTGCAAGCGCCGGGGTATGAGAAGTAAAACGACTCATGCCCTTGTTGATTAGCCTCAGTGCTCTATGCACTACGTTATTAGAGAATATATAGGTACTGTTGGATGTCGTCC
>ERZ808286.1660-NODE-1660-length-10570-cov-10.683119_pt1 | contig 10570 bp, 9 predicted proteins | sample MGYA00521276_ERZ808286 | MGnify/ENA primary metagenome ERZ808286 (study PRJEB31516, sample SAMN03275607) | gut metagenome | biome: mammalia-associated habitat; material: feces | host: Papio cynocephalus | place: Kenya | collected 2012-08-01 ... | reverse complement strand
TAATTGAAGAATTATCTAAAAATGGAAAAGTTGTTGTACTTATAGATGAATATGATAGCCTTCTAAATAACAATATTAACAATGAGAATATAGAAGATATTAGGTCAGTTTTAAGGGGATTCTATTCAGTATTAAAGGCTTCTAGTGCAAATATACGTTTTTGTTTTATTACGGGTGTAACGAAGTTCTCAAAGATGAGTATCTTCTCATCTATGAATAATCTAGTAGATATCTCAATGTCTGACGAATACTCAACAATGCTAGGCTATACACAAGAGGAATTAGAAGAGAACTTTAGTGAATATATAGAGAAGGCAGTAAAAGATAACAAGAAAAATAGAGAAGAGTATCTAGCACAGATAAAGCGATGGTATGATGGATATAAGTTCTCAGCAGAAGGAGAAAGTGTATATAACCCAGTATCGATTGGACTTTTCTTTAGTGAAGGAGGAAAGGTGTTCAATAATTACTGGATTAATACAGGAGGAATGACATATCTCTTAACAGAGATTGCAAAGAGAGTTAAGTTTGATATTTCACTTGATACTTCAATTCCAGTTTCTACTGATATACTTCAAAGTACAGATATAATACAACTAACAAGGACAGAGATAAGCAAGAGCAGTTTTCTTTCGCTTCTTTATCAGAGTGGATATCTTACAATAAAAAGCGCAGAGTTAATTGGAGAAGCATATGTATACACACTTGGATATCCAAATAAAGAAGTAGAGAAGGGATTAAATAGCATATTGCTTCCTGTATATTTAGGTTCTAACAATTATAAAGATATGCCTATAATGATTCTTTCACTTTTCTATAAAGGAAAAGTAGATGAAGCATTAGAATCCTTTAAGAGAATATATTCTTCAATACCATACAATGAGATAGTATTTAATAAAGAGAATGCATGGCATGCAAGTTTCATTTCAATGATGAGGCTAATGGGAGCAGATATAGTCGGAGAAGCCGAAACAAACATTGGACGAATTGATTGTGTATTAACATGCCCTAGCGATATTTACATCATTGAGTTTAAATTCAACCAAAGTGCAGAGAAGGCTATAGAGCAAATAAAAGAGAAGAAGTATTACGAAAGCTATCTTGATACTAATAAGAAGATACATCTACTTGGAATAAACTTTTCAACAGAAGAGAAGAACATAATAGAGTGGAAGGATGAAGTAATAAAATCGACAATTAATGGACACATCGTCATCTAATTTCTTTACACAATATTCTTTTGTCTTTTTGAGAAAGTGATTGTAATATTTACTTAAGAGGAGATTGTTCTCCTAATAGGTTTCCACTTGTGGAAAGAGAAATAGAGACAAGCTTTAGCTTGAAAGGAGAAAAGAAATGAACATTACATTCAGAGGCATTGGATACACGCCAAACGAGGAAGACAGAGCATTTCTTGACAAAAAACTCCAGAAGATAAGCTTTGCCGAAGATTATCTTCAGGATTTAGACATCGCAGTAAAAAAAGAAGCCAAGGGTATTGGTTTCCATCTTGATGCCGTACTTCACTTTATTTGGAGAAAAGATAAGGTAGTCTCAGTAGATGCATATGAATTATATGAAGGAATTGAAAAACTAGCTGACAAGATTCAAAGCGTAGCCAAGAAAGAAAAAGAAATTGTAAAAGATAACTAAGACAAAGCCCAGAGGTTCTATCTTCTGGGCTTTTCTATTAGACTAAAGCAATGCAGAAACTAACTAAAAGGCAAGAAGAAGTCCTCTCTTACATAACTAAAACAATAGAAGACAATGGTTTCTCCCCTTCTTTTAAAGAAATTGGAGATTACTTCTCTTTTTCCCCTACCGCTGCATATTACATGGTTAACACGTTAGAAAAAAAAGGGTATCTAAATAGCAGTGACAAAAAAAATAGATCGCTTACCCTGCCAGTGGAAGACAGACTACAAAGAGAAAATATTGAATACCCATTCTTTGAAAGAGAGCCTCTTATGGAGGAACTTGAAAACAATGAATGCGGTACAATTCTTCTTCCCAGGCACTTCTCATCCTCACCTGTTTTTGCTTTTAAAGTAACATCTTCATCTATGAATAATAGTGGAATTCTTCCAGGAGATATTGCTGTAATTGAGAAAAATAAGAAGATTGAAAACAATTCAATCGTATTGGCAAGCAAAGATGAATACTCACGCCCTGAACTTAGAAGAGTTCATATTTCTCCTTCATTTATCGAACTATGGGCTGAAAATGATACAATGGGAATAATTAGGAGCAAAAAATTCCCTATTTATGGTATTCTTCTAGAGATAAGAAGGAGCTACAGATAAGGTCTATGGCAGATGTATATATCTTTCTCGGTCCAGAAGAGGGAGAGAAAAAAGAAGCAATAGCAAAAATAAAGAGAGATGTTTTAACTAAATATCCAGATTCCGAAGCATACTCCTTCTTTGTTGGAGATGATGAAGAAAGTAGTTATATTTCCGCTGTAAGCCAACCTTCCCTATTCTCTTCGCATCGCTTTATCGTTTTTAAAAACTTTGAAAATATAAAAAAGAGTGATGAAACATATAAAGCAACAATAGAAGCTGTAAAGTCAAACTCTGATGATTTAACGCTCATTATCGTTTCCTCTGAAAGCAATAAAAACTCTATAGATAATGCTCTCTTATCAGCTAGCGGAGACAACACCAAAATCTTTTGGGAACTAAAAGACGAAGATAAAAAAGCATGGATTTCTAACAAAGTCAGAAAAGAAGGATTTCAAATCACTAAAGATGCAGTCGATGAGATTTTATCTACAGTTGAAAACAACACGGAGGAGATGAAAAACCTTGTCCTGTCTATCACGAGTTTCCTTCGCCTTAAAGATGAAAAGAGAACAATTGATCGTGATGATATAGAGCTCTATGCAACGCGTACAAAAGGAGAAAGTGGCTATACGCTTTTTAAGGCATTAGGAGAAGCCAATCTTGAAAAGGCACTTACAATTGTAGACACAATTATCCTTAATGACTCGAGAGACATTATTTCAGCGCTCTCAATAGTTGCGTCCCAATTTAGAAGAATTGAGAGTGCACTAAAGATGAAGAAAGAAGGAAAAAGAGATGATGTAATCTATAAAGAGCTTACATCTTTCTCTCTTTACTCTTCCTCAAAAGCTCGCATTGGTGTTAACTTCAAAGAAAAAGAGCTCTTTAGAGTTACAATGAAGAATTACACACTAGAAGATGTTAGGAGAATAATTATCCTTCTCGGTAATTACGATAATGTTGTTAAAGCAACCTCTACAGACAACCTTCTATTAACAGTTGAGTTTCTTGTCTATCTAATAATTGTAAATAAAGGAAGAGAGAGTAACTTAAGTCTTAATGCTCTAGACCTTCTAAAAAGCCCTTTTTAAAAGTTCAGTTTTCTCAAAACCCTCTCGGCTACAGGGAGAGGAATATGTGCGCCTTTAGCCAATTCCTCTTTAGAGAGAGCAAGAATTGCTTCCACTGAGCCATACGTTTGCATAATTCGTTTACTTCTCTCTTTTCCAACACCATCAATAGATTCAAGGAGTTTGAAAGAAGCATCGGTACTTCGCATTCTTTGGTTAAAAGACGTTGCAAAACGATGGCATTCATCTCTTATAGCAATTAAAATTCTTAGGCCTTCATCTGAATGATCTAGTAAAATAGATTCACCATTAGGGAAAACAATCGTCTCTTCTTTCTTTGCGAGTCCCACAACAGGGATAATCAAATCTAATTCGTCAAGGGCCTCTAAAGCAGCGTGAACTTGTCCCAGCCCTCCATCTATCATTATTAAATCTGGAAGATGGGCATTTTCTTCTTTTTGTCTTTTGTAGCGACGATATACAGCTTCATGAATTGACTTAAAATCATCTATTTCACCCTCGCCTAAACTCTTCATTGAGAAATGTCTATAGTCTTTGTTGCTTGGATTTCCATCGATAAAAACTATCAACGATGAGACTGTGTATTTACCAGATAGTTGTGCTATATCATAACCTTCAATATGACGAGGGAGTACATTTAAATGAGTTATTTCCTTCAGTCTTTCGAGGGCATCTGTGTTATCTACACTCTTTAGTCTCTTCTCAACGTCACGCACAGCATTTTCATCTGCCAAACGAAGAATACGATAGTGTTTTCCATCCTTTGGAATCATAACTTTAATCTTCTTCTTTAACTCATCAAGGAAGAACTTTGAAAGTAGATCTATATCTATATCATGTGAAACATAGAGTTCGTGAGGAAGGGAATCTCCATCGCTATAGTACTGAATCAAAAAAGAAAGAAGTGTCTCAGTTTCATCACCAAGGCATTCGCTTCTGTAAAGTGCCTTACCAATAAGACGGCCATTACGAAATTGCATTATAGAAATTGTACATAGATAGGCTCTCATCTCTATTGCAGCATAGTCCCTCTTATCATCAGCTTCATTATTAAGGTCTTCCATAGCTTGGTTCTCTTGCATAACAGTTAACGCTTGAAGAATATCTCGTTTCTTTGCCGCTGTTTCAAAATCCAAGTTTTTGGCCGCATCTTGCATCTCTTTTTTAATCTTTGCAGAAAGAGAAGAATCATCACCATCTAAGAAGGTCTTTATTTCCTTTATGTATTGGCTATAATCGTTAGGAGTAATTGCGCCTATACAAGGGCCTGAACACTTATGCATATGATAATACAAACACGGAGTATCTCTCTTTTTGAGAGGGCCAGAACAGAGTCGTAATGGATAGAGCTCTTTTATCGTATCAAGATATAAATCTAATCTCTTTCCATCTGGATATGGACCATAATAAAGAGAACCGTCTTGAATTATTCTTCTTGTTTTAAATACTCTCGGATATTGCTCTTTTGTAATTCTGATTACAGGATAGCTCTTTCCATCTTTCAATAGAATATTGTAGTGAGGATTGTATTTTTTTATTAGGTTATTTTCTAAGACAAGTGCTTCGTACTCATTGCCTGTAATGACATAATCAATTTGGTGAATTTTTTCAACTAAGGCAGCTGTCTTAGCATTTCTGTTAGGAAGAAAGTATTGGTTTACCCTCCTCTTTAAGCTCTTAGCTTTACCAACATATATTACAGTTCCCTTGTCATTTTTCATTAAATAGCAACCAGGATTCTCAGGAAGGGCTCTCGCCTGGTCTCTTGCACTCTCTGCCATAAAAATAGAATAATCATAACCCCATATTTTGACTACATGAATTGAATATCATAATTTTCTATTTTGTTTTAAACTGTCACCATGTCAGATAGTTTTACTTCAATTTTTGTTCGTCTTCCAATCTCCTTACAAGAGTCTATCTCCTCTCTCTTTTCTTCTATCCATTTCACGCAAAATCAAAAATTAGAATTAGTAAAAGAGGAAGCTGATCTTTTACAATGGAAAGAGAAAAGCTTTGTTGAAAACACAGATAGAGAAAAGTTTATAAAGCGAAAAGATGGCAGAGGTGGAGATGAATATATAAAAGAACTTAGAAAATATATGACTAGGCTAAGAGAAGAGGAAACTGACTACTCTAACTTCTTTCCTCATAACGAAGTAAGACCAAAAACTAAAGAAGTTGTTTTAGACCAAAACATAGTTCTTTCAAGATGTCCTTGCCCTGTTGATGGCGAAAAAACAAGATGTTGCAAACTCAGGACTTTAGATGCAATAATGCAATGTGGCTTTGGCTGTTCATATTGCTCTGTTCAAGCTTTCTATAATGAAAACCAAATTAAAATTGTCTCTTCATTAGATGAAAAACTCGCCTCCCTACCACTCGATGAAAGTGTTTGGCACATTGGAACAGGGCAAGCATCTGACTCTCTTCTGTATGGTGACGATTACAATACTCTATCATCTCTTGCATCATTTGCTAAACTTCATCCAAATATTATTATTGAATTGAAGAGCAAAGCCAATAGAGAAGATGTATTTAATCATCCATGGCCCAAAAACATGGTCTATACCTGGTCACTTAATGCACCAACAATAATTGAGAAAGAAGAACACTTCACAGCCCCACTTGAGAAACGAATAGAATGCGCAAAAAAAGCGCGAGACAATGGTAACAAAGTTGGCTTTCATATCCACCCTATGTTTTATTTTAAGGGTTGGGAGGAAGAATACAAAGAAGTAGTAAAAAAAGTTGTCTCAACATTTTCCCCAGACGACATAGTCATGATAAGTTTTGGAACTCTCACATTCACTAAAGCTGTTCTGCAACGTTTAAGAGAACAGGGAAATGAGAGCAAAGTTCTTGAGATGGAACTTGTAAAATGTGCGGGAAAATATTCATATCCATTAGAAAAGAAAGAGAAAATGTTCTCAACACTATATTCATTCTTCCCTGAAGAATATAAAGAAAAAGTCTTCTTCTATCTTTGCATGGAAGACCCGTCTCTTTGGATGAAAGTACTAAAAAGAGAGTATAAATGTGACAAAGAGTTCGAAGAAGATATGAAAAGAAACTACTATAAGAAGCTAGATATTAAATAAGATCCATGCGAGAAAGAGCTAGCATGACAGAAGAAGGAACTGCTGTCTCAGTTCTTAGTATTCGTGACCCGATTAGTGTTGGTTCATAATTAGATGAAATAAAGAGCTCTCTCTCTTTATTTGACCAACCACGCTCCGGGCCAATAGCAAGAACAACGCTCTTCCCTTTCAAATCCATCTTAGAAAGCTTCTTGGCGCCAATTTGATTATCTAAAAGAAGTTTAACGTCTACTTTTTCGGCTTCCTTAATTGCTTCGTTCACAGAAGAAAAAAGACGAGTTTCGCTTACCCCTGTAAAGCCAGATTGCATTGCGCCATCCAAGAGTATATTTTTATACTCGCCACTAGTGTATAAAGATGAACCTTGGTAGCTTTTCTCTCCTAATTCTGTTATTGGAAGAAATATCCTTTCGACTCCTAAGCTTACAGCCTCTCGAAGAATTCGTTTCATGCATATCGGTCTTGTTTGACCAACAATTAACGTTATAGGGTATAGCATAGAAGCATCAGAAATAGACATAAAATTAAAGGAAATACCATCTTCTGTAATGCTCTCTATTGTGGCTTTGCCCTCGTCTCCATTAATAATTCCAGCACGAAAGCTCTCTCCCTCTTTTAAGTGAAGGATTTTTTTTATGTGTAAGGCTCTTTCATCAGAGAAAGGGAAGAAAGACTCCCCCTTCTCTATTAAAATTATATTCACTTTGCCCTTCCGAAAAGCTTTGAATAATAGTAAATACCATCCAATGAAGAGGATGTTATATCTTCTGCCTTCATTTTCCAAGACCAGTTAGAAGTTCCACAAGTTGAAGGAACATTCATTCTTGCACTTTCGTCCAACCCTAAAATATCTTGCATAGGGAAAATTGCATACATGCTTGAGCTCATCATAATTGCTCGCATCATCTTCCATAATACTTCATTGTCTGAACACTCAAAGTAACGCCTAATCACATCCTTCGTTCTATCATCCAAACTCTTATACCAACCTATTGTTGTGTTATTATCGTGTGTTCCTGTATATGCAACAGAACGCTCTGAGATGTTATGAATTAAGTATTCATTAGTAGTATCAAAATTGCCTTCGCTATCAAAGCCAAATGCAAATTGTAATATCTTCATGCCTGGAAGATTATTATCATCTCTGAGTTTTTCAACTCCAGCTGTAATAACACCAAGGTCTTCTGCAATTAAAGGAAGTGAAGAACCTAATTCTTTTTTTATAGCATCAAAGAATTTCTGTCCTGGCCCTTTTACCCACTTTCCATTTATGGCAGTCTCTTCACCTTTTGGAATTCTCCAATAAGCTTCAAAGCCTCTAAAATGGTCGATTCTTATAATATCTGCAATCTTTAGTGATGCCTTAATTCTCTCTATCCACCATTTGTATCCATCCTTTGCCATCTCATCCCAATTATAAAGGGGGTTGCCCCATAATTGGCCAGTAGATGAGAAAGCATCAGGAGGTACGCCAGCACTAGCTTCCTGTACAGAATCTTCATCATATTGCAAAAGACGTTTATTCGCCCAAGCATCAACGCTATCAGAAGCAACAAAGATGGGAATATCACCAATAATCTTTACACCTTTTTCATTAGCATACTCTCGCATCTCCTGCCACTCTTTATAGAAGAAGTATTGTAAAACACAGTATATATCAACAAGCTTCTTCTCTTCTTTGAAAGCCTTCTCAAGGGCTTTCTCATCTCTAACTCTTAGCTCTTTAGGCCATACGCTAAACCATCTTGAGTCATTGTATCTTGCGCAAAGAGCTTGGAACAAAGCGTAGTCTTCAAGCCACCAACCTTCTTTAGCTCTAAATGCTTTGTATGCTGCTAACTCCTCTTTGTCTTTTGAGGCAAGAAAATTATGAGCAGCTTTAAAGAGTAGAGGCATTTTTATTCTTCTTGCCTCTGCGTAATCTACCCTATCAGATTCCTTTGCTTTTACAAGAACATCTTCTAAGCTCAAGTAACCATCCAAGTATAAAGAACGAGGCGAAATAAAAAGTTCATTTCCCGCAAAAGTAGAGCGCGCAGCGTATGGGCTTTCGCCATATCCTGTCGGACCTGTTGGCAGTATTTGCCAAAGAGTTATTCCCTTTGAACTTATTGAATCGATAAAGCTGTAAGCTTCTTCTCCTAAATCTCCAACACCATATTGGGAAGGTAGACTTGTTATATGTAACAGGACACCTGTTTTTCTTTCTCCATGTTTCATAGAAAAAATTATACACAACTTAAAGATAGGTGTGAAGATTATTTTAAACCGGTAAACTAAACTAATTAAGAACTTTTTCCTTATGTCTTTTTGACGATTTTTTTCTTTTTTGATATAACTAAATATATGGAATATACAGAATTAACTACAACATTTAATGTCGGAGAGAAGGTCTTTTACCCTACAATTGGAATATGTACAGTTGAAAAAGAAGAACTTAGGGGCGATAAGACATATCTAAAGCTCTTTTCTCCTTCTCAAGATTCTGTGATTCTACTTCCTCGCGACAATGCTTCATCCCTTGGACTTAGAAAACTAACAGACAAAGAAAGTCTAAAAAAAGCGCTCTCTATTCTTTCTTCTAAAATTGAAGCACCTTCATTTTGGAAGGAAAGAGTTGAAAGGAACCAAAGCCTATTAAAAGAAGGATCTGTTGAAGCACTATGCAAGATAATATCGAATCTATATTCAAGGCAGAAAATTAAAGAACTACCAACTATTGAGAAAAGGCTCTATGATAATGCTCTAGATATGCTTATAAGTGAAGCTATGTCTGTTCTTAAAAAAAGCGAGGAGGACATAAGAAAGATAATCTTTTCTTATTTAGAAGATGGAGCAGAGTTTCGATTTAATTGTAACAGCAGCAGGGTCATCTCTTAGATTTAATAGTCTCAGCAAAAAAAACGAAAAAAAAGAATGCATTCTTATTGATGGAAAGTCTGTTCTATACAGAGCAATATCCCCTTTTTTAGATATAAAAGGTCTAAAAACAATTATTGTTACATACCCAAAAGATAGAGAGAACGATATTAAAAACGCCATTAAGGATTTAGTATTGCCAGAAGGTGTTTCACTATATTTCGTTGAAGGTGGAAACACGAGAACCCACTCAATTAAGAATGGCTTTTCTTTCCTCTCTGGGCTATCTTCTGATGCCTATCTTGTTGCAATTCATGATGGTGCGAGACCATTTATAAGAAGAGAAATAATTCTTGAGACACTAGAAAAAGCAAGCATCTATGGTTCTAGTGCACCTGGCTTAAAAATAAGTGACGCCGTCAAAAGAATTGATAACAATCTTGTTATAAAAAATGAAGATAGGACAAACCTAATTAGAATACAAACACCTCAAATCTTTGATAAGGAGATTATGTCTAAACTTTATCTGGCACTTGATGAGAATGAAGCATTTCAAGATGACGTAGAACTCTATACAGAGCATGGTGGCAAGTGCTATATAACAGAAGGAAGCGAAGAAAATAAAAAGATAACATATCGTAAAGATATAGAGAGGAAAGAAATGCGAGTTGGCTTTGGTAATGACATTCACCGCTTAAGCGAGAACAGAAAGCTCTATATAGGGGGAGTTTTACTGCCTCATTCAAAAGGAGAGGCCGCTCATTCTGACGGAGATATTCTTCTTCATGCACTAATTGATGCACTTCTTGGTGCAAAAGCGCTTGGCGATATTGGTCACTTCTTTCCGCCTGAAGACAATAAGTGGAAAGATAGCGACAGTAAGGACCTCTTAAGAATGATACTCAAAATAACAAATGTAGAAATAATTAATGTGGATGCCGTGATAACACTAGAAGGTTTTAAGCTTTCACCATATATAGACACAATAAGAGAAAGTCTCTCAACTCTTCTTAGCCTAGACATCTCAAAAATAAGCGTAAAAGCAAAGACAAACGAAGGTTTAGATAGCCTTGGCAAAGGAGATGCTATTAAAGCTGAAGTCGTTGTACTCATTAATGGCTAACAGTCTCACGTGTTTAACTACAACCAAAGGCTTTAGGAGAGCTAGCGGGAATCCTCGGTAATTCAATTACCGAGTAGTTCACTTTACTTTGCATTGCTGTAATACCATCCT
>ERZ808286.1659-NODE-1659-length-10571-cov-2.938665_pt1 | contig 10571 bp, 7 predicted proteins | sample MGYA00521276_ERZ808286 | MGnify/ENA primary metagenome ERZ808286 (study PRJEB31516, sample SAMN03275607) | gut metagenome | biome: mammalia-associated habitat; material: feces | host: Papio cynocephalus | place: Kenya | collected 2012-08-01 ... | reverse complement strand
AGAATCTCGCGGCTTTAGCCGTGAGAGGTTCAATACACAAAAAACAGCCAAAACGGGGCTGGAACATGCCCCGTATGGCTTAATTTTTTGAATAAAAACAAGGAGGTGAAAACATGGTAGATAAAAAATATGTAAGTCATTATCAGGGTAAAGAGATCGACGATCTATTAGATAAAATTAAGGAATTAGAAATTGCTAATTACTATCAAAAGCCCGAAATTGATATGCTTCTTTCTAAAAAAGCCGATGCGGATGAATATTATAATAAGACACAGATAGATAATATTGAAACTTTTGAAGCAGACACACCGAACGCGCAAGTAACGGTTGGCAAGCTCGAAGAGGGAACTCCACTTGCGGGTTTATCGGTAAAAACCGTTCTAAAGATGATACTTTATGGCGGCGCTAAAATTCCGACGTTAAAAGATCCGAGTTTTGGCTGTGAAATTGCTCAATCTTTATTTGGAATTTATGGAGCATCTTATACTTTAAAAGGAACTCTCGAATTCAACAGAGGAAGTATAACGCCTGATTATGGAACAAGTGGATTTAGAGCTGGTTTGCCGTATAAGTATTCTGTCAATGATGAGAATTACGAAACGGAAGAATTAACCCGTGACTTCTCGTTAAGTATAGATAGCTTGAAAGCGGGTAACAATCGCGTGATTGCGAAGGTTTATTATAATGAGGGTGAACAGCCGTTAAACAGTCTCGGGGCGCCATTTGGTAACCCGTATCCTGCTGGGGAAATAAGCGAGGAGATAAACGTACTCGGCTTAACGGCTTCTTATAGCGGATTAAACGGAGAGTATATAGAAGATAATTTTTCAGCCGATCTTATCCCTGTCGAGGACGAAGATTATAAAAAAGTCGGTTTATTTGGCGATGATGGAATTATTTCTGGATACCAAATTATGACACCCGAAATACAAAAAGTCTCAGATATTCAAGGGATTTTACTACCAAAAGATGTTCAAATTTACGGAATTCAAAGTTGGGATATGAATAAGGGAACGTGGAACTGGTTCTATGGTGATAACGCCGAGGAAACGATTACTGCGGGAACTTGGATAAACAGTGGGACGGTTGAAAAAAATATTGATGGCGTGCCTGTTACTTATAATAAACTTAATTACAACGTTGATATGTATGGGGCGATGGGCGAGAATTACTTTAGATTTTTAATTAAGGAGAGATAATATGGGAAGAATAAGAGGCGTTTTTACGACGAGTAATAATTACGAGGTAAAAAAAGCAACCCCTTTTGACGCCCGTATGCTCGTTAAGAAACAAACTGATTTAATTGACCCGAGTTCGTGGAACGTCGCTGGTATTTATAACGGCATGATAGTTGCGGTTGGCGATGACCCCGAAAAGAAAAATAATGGATTATATATGTTGGCAGACGCTGGCAATATAGATTCATTAAGTTCATGGATAAAGTTTGCAGAATTGTCTGATTTAGAAGTGATGAGTGCGAATATTCAAACTCTAACCGAAGAATTAGGTATGGTAAAAACCGAGCTCGACAAAAAGCAGGATAAACTTATTGCGGGCAAAAATATTATAATTGAAGATAACGTAATCTCGGCTACTAGCGGCGCTGGTGGCGGGAGCAACGCTATCCAAGTGGACGATCTTCCTGAAACTGGGGAAGAAGATATTATTTATTGTGTTAAAAACGACGGTTCGCTCTATATGTGGAACGAAGGCGCGTGGGTTTGCTACGGCAGAGATTACGAGCGTTTAACCATGTTATTGGGCGGATCGGCGAATTAATTTTTTTAAAGGAGAAGAATATGACAGACACAACTCTTCAAATTACGATCATTTTAAGAAATGACGTGACGGCGAATTGGGCTAATTCGACACTTGTTCTCAAAAAGGGCGAAGTAGCAATTGACACCGAGAAAAACATTTTCAAAATTGGTGATGGCGAAAAGACCTTTTCGCAAATAGACAAATATTTTGCGTCGTTCGATGAAGTCGTTAAAGCGATTAACGAAGCAACGAAGAATCTTCATACGGCTGACGTATATGAAGCAGAAGTCGATCTTGGCGCTGACAAACTTGCGGCGCTTAAAGCATTGGCAACTAGCCCGTTCAAAGGCGATTTCGGTATTGTAAAAGAAAAACTCTCGCCCGAAGGTAAATATCAGTACACGGCGTACATTTATGATGGCGAAAATTGGGCTGCGATGGATGGAAATTACGACGCGGAAAACGTTTATTTCCAAAAAGATATTACGATAACCGCACCTATCGGTGTTCAAACGATTCCTTCGAGTGGTTCTAAAACCCTTGCTACGACTGGCAAAAACCTTAAACAGGTTTTCGATATGATAGTCGCAGAAGAAAAGAATCCGAGCACGACTCAGCCGAGTGCTACGCTTAACTCGAGCAACATCGGAGCAAAGGAAGTTGGTACAAACATTGCAATCGCTTATTCGTTCGCGACCAACGCTGGTTCTTATACTTACGGACCTGCTACGGGCGTTACGTTCTCTGGTTATGAAGCGACGTTCAACGGTGAAACCCTTACTGGCGCTACGGGCACATTTGCTTCCATGCAGGTTATCGACGGAACGAATCTTTCGATTAGCGGCAAATGTTCGTCGAGCGAAGGCGCGATTCCGCTTACAAACCTTGGAAATCCCTATCCGAATGGTAAAATCGCGGCGAAAAACTACACACCGAGCAAAGGCACATTAACAGGCTATCGTGGTTGGTTCTACGGTTATTATAATGGAGATGATGCGATTGCAGCTCCCGCTTCGATTACTTCGGCTCAGCTCAGAGCGTTTGGTACGAAGACGAGCTTCCCGACAACGATGAATACTACGAAGATGCAGCAGATGTTCTTCGCAGCTCCGAAAGGAAGAGTTTCGAACGTTGCGATTTCGAACGCGGTTAACGGTGCTCCGTTGACGGTTACTAAAGATTCTGCTTCTGTTGAAGGCGCGAATGGTTATACGGCTGCTGAATACGACCTTTTCTACGTTGCTAACGCAGTTGCGGAAGGCGGCGACTCGAAATGGAATATCGTGGCGAAATAATGGGAGGGAGAATATAATATGACACGTGAAGAATTTTTTAATAAATTAAAAACTGGTGCAAAATGGGACGTTGGTGTTGCGATTAATCGTACTAACCCGCTGCCGCTTGATGCGAATTCTGTTTTTCAGACCATTGCCGAGATGGAAAAGTACATCAAGGAAAATCCTCTCGCTTATCCTGGTCAGATAGTCGTCGTTTTGGAGGAAATTACCTCGACCTATACGCCTGAAGGAAGCGACACACCCGTTACAACAAAAACAACGGTGGCTTCTGCTTATTTGATAAATATAGTTGGCGGTGATGGTAAAGGTTATACAAAACTTGCCGCTACGACTGGTTCGGGAGACGTTGGCGGAGAGCTCACGAAGCTTGCCTCTCGTGTTGCTAAGGTTGAAGGCTATTTTACCGTAGATGGAGTTGCTAAAAAAGCGACTGCTGACGCGGCTGGTAACGTAATCGACACTACTTATGCTACCGTGGATGCGCTTGGCGGCGTTCGGACGACCGCTGAAAAGGGCGTTTCCGATGCTGCGGCCGCGAAAGCTGCGGCTGACGCTGCTAAAGAAGTTGCTGACGCGGCAATGCCTAAAGCTGGCGGAGATTTCACTGGCGCGGTGACGGTACTTGCTCCGACTGCCGATATGAACCCCGCGACGAAGAAATACGTTGATGAAGTTATCGCAAAAATCGATCAGTTCAAGTACGTTATTTCTAAAGATGCTGCTACAACTCCTGCTGGTATTGTGTGGTATAATGGCGAAACGAAGGTGACTGGTACCTTGGTTGCAAGCACAAGCACGGAATATACGATTTATCTCGTTCCTTGTAAACATACGGCGGCTGAAGAACAAAAGGGCTATGACGAGTATCTTGCTGTTAAAAACGGAGAGGTATACAGCTGGGAAATTCTCGGAAACACGAGAGATATCGACTTATCCGCTTATGCTAAAACCGCAGATTTGCAAGCGGCGGAAGTAACGATTGGAGCGAATGAGAGCATCGCTACGATTGAAGAAAAGAACGGTATTGTTGCTGTTACAAAGCATGAGATTGAAATACCTATTGCAAAAGTAACTGGTCTTACTGACGCACTCGACAATAAGCAGGATAGTAACGCAACCCTTACGGCTATCGCGACTCTTACGGGCACTGGCTTGGTTAAAAAGACCGCTACTGGTGTTGAAGTCGATAACAGCGCGTACATAACCGACGCAGCTCTTGCTGGCTATGCAAAGAGCGAAGACGTTACGAAGGAAATCAACGCCGCTGTTTCCGACAAGCAAACTGCGGATCAAGTAAACTCGCTTATCTCGGCTGCTAAAATTCAGGGTTCGAACGTTGAGGGCACTGTTGCTAATGCAATAACTGCTGCGACTGCGAACAAAGTTGCGAACGCGCTTACGATTGGTTCGGAGAGTTATGACGGTTCTGCTCCCATTGAAGTAACCGCTGCTACGCTTGGTGCACTTACCGAAGTGCCTGCTGCGACTGCCGAAAAGATTGGTGGTTTCAAGCTTGCAACTGGAGAAGAGAAAACGGCTGAAGTTACTGCAACTCACAGACTTGTTGAGCTTGACGCTCATAATCATGCTTACGTCGATATTCCCGCCGCGTTGGTTTATACCGCGAAGGCTGATGGCGGTCTTGAAGTTACCAATGGTGTATTTGGAATTAAACCACTTGGCGTTAATGATTCGATGATCGAAAGCGTTAGCACGGATAAGATCATACAAGGAAAAAAATTGTTCGTTCTTGATGGCGGTAACGCAAGCGCTTAAACTATGATAAGGGGAGTTTAACCGCTCCCCTTTACTATAAATAAAAATATAGAGATCGAAAAATAATATGGCTAATATAAAGACTAGAATTTCTTTAAAATATGATACACTTGACAAGTGGCAAGAAAGTACATTAAAACTTAATAAGGGTGAACTTGCAATTGCTGTAATTCCCACGCCAGATCCTGCTAACAAGCAGCTTCCTCCCGTAATGTTCAAAGTCGGCGACGGAGAACATACTTTCAAGGAACTTGGAAACAATTGGGCTTCTGCGCTTGCTGCCGACGTTTATGATTGGGCTAAAGCCGCGACAAAGCCGAGTTATACGCCTGCCGAAGTTGGCGCAGACGTTGCGGGGGCTGCTGCAACCGCTGAAGCGAATGCAAAGGCTTATGTCAACGAAAAAATCGGCGCCATTCCTCCGCAGGCTGAATACACGCTCGAAACGGGTGAAACCGATGGCTCGTTGGTTCTCAAAAAAGACGGAGCTGCGGTTTGAGACCCTGCTGTTGTAAAAGGATGGGCTACATTGCTTACCAAAGCGCAGAAAGGCATTGATGATGCCGCGAAGGCTCAAGCCGCTGCTACTAAGGCACAGGGTGATATCGACGCTTATAAGGTTTCGAACGACGCGGCACTTGCAGCCGTAAAAAAGACTGCCGACGCTGCTCAAACCGAGGCTCAGGTTAATGCAAAGATATCGGCACATAACAGTGCAGAAGATGCACACTCGGATATTAGACAGAGCGTAACGGCACTTGCCGAAAAGGTTAGTGGAAGAGCTACTGCTTACGTTTACAAGAATAAATCTGATGCGGCTTATACGGCTGCTATTGGTGACCCTAAAAGCTTCGTTGTCGGCGATACGATTTATTTCACGGGCACAAACATTCTTGACGAATGGGTTACCAAGGTAAACGCGGTTGCTCCGTATTACGCGTTCCAAGAAATCGAAACTGAGAAACCCTCGTTTGATGGATATGTAAAAGGTGAAAATCTTACAAACAAAAAGATTATTTTTGGCGCGGGTGGTTCGAATATAATAGCGAGCACCTATGGTGTTTCTGAAACTCTTACGGCGACTGACGCTGCAAATCTCACCACCTCGAAAGCGATTGCCGATTATGTTACTGACCAAATGGGCGCCAAACAGAATAAGCTTAATGAGGATCAACTTGCGGCCGTTAATTCTGGAATAACGGCAGATAAAGTCGGTAACTATGACAATTATGCGACTACTAAACAGAACAAAATCGATGCAAGTAACCCGCTTTCGGCTGATCTTGTAAGCGGACTTGGCACTGCGGCAAAGAAAGATGTTGATACTACCGTTTCGGCTACGAGCGAAAATCTTCCCACTTCGAAAGCAGTTGCTTCTTATGTTGGCGAGGAAATTGGCAAGATTACAATTCCGACCGTCAATAATGCGGCGCTTAAAGATGCAAGTGGCGCGACGATATTTACGGCGAACGCTTCTGCGGATGTCGAAATCCTCTTAATAGATTGCGGTAACGCTTCTGGTTGGGATGCGTAAAACGTAACCTCGATAAATAAAAGGGTAATTTTATTATATAAAAATTTGGTCAAAACGCGGGTTCACCCTTTCCCGCGCGACCAAAATAAGGAGGAATTATGTTATATTTAGATTACGCGAAACCTCTCGCAGATGGCAAATACATTCTCAGCTTCTTCGCTGACAGTGTGGCGGATTTAGAGAGTATTTCACACGGACAAAAATTCGTAACGAAGAACGGAACCGATTATGGCGTCCCACAGGCTGGAAGCACGGTAATCGTAACGTCCCCAGAATTCCGACAAACGACTTACGTTATGGATGCGGAAGGCGTTTGGGTTGTCACGGAAGATATCTCGTATTCGGCGGTTGTGGCGAACCCGAGCGACGCGGCGACGGCGAAGTTAGAGAAATTAAAGGTAAATGATACGACTTATGCGAACTGGACTGAAAGCGAGATAAAAGCGTTGGCAGGGAAAGGGGAAGATGGGGTTGGTGTTACTTCGTTTGAAACTGTCTCGTCTACCGTTGTTGGGGACAATACCAATACTACAGTTCGCGCCCATTTCTCGAACAATACAACCGATGAATTTGTTGTATCCGCGAAGAACGGCAAAGACGGAAGCGCGGCAACGAAAATTTATAAACATTATGTTAGGATTTATGAAAATACTGTTGGTGCTGTTCTTTTTTACTTAGTTTCAACAAAGCCAGTTATTTCATTAGACAATACCTCAATAGAACAATTATTTAAAACGTCCATATTTTCAAAAGTTTTTGTTGAAGATGATGAATTTATATTGTCTGATTATAATGTACGTACAGATACCGTTGAAGTGAAATATTTTAACAGTTATCCACTGAATTGGCGCACCGCGTTAACCGTTACGTTTACCTTCGCTAATGTTGGCTTAATAGATAAGGCGGAGGAATTATAATGCCAACTTTATTTTTATCAACATTTTTCGAAATTCAAGACTATCAAAAAATACTTATTGGGTGATGACCCATTTCAGGTTTATCGCATTCCTGCCAAAAACGCGTTACCATTAGTTTGGGTGTGGCGGTTGAGAAGACCCCCCCCCCCCCCTAACTCAATAAAAAAAAAAAAAGGAGGAAAAATTATGGCTATTTATAAACCGAGCAATTGCACGCCGTTCTTGACGTGTCTGGATTTGACGAAAGCGCAGGATATAACTTGCGAGCTTAATACGTCCAACGAATTAGTCACGGGGTATAAAATTAAGATATTAGACAGTAATAACGACGTGATTTTCGAAGGGGCAAAGTTTGATCCGATAAATCCCGTTGGTTACGAGAACAGTGGCTTGAACGGTTCGACGCTCGTGTTGCCTTTAATTGTTGAAGGCGCGGCGATTAACAATAACACGATCGGTTACCAAAACGGGGAATATAACGTAAAAGATCCAACTGGAACAAAATTCGACGCGACACGCTTTTTTAACGGGTACATTAACCAACCGTATAAGTGGGAGATTGTTCTCGAACAAGGAAATACAACGGGTGTTAAAGCGGATAAATATTACGATATGACGATTGCGCAAGGGAAAGTTCTCGGTTCGACGAGAAACCGTATTCAGAGTTATTTGTCCGAAAATATATACAAAGATTATTTTGTTCAGTTAAGTAGTAATACTTCGAAGAGAGTACTAATAAACAGTTATGACCATACATACGGGTATTTATACCCACAGGAAAACAAGTTTACCGACGAAGAGGTTGAAGCGGCGTCTTTTTTTGAGATATACAAATTCAGCAACGATCCAGACGTGATTGCGGCGGGGTCGCAAGTCGCATACGCTACTGACAAATCAATGAACGACGTTGTAATTGGAGAAAAGAAAAGTGCAATACGATGGGGGAGTAATTTGGTTTACCCGTATTATTTCGAGCAAGTTTTTGAAAAATTGCAAAACTCTTACACGACGCAAAATAATATCCCGAATTCCGCATTCGACTCTGGAATGAATGGATATCTTGTCGTTGGGACAAACGTTATGGTAAAAGGCGAAAATGAAAGTGCAAATGCTTTTAACGGAATTTTCACATTAAATTCGGTTTCTGAAAAAGAATATGAATACGAAGTTGACGGTAAGAAAGAAAAACGATATGACCTTACGCTCAAGTGGCTTAGAAGCACGCCTGGTAATACGTGGGCGAATTTAACCAACGCGGTATTTTACGTTCAGAACGGAACCGACAAAGGCACGAGATGGCAGGTAAATACGGACGCGCAAACGGTTGGAACGATTAACCAAACTCCCGTTATTTTTATTCCCGAGAAATCCGTGGAAATATATACCGACGCAAGCAAGGGGTATAACTCCGATAAAACAAAGGGGCAAATTTTTAAAAATACGGTTAGGCAAGTTTATATACGTCCTTTTATCGGGATAGAGTCTAGAATGCGATTTAGTTATTTAAAGAAAGGCGAAATTGCTTATAAAAATATCGATGATTTCATAATTGACACAGATACGTGGCAATTGCGTGGAAATATTGGTGAAACATTAAAACCAGATGAAACTCAATATAAAATTTTGTCTTATTTTAAGGGAGGCGATGAAAACCCATTTTACGCTTATGCTGAACCTGTTGTTTCATTATTTTGCAATGAAGAGGCACTGAGTTCTGATAATTTAAATAGAACTATTGTTGATACGCGAGTTGCGAGCCTTAGCGCCGAATTTTGGCAAGAAAATAATAAAAGTTGGACGAGTTTTCAATGGTATCTTAATGATCTGACGGAAGGCACGACGGTAGAAACAGATAAATTTTATACGGGGAATATATCTTATAAATTTGATGGTTTGCAAGATGGGCATATATATCAAGCGATTTTAAGAATTGAAGATGAGTTTGGAAGCACGTATGATTTTTATGGCAATATCGAGGCTGATATCTCTATAATTTCAGGTAAAACAGATCTAAATATCGAGCAAGATTGTGCGACTCAATCATATCTAATAAGTTTCACGAAAGATGGAGTTGTTATTCCAAAATATGACCCGCAAACTTTAGGATATAGAGTTATAGGCGATGATATTAGTTCTAAAGAAAATTATACCGTAAAAGAAGAAGGGGAAATCGAAACACATGAACCGTTTGCCATAACTGACATTGGCGCGTATGGGTATAATATCGAATACCCTGAGACGGCGAGCGGCGAAACTTATTTATCATTATCTAATATCGAACATCTTGAAGATTTTGATGGCAGAGAATCGTTGATGGAATACGAGCAAATAAATATTACAAATAGCGAGATTTATACACCCATTGCGACCCCCATAGGAAATGCTAACACATTTAATTCTCAACATAAATTAAATGCGGGGTTTGTAGGAGATATAATCAAATACGACATGGACGTAGACGATGTTTTATTCAAAGATGCAAAAGCTATAATACGGATATATCTCCCCCCTCTCACTAAAACTAATGACGCAGGCGAAATCGAAATTTATACTAATGACGCTGATGATTTATATATACAATATGAAGTTAAAAGTTTAGAACAAATTGACGGAATGGATTACACGGTTGTTAAAACACCCAGTGATGAAGAATTATTTTTCGTGAAGAATAACGATTTTGTTATTGGGCGTTATAGTGTAATTGCCACTTATACGCGTGTATATTATTCAGATAGTGATGGCATAATATTTGCTGCAAAAGCTATACCGTGGGATGCGGAAAGGGCTCAAAATGCAAAGGTTGTTTCGGCATGGGTAAAACCTGGAACTGTCGCTAACGAAAAATGTGATTATATTGATACGGATATTGTGTATGACACCGATCAAAATAACGTGAATTATCGCCATATTCGTGGTGCGGATAAATTCAATAGCGCTGGGTTAATTCGCTTCCCGTTTGTAAATAAAGAAACGAATTACCCCTCGTTTATTTACGATAAAAAGAATGCCGTAATTACACAGGCTGATGGTAGTAAAATTAATGTTTTAACCGATAAATACAATTACATTGATGATGGGTCTGCCAGCGCTCCAAATTATTGGTGGGATAATGCTTCTGATGATGAGATATATGCTCAAATTAACATTAATGATAGCGGAATGCATAACGGAAGGCAACTTATTGCCAATAAAATATTAACGATGAATTTAGCTTTAAGAAATTATAACAGTAATAGTAGAAGCGATTCAACTTTTAGTCAAAGAGATTTCGAATTTAATTTATTT
>ERZ808286.1658-NODE-1658-length-10574-cov-3.268467_pt1 | contig 10574 bp, 10 predicted proteins | sample MGYA00521276_ERZ808286 | MGnify/ENA primary metagenome ERZ808286 (study PRJEB31516, sample SAMN03275607) | gut metagenome | biome: mammalia-associated habitat; material: feces | host: Papio cynocephalus | place: Kenya | collected 2012-08-01 ... | reverse complement strand
TCCCTTTGGCTTTTTTCGGCCCTTTCGCTTGGAAAAGGGAGCAAACGGGGTTTTCCCCGCAGCAGCCGCCTATGGCAACCACATAATCACAGTGAAGGGACTGAGCGTCTACCTGCGCGCAATACGCGCCAGCACCGCCGCTGTAATACGAGTAGGTTGCCCCGCCCCCGCAGCACCACACATCCACATTCTTCGCCGTCCCCGTCACGGTCAGCGTGCCAGAGCCGGTCAGCGTATACAGGTCATACGTCACGCCACCGGAAGTGATCTGCTTGAGCGTGTAAGCACCGGTATAGGTGAACTCGGCCTTTCCCGCCTTGCCGGGCAAGCTTATATTCAATATCATGCCGTCACTCCTTCTATGACCACCACGTTGTATGTTACCGCTTCGTTCGGCACATCGCCGCCGCAAATAAAAGTAAGCGTTCCTGCCGCCTGTGCCGTGCATCGAATCTCTGCCGTCTGCCATGCCTCAAAGCTTGCTTCCGCCGGCGATACCTGCACCAGATTATCAGCCGTCACATGGGTGGCGGTCACGGTCTGCGTTTTCTCCGTCGCATCCCATCCTGCCGCCGTCAGGCTTACCGTATAAGCATAGAGGGTCGGTATAGTCGGTTTTCCACTCAGGTCGCCGTATGCTCCGGATGTGGCAACCGTCGCAAGCCCCGTAACGTCCGCCGCCGTATGTGTGTGGCTTGCCGCAGCGTAATCCGTTCCTGCCGTCGCAGCCGTAATCCCCGTGGAAGTTCCTTTCAGTAGACCCGTAGCGGTAATCTTGTTCTGCTTTGCCGAAAATAGCGTAGAGTGCGCGGAAGAAGAGGTGTTGTGTGTGTTCACAGCACCGCTCGCCTCAGCCCCCACCTCGCTTGCCGTGTAGGCGGGCTTGCTTTCGGCTTTCGCCCATGCAGGAACCGTGGGATCGGTTTCTGTGTAGCTCGTCAGATATTTAGCGTCGTTTTCAAAACTGGACACCTTCGTGGGGACTGTGGGGATCGTGGGTTTGTTCTTGATGAAAGCGTCTCCGCTTGTCGCCGTCCAGTCCGCCTGTACATTTTTCTGCGCCCCGGCTGCGATGCCACCAAGCTTTGTCTTCTCGTCGTCCGTGTAGTCGTTGCTGGATAGCCCTTTGCCCGTTACGGCACTCACCTTCCCTGCCAGTGCGGTTTCCAATCCAGTGATGTCCGTCTGTGCATGGGTGTGGTCGGCCGGTGTAAAGGCGTCAGGTTTTCCTGTAACGCTCGTCCATGTCGGCGCAACGTTCTTCTGCGCCCCCGCCTCGATTGCAGCCAGTTTTTCTTTCTCCGCCGTCGTGTAATCGTTCGTGGAAAGCCCCTTGCCTGTTACCGCGCTTACTTTGCCGGACAGATCGGACGCTTTCGCGTAATATGCCGGCAGCTGTCCGCCCAGCTTGGCCGCATCGTCCACAATTCCGTCGCCGTTCGCGTCGTAAATGGCTTTCTGCATGTCGCCAACAGAGCCCGCACCATCGCCGTCCGCGCCGTCGTTAATGGTCGCGGTCTTCGTGCCGTCTTTGTCTGTGATGGTCAGTGTCGTGACTTTGCCCGTCTTGCTTACTGTAATGGTCGGGGATACGCCGTCGGTACCCTTTGCGCCTTGGCTTCCTGTTTCACCCTTCGCGCCGGGAGAACCAGTATCGCCCTTTGGGCCCTTGATGTTTACGCTCGCCGGGTTCGTCAAGCTCTTGTTGTTCGTCCAGCTCAGCACGCCCGCTTCGCTTACCGCCGGGGTAAATGTCGCGCCGTCCGCGCCGTCTTTACCATCCTTGCCTGCCGCGCCAGTGTCGCCTTTCGCGCCTTGGTCACCCTTCGCACCCGTCGGTCCCTGCAGCTGTCCCTGATCCTGCCAGCCCTTTGACGTATCCCACATGTAGATCGTGTAAGGCGCAGCCGTACCAATATTGTAATAGTCTCCCTGCGCCGGTGCGGTTACAGCCGCCTGCAGCGCGCTCAGCGTCGCATAGGTTCCGAGCACGCGGAAGTTTTTACCGTCTTCGCCCTTTGCGCCGTCTTTGCCGTCCTTGCCATCTTTGCCAGGTGCGCCTGTGTCTCCCTTTGCTCCCGTGTCGCCTTTTGGTCCCTGCGGTCCCTGAGGGCCTTGCGCTCCGACGAATTCGCCGTTATCCAGTTTTGTCTGCACGGTCGCCACAATTGCCTGCGCGTTGCTCAGCGCGCCTTCGAGTTTGTCCAGCGTGTCCGCCACGGGGCTGTCCGGCGTTTCCGCCTGCCCGATCAGACTGCTGGCCACCGTCGCCGTATAGACCGCGCTCTTCACCCGCTTGTCGCCGACCAGAGCGCGGAGTTCTATCCTCATCTGGCCGGGGATAGAAACGTCCGCGTCGCTAATCGTAATAATTCTCGCGCTGCCGTCTGCGCTGCATTCCTTCAGGTACGCCCCAAGGTCGCCCTGCCGCTGCATCGCGCATACAATACTCGCGCCGGGGTATTCGGCGAGGACTTCGCCGCAGTCAAAGGCAATCTGCCTTGTTCCGTTTTCCCCGCGCCGCCCGATCAGGCCAAGCTCCTGTTCCCGCTGGGAGAACGCCGCGTTAATTGTTATCATCCGCCTCGCCTCCGCTGTTTGTTATGCCTGTTCCGTCCAGCCGTCCGGGTAGTCGGTCGGAGAATAGGTACAGCCGTCCATCTTGCAGATGTAATGCTTGCCATTGAATGTTATCTTGTCGCCGGTCTTGTATGCGTCGTGTGCCCCGGTCGGCTGAACAAACGCAGGCCATTCGTCGGTTTCGGTTCCGGTTTCTTCTCCGTCTGCTTTCCATGTACTCGCCAGATCGGTGGGGCTGTAGTTCGTGTCGGTCAGGCACTCGTAATACTTACCGTCCGTGAAGATCATCCATTCGCCCTTGCGGTACATATCCTGCTCGCCGGTCGGGGCAACCCATGCCCGCGCCGTCTCCTTGGATGTGCCATGATACTGCATCCACAGCGCCGGGTATTTATCCGGGGTCCAGTCCGTGTTTTCGGTCGAGTCATGCGCCTGCACGCACTTGTACGGGACGCCTGCATAAACTCGAACATCGCCTACTGCATATGCGCCCGCCTTCCAAGGGCGGATCATTTCTACTACGGCGTTAATTTCAACTGCGCCCTGCGCCGCCGCAAGCGTTACGCCGCCGTCCATCGCCGCTCGAATTGCTTTCAGTTTGGTTCGCTGGCTTTCGCTCATATTCATTCGTCATCCGCTCCTTCCAGAATTGCAATTGCTTCCGTGACAGCCGCGCTGTCGCCGATGGGCAGCGTGACCTGTTCCCCTTCTATATTGCGCGTCCAAGCACTGCCGTTAAAAAGATCACCGACCGTCAAGCCAAGAGGCCCTGCGTCGATCAGTACGCGCCCCAGCGCGATCTGCAGCTCACTTTGCTGGTCTTCGCGCGCCACAATTACATTTTCAACCATCGTATGGTCCGTCGATAAAACTGCAAATTTCATTCCTTTATATCCTCCTGTTATTCAATTATTCAGTTGGGATGAGCAGATACACAATGCCTTGGTAGCCGGAACCACCGTCATAGTATCTATTCGCATAGCCGGGGTCAACCGTAATCGAATAATGATCGCAGCCACCGCCGCCGCCGCCGCTACCGTAGAAAGTCGCAGCGCTGCCCCTGGCTTCATTGCCGCCATTACCGCCGCCACGAGTTCCTCCAGCACAATTCTCGCTATAGGTTGATGAGCCGTTACCGCCATTCGAACCGCCGTCATATCCGTAGATGGAGCTCACATAATAATTATAGTCGCTTTCTTTACCCGTGATAACCTCGCCTTTCCCAGCACCGCCACCGGCACAATGGCAATATAGGGACGTATCTCCAAACGGATACTTGGCAACGCCGTCGCCTTTGCCCGGGGAATAACTCGCCGTGCCACCGCCCCCAGTACCGCCGTCTCGACTAGATACGGCTGTAACAGACAGCAAAGAGCCAAATGATGTCGCTCCTTGTGCCGCGCCCACAGTAACAGCATAATCCCCTTTCAGATCTGTGCTGTCTAATTGCACGCAGTAAGCCCCCGCGCCGCCATCTCCGCCCTTCTTACCGTTCGCCCCGCCTCCGCAGAGCCACATCTTTACACCTTTCGCTTTGCCCTTTACGTTCAGCGTGCCGGAACCGGTAATCTTGTAAAGCGTATAAGTCTGCCCGTTCAACGTATAGCTTTCGGTCGTGTGGTTTCCGCTGTACGTAACTGTAGCCTTCCCACCGCCGCCGATCATCCTGTTAAAAATCATAAGATCACCCTTTAGCCCTTATGTTTAAGCGGGCACGCGGATGTACACGATGCCCTGATAACCGGAGCCGCCATAGGCGCTGTTCGGGGTATACGTATAAGGGACGACCTTACATCCAGCGCCGCCGCCACCAGAACCATAAAATCTAGCGCCAGACCCGCTGTTCGGTCCCGAATTGGAGGACGATCCGCCAGTGCCGCCCCCATAGTTACCGCCGCTTCCGCCCGAAAGAGTGGAACTGTCCGAATACCTTCCTGCGCCGCCACTTCCGCCGTTCGAGCCGCCAGCGCCTCCGGTAAACCACTGCAAATCCGCGCCGCGATAATATGCGCCGCCACCGCCGCCCGCACAATGCGGCTTAAATGTAGTACTGTCTCCGAACGGTATCTTGCTTTGTCCGTCGCCGGAACCGCCGCCATAGCCAGATACATTCGTGCTCTCGCTCGACGGGCTTCTATATCCTCCCGCACCACCGCCGCCACTGCCGCCAGATTTCCCGGAGACGGCAGTAACAGAAAGCAGGGTTCCAAACGACGTTGTTCCTTGCGCCGCGCCTACCGTAATAGCATAGGATCCGCTCAGTGTTTGATTTTCCGCTGAAGCAGCATAAGCGCCGGCACCACCTTCCCCACGGCCGTCGTAGGTGTCTACCAGATTCGTTCCGTTCGCCCCGCCGCCGCAAAGCCAGATATCCACGCCTTTCGCGCGGCCCTTGACGGAGAGGGTGCCGGAGCCGGTAATCTTGTAAAGCGTGTAGGCCTGCCCGTCCGCCGTGTAGCTTTCCGTTGTGCAGGTTCCGCTGTAGGCAATTTTTGCCTTCCCGCTCCCTGCTGGTAAATTCAGTATCATACTTTCCCCTTTCTGCCTTTATGCCGGCACGCGGATATACACAACGCCTTGATATCCCGCGCCACCGTTATAGTAAGTATTTTTGCCGTAGTACGGATAGCTATAGTTATCTTGTCCGTCTGTACCGCCGCCACCTCCACCGGAGCCGTAAAATGTCGCTGCGCTTCCGGCTGATTTTCCACCACCGGTTCCACCTCCGACACTTCCCCCGGGTGCGTTGCGAGATTGGTATACAGTCGGAGACCAGCCTTTACCACCCGCCGCACCGTTAGAACCGCCATTTCCAGCATAAGCACAGTTGCTATAAGTCGTATACTCGTCCGGGTCATATCGAATATTGTATTCGCCCGAACCGCCACCGCCTCCCGCACAATGGCATTGGAAGATCGTTGAGTCTCCAAACGGATATTTTGTTACACCGTCGCCCGTGCCGCCATTACTTGACGTACCACCGCCGCCAGTACCGCCGTTCGCGCCGCTAGCTCCGTTGGCCGAGAAAACTGTTTCGCTGCTACGGGTAATGGTGCTATTTCCACCAGCGCTCGCCACCGCGATTGCATATGTACCGGACAAGCTTTGACTGTCATACTGGGCGCAAAACGCGCCGCCTCCGCCAAGTCCACCGCCGGAGGAACCACCTTTCGCACCGTTCGCCCCGCCTCCGCAGAGCCAGACCGCGACGTTTTCATACGTGCCTTCCACCGTCAGCGTTCCGCTCCCGGTAATCGTGTATTGCGTATACGTCACGCCGTTTACGGTAATCTCCTTTGTGATGTGCGCGCCGGAGTAGCTCATCGACTTCTTTTCCTGCACCGTCACGGCCTGCGTGACGGTTTTCGTCCCTCCGCCGAAGGATACCGTCAGCGTGACGGCCGTGGTTTCCAGCGTGAGCGTGGCAGGCGAGACGGTATAGGCGTTCGTTGCGATGCGCGTGCCGTCCGCAAAAACGAGCGAGACTACCATTCCCGCCGGGTCGAACGCCTCATCGATGTTGTACGTCGTCCGCGTGGGCGGGGTAGTGATTTCGACGCTCTGCCAGACCAGAATATCGGTCGAGCCTGTCGAGCTGTTATAGATCATGCGCGCCGCCCCCTTAGCCGAAGATCGCCACATTCGCGGTCACGTCTTCTGTAGGCGTATCCGAGCAGGTGAAGACCAGCGCGTTCGCCGCCTGCGCGGAGCAGTAAATATCCGCGTCCGTCCATGCCTCGCGGCTGCCGGGCGCATAGGTGACGATGACCATGTTATCAGCCGTCACGCCGGATACAGTCACGGTCTGAGTAGTGCCGCTCCATCCCGCCGCCGTCAGCGTGACCTGCGCCTGTGCGACGGTGGGCAAGGTGGGTTTGTTCAAGATAACTGCATCTCCAGTGGTGGCCGCCCAGTCCGCTTGCACGTTTTTCTGCGCGCCGGTTTCGATGCCGCTGAGCTTGGTCTTTTCCGCAGTCGTGTAGTCGTTCGTGGACAACCCTTTGCCGGAGACTTTATCCACCTTGTTCGCGAACAGTGTGCTATGCGCGGACGTGCTGGTGTTATGCGTGCTCACCGCGCCGCTCGCTTCAGCGCCCACTTCGGCTGCCGTGTAGGTCGGCTTCGACGCTGCTAATGCCCAGGAGGGGATTTTCGATTTGATGTACGCCCAGAGCGCGCTCATGGGGCGACGATGATAAGTGGTTGTCGTGGTACCGCCGCCAGCGTACTGGCTGATATAGTAATCGTTATCTGCCGGGGTGGAAGATCCTATACCCAATGCGTTTATAAAAGCGTTCGCGCTATCCGTAAGCGTCGTCTTCCCCGACCCGCCGTATGCCGCGCCGATAACTCCCGCGTTAACCGCAGCGGAACCGTCGTAGGTTTTGCCATTAATCTTTAACGCATTGGCGACTTTAGAAGCACTTGCCGCAGAACCAGTTATTGAACCAACGGTTAGAACGTTAGTCGAAGGATTATACTTAAAATTAGAATTGTAGACCGGAGTCCCTTTTTCGTTTTGATCCGAAAACCAAACATTCCTATTGGCATTACCTGTTGCTTCTCCAATACTACTATAGATAAAACCCGAGTCTTTTGTAATTACTACTCGTGGGGCAGTAATTTTAGCGGGGAAAGTGACATTTTGAGATGACGTAACAGCATAAATGTGTCCAAATCTTCCCAGATTACTTGTCACACTCCAGACTGTTGTTCCTAATAAGAAGATCTTTTGTATATTACATTGTTGGCCCTGGCTATATGGCGTTGTGATAGAAAATGTTAATCTAATGGCATTAGAATTATCTGTTCTTGTACGTGTACCGCCATATGTTAACTGGCAAGGAATACTGTTCCAACCAGACCAGCCAGCAACATCATAAGTTCCTTCAGTAACAAAAGATAGATCGCTTAAACCAGTTGCGCCAGCTTTGCCTTGAGCGTGTTCAACTTTGCACTTACATCCCGAAGCCCCACCTGTACTCATATAAATACAAAGCGTTTTCAGCGCGAAATAAACGCCACCAGCGACGCCATCAATTGTAATTCTTAACTGGTCTGTTGCTCGTGTTGCGCCAGAAGTATACTTTCCAAGTCGGAATGGGTTATAAACCGTTGTTTCAGAAACCAAATCAATTTTTTCAGAGTCTGTCACACCATAATCTGTCCAAGTTGCGCCACTATCCGTGGAATATTCAATTGTAATTCCGGCAGGAAGCATAAAATTACTGCGAACCCCGCTAAGCGTGCCGCTTATACTCGCGTCAACGGGGGAAATATCTCCAGCGATATTTTTCCCGCCCCAGCTCAGATACTTTTCCTTCACAGCCGTAACCGGAATCGTAATATTCCCACTGCCGTCAAAGCCTGTCGCGGTACCGGTCGCGCCGGTACCAAGGGCGATGGTACGCTTATTCGCCAGCTTTGTCGCCGTCGCGGCGTTTCCCTGCGGGGTCAGGTAATCCGTCCCCGCCACCGCCGCCGTGATGGTGCCCGCGCCGTCCCCTTTGAGGATGCCCTTCGCGGTAATCTTATCCTGCTTCGCCGTCACAGTCGAAAGCTTGCTTGCCATCGTGTCAATCTTGTCGCCGCTCGCCACGCTGACCCCGTTCTGGGTGAGATAGTCACCCAGTGTGGTCTTCGCGCCGCTAATGCGATCAATCTCACCCTGAACGTTTCCCATCTTACTTCACCGCCTCAGATCGCCGCCAGCGCGTCGTAGATATCATCGGTGAGCGACACCGTGCCGCCCGTCGTGTACCCCGCCGGGATGGTAACCGAAGTTGCCGTCAGCCCGTCGATGGTCGCGCTGGTGCTGCCATTGTTGGCCATTGTGCCGGTGAGCAGCACGGGCAAAGACTTCGCGCTGTCCCAGCCGATTGCCGTCGTGTCCGCCAGCATGCCAGCGGCTGTGGCGGTCATGCCGGTCGCGTCCTTGTACTTGGTCGGGATGCGGGCGACCGTGACGCTCGAGAGCACCTTGCCCGCCGTCGGGGAGATGGTCTGCGCGGATTCGGTCGGCGTGGCAGACTTCGTTTCCGTCACCAGCTTGACCACGCCGGTGCCGTCATGGTAACCCTTCGCGATAGTGTAGCTTGTGGTTGTTGTATCCAGTGTTTTCGAAACCGAGCCGTTATTGGCCATCGTACCGGTCACGGCCACAGGGGCCTCCGCCTCCGCGTCCCAGCCGATTGCGGTTTCGTCCTTGAGCAGCTTGTCGGCCGTAACCGTTACATCGGTCGCGTCGGCATACTTGGCCGGGATCGCGCCAACGGTTACCTTTGCGAGCACCTTCCCCGCCGCAGGTGTAACGTCCTGTGCCTCTTCAGCCGGCGTGACGGTCTTGGTTTCTGTTGTGATGGATACCTTGCCTTCGCCGCTGTGATAGCCGGCGGGAATAGTATAGCTGGTTGTTGTTGTGTCCAGCGTCTTCGTAGCAGCGCCGTTATTCACCATTGTACCGGTTGTAACTTTGCCGTCCGCCGTCACGAAAACCTTGCCGGCCAATACATTACCAGCCGCCGCAGTTGTGCTCGAAACGTCCTGATACGCTTCCGGAATTGCCGCGACGGTCACAGCGGACAAGCCATAATAGCCTTCATCCGATGTAATGCTCTGTTCTTTCTTCGTCGGGGTAACTTTCTTTGTCTGCAGGGTATAGTTGCCGCCGCCCGCAACGCCTGCAACAGTACCGGAACCGTTGTGGTATCCCTTCGGGATGGTGTAGGTCGCGCCCTCGGTAACAGTCGCCTGTACCGCGCCATTGTTTTCGATTCCTTCAATCGCTGTAGCGAGATCGTCCAGCGTTGCGGTCGAGGTCGCCAGTCCAAGGTCAATCAATTTGGTTCTAATTGTATTTCGGTCGGTCTGAATTCGGGCAATCTGGGTTGCAATCGTAGTGGAATTCGGCATTAAAAATCAGCTCCTTAAATAGTGCTTAACAAAGCGGCGATATTGCCGATTTCAGCATATACTGCCGCAGAGGTAACGGGCAGGGTGTTGTCCTGTTCGACGGCGTCCGTTCTGACAACAGACAGCACGCCGTCCTCGGTAATCGTCAGCGCGTCGCCGACTTTAATCCCGCCCAACGTTTTGTCGGTTGCGGGCTGAAGCGTGAAGCTCCCCCCGTATCCGCCAACTTTTCCAACGGATACGTTGATGTTGGGCGGTTTCCATGCGGCCACATTCACCTTGGGAAGGCCGACTCCATAGTCTGCCATGGTTATCATCCCCCTTCGTAATTTACCGCGTTGATCTTCGGCATTACGTCAAAGGGGCCGTTGTATGTCGCGGTGCGGCGCTTCTCTCCGACAAACTCAATCGTAAGGTCATACGTCCAATGCCCCTTCGGTATCTTGGCCGTCTCTTCATACGATATCGTCAGCGGATAAGCCCCCTATTCCTCGTCATAATGAAGCTCCTGCTGGAACTGCGCCGCCCGGCAGGTAAAGTAAACGGCGGCAATCCAGGCCGGATTTATCGCTTCGCCAGCGTCGTCCAGCAACGTAAACGCGCGATCAACAGAATCGCCCTGCACGAATTCAATCGCGGCAGAGGTATCGTTCATGCTCTTCACCTCCATAGCACATAACAAAAATGGGAGGAATTAAAAACTCCCCCCTCTGTATAATATCCAACGAAAACAGGTTTCGGTAGACAGCGCATTATGCTGTCGTTGTATCCATCGCCATGACGTTCACAGTCACCGCATCCGCGGGCGCGTCGTCGATGCACGCGAACGTAAGGCTTCCCGCCGCCTGCGCGGAACAGTAGATTCCGCTCTCCCGCCACACAGCCACCGAAGCCGGCGCGGGCTCCACGATAATTGTGTTGCTCGCCGTCACCATGTTCAGCCCTGTGCTGATGGTCTGCGCCTTCTCAGTCCATCCCGCCGCCGTCAGGGTGATGGACGTAACGGTCGGAGGAGCCGCATAATCTAGCCCCGCCACAGCCAGCGTCACCTTTCCGCCGGTCGCCCGCAGCATGCCGGAACG
>ERZ808286.1657-NODE-1657-length-10582-cov-3.752161_pt1 | contig 10582 bp, 22 predicted proteins | sample MGYA00521276_ERZ808286 | MGnify/ENA primary metagenome ERZ808286 (study PRJEB31516, sample SAMN03275607) | gut metagenome | biome: mammalia-associated habitat; material: feces | host: Papio cynocephalus | place: Kenya | collected 2012-08-01 ... | reverse complement strand
ATTAATTGTCGGCGAGAAACTCGTTCTCTCGCACGAGCCGATCCAAATGAACTGGGCTAAAAATCTTCACGGCCATGATCACAATCATAAGGAAAAAGATATTTATCACAAAAATGTTTGTGTTGACGTATTTGGTCCTACCCCGCTTAACCTTAACCAATTTATGAAGAGTGGCCCAACCGCGGAGATTGGTTCAATTCACCGTCAAACCATTGATTCGGCGACTACTCGTGCGAGAAAGCGTGGATACAAACTCGGTCAGAAGAAGAAAGGGTAATTATGATTATTATGTTGATTATTATTTTGGCATTTTTCGCCTTTATGTATTATGATTTACTGAACGATGATACTATGACTCTTGGTGAGAAGTATTATTACTGCGGTTGGGGTATGTTGATTTGTCTGTTTACTGGATTCATTCAGTCAGTTTTCTATGTTTAAAATAATAATCCTTTGCTTTTGTATGCTCGGGATTATATCAGTCTTATTTGATGATTTAGATTAAGGAGGTTATATGATAGAACTTATTTTAGGTATTCTTGCGATTGGATTCGCTCTATATATCTTTAAGCTCGCGGATGGCGCCGATCCTTATGAGGATATGTTTCTTATTGACACATGCATCGTTACTGGCACGCTTCTAATTGTGATTTCTATGATTCCGATAATCTCTGGCTTAGCTAAAATCATCTATTGGCTAATCTATTAAGGAGACGATATGTTTGAATTTTTATATTTCATCGCTTGCGCTATAGTATTATATTGAATGATAAGAAAAATGGAGGATGCGAGCATTGGATACCTCTTAGCGTGTTTTCTTGTAAATGTAGCAAGTCTTATTGCTATTGTAGATGTTTTAGCTAAACATATGTAAGGAGAAGATAATTATGATTACTATTTTACTTTTCGTGGTTATCCTTGCCGGTGGTATTTTCTTAATTTATAAATTTGGCGATGAATTTAACATGGAAGGTTCCATTCTTAGTTTTGTAGGTATTGTGATTGCCGTGCTTGGCGGTTTTGCTTTTGCGATCGGCGGAATCTATTGTATTAGCGAAGCTGTAACGAATGAAGCCAACTATAAATCTGCACTTTCTCAGCGAGAGAATCTTGAGTGGCGACTTGAACAGACTTATACTGATAATGATAATAATATTGGCTCTACCGAACTTTATGTTGAGATTAAGGATTTCAATGCGGAGCTAATGAGCGAACGAGCATTGAGAGATAGCTTATGGACAAATTGGTTTGTTGGTGATTATGTTGAACGTGTTGAACCGATTGAATTGAAGTGAATAATAAGGACTTATGTTAATTCATAAGTCCTTATTTTATTTTTTTTAAAAAATATATTATAATATATATAGAAAGTTAAAGAAAGGAAAATAAAAATTATGATTCAGGAACTTTGGGATTTAATTGGTAGAGACTATTCCGACCCAGAAGATGATGAATATGCTCTCCTTTTTTCTAAGGATGATGTTCATATTGGCGATGCGGTCGAGAAGCTCTTTTCTGAAGCACAGGGTAATTGCTGGATTCGCGATTATGATATTAGCGTTCCCTGCGTCTTTGATACTGTTGGTATTTCAATTTATATGCTAATTGTCTCTTGGATTGATAAAGATGGCTCTCTTCAGACTTTCTATCAGGAGGTGCATGCTTAATGACTATGTATGTTCTTTGCCGTCATTATGATAGCAATGGCGGGGATGATACTCATGTAATTGGTCTTTTTTCTACACTTGAAAAGGCATATGAGGAAGGTAAAAAGTGGGAGAAGACTGCGGTTGAGGCTTATGAGAAGCAGGATTGGAAAAAGTATGGTATTCCAAAGCCTGCATTCACCGGTATGTTCGCTGGAACTTATGGAGATTACTATGTAAAGACTATGGATGTTGATAAGGAGACTATCTAATGGTTGTAATGATTTATGCCTATGAAAATGTCTATGGCGGACTCCATGGTATTAATACTGGTGGAGTATTTGAGGTCGAGGGTGAAGCGGAAGTCAATGATATTGGTGAATCTATGGCCTATGATGTAATTGAATCTTACAGTCATATTTTTGAAGATTATGATTCTGAGGAAGTTGAGGAAGGCATTGAGTGGGAAGTTTGGCCTGTTCGTAATAACACTGGGCTTTCCGTTCGTGAACTTGACCGCGAATTTGCTCGACTTGGTAGAGATCTTTTTATCGATGAGTATTGTCATGTAGATATCCATACCTCTTAATCTTTATTGATTTTTTATAAAAAATAATATATAATATTTATAGAAAGTTAAGAAAGGGATTGATAAATATGAAAATGGTAGAAATGCCCCATACGAAGAAAGATGCCCTCGAAGCTATTGATACTATTAATAGCTATCTTGATATGTTTGATTATGCAGGAATCTTTGTTGATAATGAGCTTGATGAAATTGAGCTGGCTATGTCAATCCTTGAGGAATACATTAAGAACGTGGAGGAGTAAGTAATATGTTTTATTATGTTCACTATCGTGATAACTGGGCGGACGAAATGTTTGTCGAAGGCTTCTCTATTATGGATGAAAAGAAATATGAACGCTATACCGCAACTGTAAATGCGATTGTCGCAGATATTGAGTGCGGTAGGCCATTCAGTTATTGGATTGGTTCTAATGAGGAAATTGAATATAGTAATGTTAATGATTTTCTCAGTGCGTTCGAGGTTTCTGAATTTAGTATTATTCCCACTGATTTTGAAATGATTTTTGGTAAACGTTTTCCTGAGTTTGGCTTCTTTCCTTTTGAGCAGATGCTTAATACTCTTGAAGAGCGAGCGGAAGAGGAGAACTCCGATGAAGATAATGACGAAATGCGGACTGAGTATTACCGCATTGATTTCTTTGGTTCTTTAAGTCGTGAGCGTATTGGTGATCCTGTGTATATCAAGGTGAAGGGCTATTTTGAAACCGAGATTGATGCTCAGGTTGAAGCATTTGAAGAACATTTTGCTACTGAGTATCATAAGCAGTATGGTGTGTTCTGCTATCCTGAAACCACTCAGATTTATAAAGAACTTTATGAACAGGAGATGAATCTTTATGGCAACGAGTAAATATAAGAAGTCTGCTAAGGATCTCGCTTTTGAGCGTGAGAAAACTAAACTCCAGGCACGTAATCTTCAGCTTTATCATGAGCTCGCGGAAGCCCAGAAGGAATTGGAAATCGCGAAGAAAGAGCTTGAAGAAGCTTGCACTCGTAATACAGAACTCATCTCTTATATTGAAGAGACTACTGGTTGTTGCCCTGAGACTCTCAAGAAGGATATTAAAAACCGTGAAATGATCGCGGGTTTGCTTCGTTTTTCCTCTCAGGTTATGATGTATGGAGGTTTTGAACTGTGAATCTATTCTTATGTTTTTGCTGGACTTTCTGTGTCGTGGCGAGCCTTCATGATAGAAGCTTAGGGTATACTCCTGAGTGGTTTATGGTGATTCTTCCTTGTGCAACACTTGCCCTCAATAATTTTCTTGATTGGCTTGGTAAAGAAGTAGATAAGTATATGGAGGATCATCCCGATGATAAATAAAATAGGCGGAATCTGTTTTTGCGTCCTATGCAGTGGTGCGTGTATTAATATTATGGAAGGTGTGGGCTTAGAAATCGCTATTCCCGCGCTTCTTACTTGGGCTGTCTTAGCTATCCATTGCTTCTGGGAATCCTCCGATAAAGATAATGATAAGAAAGATCCTATGTAAACCACAGGGTCTTTCTTTATTTTTATAAAAAAATAATATATAATATATATAGAAAGTTAAAGAGAAGATAAAAAAGGAGAGACGCTTATGCTTGGTGCTGTTAATATTCCTTCTCAAATTGAAGAAGATATCGAGAATATTTGTGTGAAGTATGGCTTTGGTGGTTTTGATGCGATGACTTGTGATGAATCCGCAGTTGATGAAATCCTCAAGTATTTCCAGGATAAGCCCGCATCCCAGCAGTGGAATCTCTCCTGCTCAACGTGGCCGAATAAGAAAGGCGGAGCTTGCTTTATCTCTTGGATTGAGAATGGTCATCTGTGTGGTTATGGTTTTGATTATCTGATGGAAGATTAAATTTATGGAGGTTTTAAAGTATGGTAGCTCCGAGTTTTCAATCATATAAAGTAATCGGTGATGTTTATACCTCCGGCGGTAAAAAGTATATTCAGGTCCAGCATCCCCGAACCCTCAATGTGAGACAAGTAAGATGGTATGATGACGTGGAGTATGCCAAGCTTTATCCGGAAAAAACCCAAGAGGTAGCAACTAAGATGGCACCGCATCGTCAGGTATTAGGATTTGGTGATGCAGGTTATATCACGATCTTCAAAGGCAATTGCGATGAAGAGAATGATTGGTTTAAAATGAGTCCTGCGCGCTATACACGATTGTGGGGTTGGTATTTTCGCTCGTGCGATGAGATTCCCGCAGATTTGCCCGCGGACGTTGAACCGATTCGTCTCGATTGGGATAAAGTGGGTGGGGCAGATGGCGAACTTTACCGCGAAGAAGTGGTAAAGCACGCGGTTGACGCCCTTGTGTATGACGAGAGTCTAGCACAGTGGATCGGGAATATTGGCGACCGCATTGATATCAATGCCACTATTGATAATAAATATGCTCTCGAAGGTAAATATGGTCATGCGATTGTTTACTCTATGAGCGACGCGGAAGGTAATCAATTTATGTGGGTTACTTCATCTAAGGTGGATTGGTCTGTTGGAAACACTTATCATATTCGCGGAACTGTGAAATCGCAAGATGTTCGCAAAAACGTAAAGATTAATACATTAACAAGATGTAGTGAGGTAAAATAATGACTAATAAGATTTATTGTGCGTATGATACGCTGAATCCCACTTTGAATCCTGATGGGACAGAGAAGCACTGGTGCGACTATTACAATAGTTACATTTGTCTCAAGTGTTCTTCTCGATTTGATGGTGATCGTATCAAAAATTATATGGAAAATAATCCGAAGGAGCATTAAATTATGAAGAAATTTGTTTGTGGTATTCTTACGATTATTCTTTGCCTTTCTTTGACTGCGTGCGGTCGTGGTCCAGAAGCAGTTACAGTGACCGCGGAGCCCGAGGAAGGCGATATCAAACTTTCTTTCCTTGCTACATTCTATGATAACTATGGCAAGCAATGGCTTCAGTGTGAAGGCGAGACATTTGATATTAAGCCTAACAAGGTAAAGGAATGGGCTTATGACACAAGTGGTAGTTGGGTCAGCACTTATTCCCTTTCGTCGGTTGTAAGTATTGATATTGATGGCAGAAATATTGAGAGTTGCGGTTCTACCATTATCTTTGCGGATAGTCGACTTACTCAGTATGATGTAGATATTCCCGCGGAAACCTCGACTACAAGTGGCGATGGGGCTAGCATTTCCGCACCTAGCGACCGCAGTTGGAGCGAATACTGGGATTTGTCTTGGTGGTATTGGAAGTCTAAAAACGTGAATAATGCGGATTCTGGCAGTAAGATTGTAGTAATTCAGTCTCAGATGGGCGACCCCATTTGTATGTTTATGGGTGATGAAGTCTCTTGGGATATTCCGCGTAATTTGCCGAAGACTACTGAATTACTGATTGATGGTAAGGCAGTGTATATTCATCGTGCGAATTTTGCAATTATTGATACCACTTTATTTGACAATTAAATAATTAAAAAGTCCTTTTTTGATTTTTTATATTTATTATTATATAATATTTATAGAAAGTTAAGAAAGGACTTATTTTTTATATGAATTATAATGTTAAGCCTGTTGTATATCATGACCAGTTCGTTGAATGGCTCCATGCTACTTTCCCTGATTGGACTGAGGATGATATAAATGATGTTTTGGAATTTCTTCTTGATTATAATAATTATGTAGAGATTCATTTCGTTGATAACGATGAAGATCTGTCTACCTGCGACGAAGATGAGTTTGAAATCTTTGCCAATGTGAACCGCGTTTATGCGGAACTCCGCAATTTCTTTTTTGATACTGATTATACAAGCATGCTTGTATGTTGCGACTGGTAAGATCTTTTTGACATTTTATAAAAAATAAGTTATAATATTTATAGAAAATAAGAAAAGAGGTTACTTGCAATGAAGTATTATTATATAGTTCATACCGCAGGCTCAGAAAAGGAAGAATTTCAAGGAACAATGGTAGCCTCTGACTATTGGGAAGCAATTAAACGTATTGTAGATTTTTATAAATACGATATTGCTTTTGCTGAAATTATTATTACTGATGAAAAAACCGCTCCTTACTTTGAAGCAAAAATTACATTTAGTCATCAGGCAATTTGTGATATATTAGGAGAAGACGACAATGATTAAGAGAGTAATTGCAGTTCATAGTGAAAACTATGGCTTGATGTTTTGTACGGCAACTGAAACTTGGACGGTAAAGAATTTTATTACCCATTTGGCGAATCCGCACGAGGATCGTTATGATATCCGTGAGGTTTGGGAAGTTGACTATCCCGAGGACAGTATTCATTCTCATCTAATGAGTATCCTTATTGAGAAAGATAAAGATGGTAAGGCGCACACTGAATTTGATTTCTTTTGGAATGATAAGAATACAAGTAAGTGGGTGGCATAATAATGGATAGTTTGTTTATGTGTTATGCAAATCATACTGAAGAACTCGAAAGAATTATCAATGAGATTTGTGCAGGTGCAGCAAGCTTTCAGACTGAACTCACTTTGACCAATAGCGATATGGAATATATCCGACGAGAAGTGGAGAGAAGACTAAATGGTTGAGACAAATGTAATGGGAATTTATAAATTCCCCGTTGAAACTTTTGAAAAGTTTTTAGAAGACTTTAACCAAGCAGTTACTAATAATAAGTATTATAAACTTAATTATAACTATTGGCGTAAACTAAAGACTTCTAATAACAGTATCAAAATTACTATTAAGCTTGACCTTGCTGGTAAATTTTATTTTACCATTTGTCCTAATGTTTATAACTTAGATTCTTTCTGGTGTGATGCTGATGATGGGTCTTTCGGAGAATACTTGATTGATAATGTCTGTAAGATTTTTAAAGACAATTATGTGATTGAATGTTCTGAGGAGTTCTCCGAGTATAGGCGGAAAAGATTTCTCGAACAGAACAATATTAAAACAGAAGTAAAAAATTCTAACTATGTCAAAGTTTATGATAAGGGTAATGGTTGGGATGCTGAATTCTCTTGTAGTAATTCTATTACTGATGGAGATCTCAAAAAGATTATCGCGAGAGTAGAACCCACAGAAACTGCGTCTACTACAGTAGTTAATACTGATTCCGCGGTCACTGGTAAAGTATCTGATAGAACTCTTGCTTGGGATGGTTCAAAGTGGGAGATAATTGCTCCCATTCCAACTCTTACTGATGCAGTCACAACTATTAAAGACAGATGTGTAACTATTGATGATGACTATATTAATAGTCGAATTCATAACGCAATTGATAAAGCTCTGAGTGAACAGAATACATTTAACAATGATGATGATAAGAAAGGAAATAAGAAAATGAAGGCGTTTAATTTTGATTTTGGCCCCTGCACTAATGATAACATTCGTATGTCTATGTATGGTCTGGCTGTAAAGAACGCAAACGGCACTTGGGTTTCTTATAACCCCGAAAGCAAGGAGATTATCGACGTTGATATTTTCAACTTTAATGGCGGTAAGTTTCTTTACAAGATGCCTGTTGCCATTAAGGATATCGCCCCCGGTATGGTTATTGTTCATAACCGCAAGGCTATGTTTGTAACTGAGGCCGGCGATAGTGGTATCACGGTTGTTGATCCGCAGGCTGGTGAAGAGAAGAAGATTCTTCCCACGAAGAATTGTTTCAACTTTAATTTCTATACTCGTGTTGTTTCTCTGTTTGATTTTTTCATGAAGACTCCTGAGAATACACCGAGCGCGGAGAATCCGTTCGGCAATATGCTCCCCTTTCTTATGATGAGCGAGAATGGTGGAGATATTGATATGAATACTATGCTGATGCTTTCTATGATGGGTGGCCAGACTGGTATGGATTTCTCCAAGAATCCTATGATGATGTATTTCCTTATGAAGGATACTAAGAATGCGGATGATCTTCTTCCGCTCATGTTCATGGGTAATCTTTGTAAGTAAATATAATAAAACCCCTTTCGGAAGAAAGCCCTTTGATTGACCGCAAAGGGCTTTCTTTATTTTTATAAAAAAATATAATATAATATATATATAAGGTTAAGAAAGATATATGAAAAAGAGGTTGATAAGATATGACTAATTTATATGAGATTCTTACCGAGGAAGATCGTGAGAAAATTGAGTGGTATATTCGTGAATATGCAGGCCTTGATGGAGGATGCACTGATATGACCGCAGGTCTTAAGTATGTTCTTCGCTATTGGGATGATAGCAAAAAGACTCTTTATAAGATGTTGGATAGTAATCTCACAATCTCTCGTCATGTAAATTACGTTCGTTGTTCTGATGACATGGACGATGATTTTCGTAAGTATTTTACCAATTATGGCGCTTCTGGTAGAACATTTCGCGAAGCATTCATCAATAAGATTGGTGAATTGACTTGTAAAACTATTATGACCAGTAGTCAGTATTTTGATTTGAATTCCATGATGTATTGTGATGACTTGTTCGGCAATATCTACAATGGCGATTCTTTTAAACTCTCTTATGAGGGTAAGACTCTTATGGTCAATCATGGTATGAAAATTGGTAAGTTGCTCGGTAAGTTGTGTGATATTCTTGATCTTGACCGTGGTGAATATGAAGAGTTTCGTATTGCTCATTCTCAGTTTCTTAATCAGAAAACTCTTTCTGGCGAACTTTGTTTAACTATTCATCCGCTTGACTTTATGACTATGAGTGATAATGATTGCGGTTGGAACTCCTGTATGAGATGGCAGGAAGGCGGTGGTGAGTATCGTCAGGGCACCGTTGAAATGATGAATTCTCCCATTGTTCTTGAAGCTTATCTCAAGTCTAATGAGGATATGGAGCTTTGGCGTCAGGGTGGTAAATCCGTAAGCTGGAATAGCAAACGTTGGCGCGAACTTTTCATTGTTAGTGATAAGCTCATTCTTGGTATCAAGGGTTATCCTTATGAGAATGAAGACCTTGAGGGCATTTGCCTTTCTTGGATTAAGGAACTTGCTGAAAAGAATCTTGGTTATGGTCCTTATACTAAGTATCTGAATAAGGTTCAGAATAATTGTTATAATAATATCGCAGAACTAAATGTAAACTCTAGAATCTACTTTCAGATTGACACTAACTTCATGTATAATGATGTTTATAGTGATCACAATGCTTATGTTTCTACTAAGATTGAGCTTGATGAAGATGATACAGGAATAGTTGAGCTTAATTATTCTGGCGAATGCGAGTGTATGTGTTGCGGTGAGCCCCTTGAAGATTATCTCCTCGATGATAGAGAAAATACCGCAGATCAGCTCGTATGTGCTAGTTGTTCCGGTGCAGTGAGATGCGATAAGTGCAATGACATTGTTGATGTTGAAAGAACTTATGATGTTAATGGTTTGACTTATTGCGAGTATTGTTATGATGAATCTACTACCACGTGTCCTTGTTGCGGTGTTCGTAAGGATCTCGATGATATGGATTTGATTCGCCTCCGCTTTAAGAAGAAGGCGAGTGGCCTTTATAAAGATATCTGCTATACCTGTTGCCGAGATGGTAGCGTTAAGAAATTTTTCACTGGTGAGATCGAAAAAGAAGAGAAGATGTGGGATGTAAACTATTATGTTGATGGCGAAACTCTTACTGAGGAAGGTAAGGAAGCCTTTGGCATTGATGAAGATGATTATAAGTTTTGGCTCGAAGGTCAAAATCCCAATCAGAGATATGTCTTTTGATTTTTAAAAAAAAATAATATATAATATATATGTAAGGTAAAGGAAGAGAGACTTCCTAAAAATAAAAATTGTTTTTAATGAAAGGTTAAGGTAAAATTATGACTACTGAGGTTAAGGTTTCTAAGCGTGATTATTTGAACGCGATTATCGGTGCTATGAAGACTGGCGAGATTGCCTATCCGCCCGAAGATGTTATTGCTTTTTGTGAGCATGAGATTGAGCTTCTTGATAAGAAGACTGCAAAGGCTAAGGAGCGTGCTGAGGCTAAGCGTGCTGAAGGTGATGAGCTGACTGAGCAGATTTATGGTATTCTCTCTGGTGATGAGTTTATGACTATTCCTGAGATTGTCAAGGCTCTTGGTGATGAGGAAATTTCTGCACAGCGTGCCAGTTATCGTCTTCGCACTCTTGTAAGTGAGAACCGCGCAGAAAAGACTGAGGTTTCTGTTGCTGGCACTGATGGTGGTAAGGCGTCTAAGAAAGTGGCATACCGCAAAATCGCTTTCGAGGACTAAGAACTAAATGATTGAATGGACTGAAAGTTTTTTCAGTCCATTTTTTCTTATCATCTGCTCCGACCGGTGCTGGTCGCATACACCGAAGGCCCAAAAGAAAAAAGCCGTTTAGAATTTTCTTGACAAAATTGGAGTTTTTTGTTATAATTATATTATAAC
>ERZ808286.1651-NODE-1651-length-10611-cov-3.183782_pt1 | contig 10611 bp, 14 predicted proteins | sample MGYA00521276_ERZ808286 | MGnify/ENA primary metagenome ERZ808286 (study PRJEB31516, sample SAMN03275607) | gut metagenome | biome: mammalia-associated habitat; material: feces | host: Papio cynocephalus | place: Kenya | collected 2012-08-01 ... | reverse complement strand
AGTGATTACTCCGGAAAAAGTACAATAGTTTAGTAAATTAACTGATAGAATATTATAGACTATAGTTCCTTCTGGACTTGGGATTCCTACTTTAAATGTACAACTTATTAAACCAGACGGTATTACTTGGGATTCTAATGAATATATAGATATAGATGATGCTAATCACCAGCGTACTCTATCTGGATTATTTAAAAAAGATTTAGCTATAGAAGATAAGGACGGTAATACATTAGTTTATAAGGATGGTTTATAGTGGTCTTTAATACCTAAGTTACTTGATAAAATTGTTAAAAATGCTACTTTTTATTAGCAAAATCCCGATTAGCTAAGTGGTACGTATGAAGAATCCGCAACAATAAAAGTAGATAAAGGTAAAGATACAGAATATACCGTATCTACGCAAGTTGGCGATTTAATAGCTGATGGAGTATTAAAAGACAATAATGCAAATGGAGGTAAATTTGACACGTCATTATATGATATGTTCGATTTAATGTTCCATGGAACTACTGATAATATACATAAAAAATTTAATGCTGGTAACCCATTAGTGCAAGCCGATGATGCTAGATTTCCACAAGGATTCTTTATTAATCCCGATATAACTAGAAAAAGAGGTACTAGTAGCACCGATATAGCTGTAAACTACAAAGGAGAAGTAGTATATTATCCTATAGAGACCCCTGGAGAGTTCTTTACTGTTAATGTATCAATGAGAAATATGGGAATTAGTTTATCTTTAAATACATTATTAAAAGGTAAAGAAGATAAAGAAAAAACAATATTAGTTAATCCTACTTAGAATAACTCTTCTTCTATAGACCCTAAAATAACTTAGCTGTATGAAGATTTTGGAATTGATGAAGAAGAGGATGTTGAAGATGCACTCGACACTATTAATGAAAGAGTTAAATCTAATTTAACAAAAACAGTCGGAACTTCTATTAATCCTAAAAATTTAATAGTAAAATATTCTATTAGTAATGGAACTTTAGTAGAAACTACATTGGGTCAATTAATAAATGATAGCTTAAATTCGGATGATTATAATATATCTGTACTAGAAGATAGCGGTAAATAGCAAATTCAGGTACAAACTAAGGATAAAACTTATATATTTAATCCTGATACTTTTACTCTAAATACAGAAAATATTGCGAATACTTTATCTATTTACTAGCCTTATAGAGGTGTTGCTCTTATTGATGTTTTTGAGTATTTTTTAAGGAATTATGATAATATTCCCGATAAGGATGCTGTGTTATAGGAATTACGTAACGCAAAAACGGAAGAAGAGATTAATACAATTAAAAACTCGATATTTAATTCTATGGATTGGATGGATTGTGTGAGTGACCTTATGTCAAAGAATGATGAACTTTATAACTTATTATTTGGATGCCTGTAACATGTAATTTATTTAAACCTTATAATGTTGCACAATTAAGATTAACTATCCTTGCCTACTTTAAGGGCAAGGATATGTTTAGTAACATTATTAACAATGCTGCCAATGCAGCACGAGTAAAGTTAACTACTTTAGATGATAATACTTAGGAAGCCTTTAGAAAATTTAATGATGCTTTTGAGGTAGCTTTGCAAAGTTTATTGTCTAAGGGAAAGATTACGATAGAACAAGCAAATTAGATTAAATCTAAAGTGTTAGATTCACTAAACATTGAATTAGACGAACATTAGGAAGATAATACTTCGGATGATAATGCGGACTCAATAAAAGATAAAAATGAATTAATAGATATTAATTAGAACAATTTACAAAATCATTTAGTAGAATTATACGGAGAAGATTCTTACTCTATAATTAATTCTTTAAAATCTTAGTTTTCTGATTCTATTACTAACAGTGCCTTTTTTAATATAATTACTAAAAATCCTGTATTGAGAAGTAATGTAGTACTTAATTAGAATATTAAAGATTTAAAAGCTAAATTATTCTCAAATATAGTATAGTTTTTAGCTAAGGAAGATTCAGAATTAGCTAATCTAACTATGTATGATGAGAATGGTAATCTACTAGGAACTTAGTATTTCAAGATTCTTAGTAAATTCTATAATTATATAAAAGGAATTGATAATTTATCCGATTAGTTATCGGATATATATTCAAAATAGAGTGAAAGAAGTGTTAGAGACAATAATACGAAACTCTATAATAATATAGTAAATAAGTTATTAGAAAATCCAGAATTTAATAGAAGATTTGAAAGGAAGTTTTCTAACAACTTTGGCAGAACATTAGCTAAAACTACTTTATACGAAGCTAACAACTTATCAAGTTACTTATTCACTGTTTTAGACATAGCTAAAAAAGCTAATATTAGTAATGTAACTATTGATGGGAAAAATATTGATTTAACAAAATTGAGCTTTTTACAAGAAGAAAATAATATTCTTACAGCTTTAAATGCTTATACTCAATTAACCCATTTTGATGAGCTATTACGGGATTCTTTTGGTCTTGACATAGATGTTAAAAATGGCGAATTTGGAATAGAATTAGGAACTTCTAATAAATATGAGTTCCATTAGGACAACGCTCACTAGAAAAAGAGTTGGCAATCTTCTGAATCTATTGAATCTGAAAAGTATATTGCTAAGTTAGTGGATAGATTGCTGGATTAGGTTAAAATATATGGATTTAAAACTGGTGAATATCAAAATAAAAGTACTAACTCAACAGCAGTAATTAATGCTGCACGAAACTTTATTGATGACTTACTATTTAATCATATTAACTTTACAAGCTGGACTGATAGTTCCGAAAGACGAGAGTAGAAAGTTAGAGCTATAAGATAGCACGCTATAAATTTACACGACAATCCAGAGTATCATTTCTAGCAGATGTTAGAGCTACTTTTTGATTCTGATTTAGCTTCTCACTTATATATAACATAGAATATGTCTATGAATCAATTTGATTTAGACACATTGTATTCATTATATAGAACTGCTTTAGACAAAAATAACCCTAATTCCTTGATTTCATAGGAAAATAATAAATCCTTGGAAGGTCCTGTAAGTTTAATGTCTAGAGAAATTGCAGCATTAGTTGATAGAAATACTCCTGCCTACTATACAGAAGTGTCTTTTGATGAACTTACAGGTAAGCCTATTATAAAAGTAAAAAAGAGGTTCTTTAATAATCTACAGATTTACAAGCAAAGAAATCAAATAAATAACAGAGTTAATAATAAAACTTATAACTAGGCTAAAGCGTTAGATTTAGAATACAATTTTGAAGTTACTGTGGGATTAAAATCTACTTCTTATATAGCTCATTTAGATGGTTTAGATTTAGAGTATAATTCTACTAATATATTAAAAACTACCGAAAACGGTAGTTTTAGAAATAGTAGTATATTTACAGAACTCGGAAAAGTTAATATATTATCTTTTAGATAGAAATTCTTAAAATCTGAAGCTTTTACTGATGAAAAAGAAAAGCAACTAAAGTCTATTCTTGACTTTATTGATAAGAACTTAGGCTTAAACATAATGTCCTCTGTGGGATTGTAGCAATTAAATATATTACAAATGCTAAATCCTTCTAATCTTAAAGATTTAACTAAATTAGCTATGAAAGCTGCTTTTGTAAATCATTTATATGCAAATGCTGGGGACTAGACATTAAAAGAATACTTATCTGATAATAAATATGGCATTTATAGAATCTTATAGGATAATCCTAATAGTAAATTATTTAGTACTAAATTTGATAATCTAAAAATTAATATAGTTACTTATAATGATTTAGTTATTTAGTCTTGGGCAGATGCTTACTCAATATTAACAGGACAAGCTTCTAAAGCTACAATTAAGAATAAAGAAGGAAATGCTACTCCTAATAACACTATCAGTAAATTAGGAACAGATGTATTGTATTATATCAATAAATAGAAGAATACTAATGTAGGAAAGTTATATTTTGTAGAAAACAATAATAAAATAGTAAAAATACACCATGACCTCGAAGCCACTTCTTAGTGGGCTAAAAATAAATAGGTTAAAAATTTTTCATAGAGAGAATTATTTTTCCATAGTATCTTTAATAAATTTTATGGTTCTTATCTTACTAATAAGACATTTTTGATATAGCCAACAACTTATTCTGATAAAACTACATTTTTAAATTATGAAATAGTTTCTAAATTGTTTAAGGATGTAGATATAATGGAAGATAAAGATTATTAGAACACTATTATTAAGGGTTATATTGATACTATAGGAAAATCTTATAAGAATATTTATAACGAATCTCAAAATATCTTAACTAGGATATTAGTTACTTATAATACTAATAATCATATTAAGTACGACAGTATAAAAGATTTACTATGGAATATCTCTGAAGAAGAATTGGTACAATTAGCAAAGCAAAGTAATGTAGATATTACTAAAGATGCTGATTATAGAATAATTAAAGGTAATGATGGAAAGAGCCATTTAGTAATTAATGAATTACTAGATTACTTCGCTAATGAATTATATGATAATGAAAAAACCCTACAAAAATTCTTATAGGGTTAGAAATAGCTATTTGCACAACAATTAATTGATACAGGTAATATATTCCAAGTAGTAAACTTTGGTGATAGGATTTCTAATTATACTTCATAGCGATTAATAGAAGATACTAAATCAAAAAATCCTATAATATAGACCATTATTCAATTACTTAATGTTAATGATAGAATAGACTTTTTTAAACATTGGGTAGATGCTTCGACAGGGCGAATGATAATTGCTAAGTCAGGTAATACTAAGTATATTAATAGTGGAAATATTCCTGAAAATGTGGAATTGAATCCATTACTTGATAAATTCTTTTATATAGAAGGATTTTTAAGTAATAATCTAAGAATGAGTTTAACAGGTTCAGAAATTAATCATCCCAATAAAGCTGAAAATACTTTATTTACTGAAGTGTTAAAAGCAAAAACTAACTAGGATTATAATGATTTAGGATTGACAGCTAAGAGTAGAGCAAAGGTTTAGAAAATATTAAAATCTATTAATTCTATAGCAGATTTAAGAACTTTAGTAGTTGAAGAATCTCTACAATAGGATATAAATAAAATCTATGAAGATACTATTACAAATATAATGAATGTAGCTTAGGGGACATAGTTTAAACGTAATGTAATTATCCCCGCCACACTATAGTATTGCGAATAGAATACTATTAATGGTATATCTTCAACCATTAAATGTGCTGTACTTTATGATGAATTAGCTCCTGTATTTAATTATAGAGGTTCACATGAAAAAAATATTGATTCTGCTGATGGTTCAGCTAAGATAAATCCATTTCAATCTATATTAGAGAATAAATCATTAGGCACACAAGCTGTAGGTTTTACTAAGAAACCTATTTGGCACGCTTATGATGCTAGTACTGGTACTTCTTTTTTAGCTAAGTTTGCTACTAATACTATTACTAATGAATCTATGAGAGATTCTATGTTAGCTCATACAAGTCTTTATAAATTATTTAGAAAGATGACTAACTTATAGTGGAAAGGTGATATAGATTTAACATAGAGTATTCTTTTTAAGAAATCTTTAGGTAATAGAGACGATAATAGTTAGTTAATGTCCTGGTTTGACCATAATATCTTGGAGAATGTTGCCGGAGACAGTACAAACAAACTATTGTATAGGAATAAATACGGAGAAATTCAACAAATTTTTGGATTAGATTATAAAATAGTTAATGGTCAAAGAATTTATTATACTTTAGAATAGAAATATATTAAAGGATTAAATGTAATACATCCTACTCCTAAATTCCATTTATATTCTGATGCACATTATATTTTTAATAGTGAGGAAGAAGTAGCTTAGTTTTTAAAGGAGCACCCAGAAGCTCATACAATTAATTCTCTATTTGAATTACATGATGCTCTCGGCGGGGTATATTGTGTAGATTCTAAAGGTAATTATTCTGAATTTAATAATGAAGTGGTTGTTAACTACATGAATAATATAGGCTCTTTAAAAGAAAATGCTACTTCTAAAATATTAAATCAAGAAAACTATCATTAGCCTTTAAAAAATTATCATATAGGATATGCTTTAAATAATACTGCTGTTAAAAACGGTGCTAAAAATATCAACAAAAGTGATGCATGGTATGATGATTCAGAATTAAGTTACTTTGAAGTTAATTCTGTTGGCTTGGGAATGTAGATGAATGCAGACCATGATATTATAAATTCAGAATTAACTGAGTTTTCACAGGTAGTTACCGCTACATCTGCCTATGGATATACCTATGATAATACTGATGAAATATTTCAAGGATTATCTAGAGCTTCATTAAGTAGTACTACTTAGTTACGAGAGTCTGTTAATAAATTCCTTGAAAATTTTGATAATCCATAGTAGGCAAGGTCAGATTTATATGATGCTATAGGTAGAATTATAATGACATCTAAAGATATTAAAGATAGGGAATCTTTATAGGGTATTATTATGGAAGCAGTTAATTCTGTGTTCTATAAAAGTAGAAATCATACTGATGATAATACAAAAATCCCATTTAGTGATCCTAATATATATTCTGACTTTATAGCTACATTAACTTCTACAATTAATAAAGAAGCTATTAAACGTAAGCATCCTGGGTCTGGATGTGTAATGGTTCCTGCTTATAATATGATATAGTACTATGAGTTTAATGGAAATAAATATATGTTTGATGACGTTTTAAAGAAAGCCTAGTTAGATTATAAAAATAATTTAATCTCGTCACTAAAAACACATCCTAATTATAGTGCAGAACTAAATAAGATTGATGATTTATATTTAAATATTGCAAGTACTGAATAGCTAGAGAACAAAGTTAAGGAATTAGGAATTTAGAATCCTATTGATATTTAGGATAATACTTAGTTTAAGAATACTTTAGTAGCTAATTATCTGAGTAAATTACAAACAGACCCGAATTTAGTTAAATCTAAATCTTGGTTTATGCCCACAGATATAGTAAATATAATTGATGAAAATGGCACTGCACATACTTTTGCCTTAGATTCAATGGATGATTACTATAAATTTAAGCTAGGTATAAATGATATTGAAGTTGCTAAAAATGTAAGTATTAAAGTAGATTTTCCAAATAATACTTATGTAATTAGTGATATTAAAGGAAATAAAACTACTTTAACATTAAATGAGCAAGGTAAATGGCAAGTGGATAACACAGCTTTATCAGAAGTTGCTGCTTTAATTAAAGGTACTATAGTACTTCCTGACGGAACAGAAGTTAATAGCCAGCCTTTAATTGCCAATTTAACTTATGTTGAAAACATTACTAAACCTAGAAATTTACGCCCTTCTACTATTAGATGGTAGGATTCTGTAACAAGTGATTGGTTTAATATATTTGATAGTAATATAATTAAAAATGCTTATTTAACTGGTAGCCAAAACTTAAAAGGAGTTCAAGAAGAACTAAATAATATACAAGCAGGAATTTATACTAAAGCCGATGGTACACTAGGTACTATTAAAGAAGGAACTCTAGATAATTAGGCAGCAGAATTAATAATGTCTAATATCTATAAAGAAAAGTTTGGCATAGAATCCGAATCATTAGAAGAAGTATTAGAATAGGGTGAAAACTATTTTAAGCGCAAATATAATCGAATTAACGCACCTTTAGCTTCTAACTATGATTTAGCTTTTATTAAAGATACAGGAGCTTGTACTTTGATTAAATTTGGAAGAATTGTTCCTAACGAACTAGTACAATTAGATGAATTTAATCCAGAATAGTTAATGACTAATGAATAGGATGAGATTTATTTAATGAAAGGTAATTAGAAGCTCTTTAAAGTTGGAAAATGGATTAATTCTGATGCCGTTTATAAAGATGGAAATTTCTATATTAATAATGAAGTACAGGATAAATCATTATACCGATTAAAAGATGCTAATGACCCAACTAGTATACAAAAACGCATTGATTATGTAACTAGATATAAATACATTAATAAAAAAGTAAACAAAGACGGATTTGTATCTTACAAAACAGATACTATGTATACTATAGCTCCTACAAATGATTTCTTGGAAGCATTAGAAACAGGACAAGATGCCATTCAATAGCGAGCAAAAATAATTGCAAGTATTTATTTAGCTGATAGATATAAATTAGCTCAAATTAATACTAGTATTACTAATAAAAGTAGATTAGGTGATATAGTATCAGGAACATCTTGGATTCAAACTAATAATTATATATCTGAGGATGTTAAGAATTTACTTAAAGCACAAATAGAAGATATAAATATAGTAGATTTATCGGGGAAAGAATTAACAGATGAAGAAAAGCTTAAATTAAAAGAAGCTAAAAAAGAAAATAAGAAGAATTATCAATAGCTACTTGCTGAGTTCTTGGCAAAAGAAGCCCATAAACGATATATTTCATTCTTAGACTCTTAGAATTTTATAGCTTCACGTATCCCAGCATAGTCACTATAGTCATTTATGACTATGAGAAATATTGCTTGGACTCAAAATAGTAAGAATATGGCTTATGTAAGCCATTTTTAGACGTATCTTTAGGGATCAGATTATACTCTAAATGTTTTATGAATGATTGTAATCAATAAATCTTACGAACTGCTGGAAGTAATAGCAATTTATTATCAGCAACCTAAGTTTAGGCTCACAGACTATCTTAATAGACTAATAAATTATGAAGTGTAAGATATAAAATATATAATGATATAGTCGATTTTAATGGATATTGATAAAGCATATATAATGGGACAATCCTATGATGATAATGCAATCTATGTTGGATGGAGTCCTTATTTTAATTATGATTCTTTAGAATCATTATAGGCAAGTAAAACTTTACCAATCCCGAAAGGCGTCACAATATTTAAAGGTGATTATGACGTTACTGCACTGATAAATTCTATTGATTTTAATAACTTAGACGCATCTAATATTAAAAAATTTGCATAGTTAATTAGAACTACTGAAAAACACCCCGGTATTAGCTATAATGGTGATTAGACTGTGTTAGATAAAGTTATTTATATGATTAATAAACATGAGCACCATAAAATAATTATGGCTTAGCAAGAAGCTGCTTTTAAAAATGTAGCTTCTGCCAATATCTATCAAGTATCCCATGATATTAGAAATAGAGATTAGGCATATACTGCTATTGCTATGAATATTATGCGTAATGCAGCAGATAATTCACCTAAAGGAAACTAGGCAGCAACGTTAAATATGTTAAATCCTTTTACTAAGTATATAATGTAGTATTAGAACTTAGTTGGTAAGGATGTAATTAGTGTTGTGGCTAACGGTGAGAAAATGTGGTTTAATATGTTTTATTATTGGAGCAAAGTTCTCAAATCTGGTAATGATATATCTAAACTTAAATTTTCACAAACATTTAATAGGATTAAAGGAAGAGCTAAAGGAATTATAGAATCAGTTACTGCTAATTGTCTTCCAGATTTAAATCCTTACGATACTACCATACGTACGTAGTTACTATCCGAATTTGGTATAAGTAATCCAGAATACAAATATGTTGATTAGTTGATCTCTTAGTTGCTTTCAGCTGCGACTGACAATGCTAAAGAGCTTATTTTAGCTAAGATTAATGCTGGTACTAACTTTGCAAAGATGTATGTTTACTCTATGATTATGGGATTAGATATAAATGATACTGTAGCATTTATGACTTGCCCAGTAGCAGAGTTAATTGATAAACTGGCAAATCCTAATATATTTGAGAATTATGATGGTTCTCCAAATTAGGCAGTTAATATGGTTTAGGGTATTCTTGGGGTAGAAAAGCGTCTTCATGGAACTACTGGAATTTACCAAGCAGGGGACACAGGAGAAGAGAAAACTTAGGTTAGTAAATCTAAGTTCATATCTGATAGATTAAGGAATAAATTTGGGGATATAACTAAGGATGCAAAAGGACTGACCATGGTAATGCAAGCAGTTATAAACTAGGCTGTTGATGATAGCACTATTAATCTAAGAGATATTATAAAATCTAATGACTTAGAAATTAATAGTTATATTCAAGAGTGTCAAGACCTTATTAATTAGTTAAGAGTAGTACGCTAGAAATATCAGTCTAAAGAAGATATGTAGGCGGATATTCTTGACTTTAAGAAATTATATGATTTATCCTCGGAAATTTCTTCTATATCATCTGCTTGGCTAGGATTAAATCAAGGTATTCCTACTTCGGAAGTTGATATACTAAAAAGACTTAGTAGAATGAGTAGATTAATTCGTGATAGAGAGAAGGCTTTGCAAGTTAATGATTTTGAAATGTTTAGAGAGAATAATTCTACATTAAATGTAGTTATAGATAATATGCTAAAGAATAATGCAACTCTTTCTAATATAGAAGAACGACTTAAAAAAGCCCATGAAGCTGGATTAATTAATAATTTTGATATAATTCGATATTTACAAGATAATGACTATAGAAAACAAGTTATTGATTACTATGGTTTACTTATGGGGACTGTAAATGTATTTGATATGATGGAATAGCTTCCTAATTATCATACTATACTAGAATTATTTAAA
>ERZ808286.1650-NODE-1650-length-10612-cov-2.864640_pt1 | contig 10612 bp, 8 predicted proteins | sample MGYA00521276_ERZ808286 | MGnify/ENA primary metagenome ERZ808286 (study PRJEB31516, sample SAMN03275607) | gut metagenome | biome: mammalia-associated habitat; material: feces | host: Papio cynocephalus | place: Kenya | collected 2012-08-01 ... | reverse complement strand
CAACTTGTACACCAATACCAACGGCTTGAAGTGCAGTTCCTGCTAAATCTAACATATTAGCTACGTTTGTAACTTGTTTTGTTGTTGAAGAAAAACCTTCAAGTGTTGATTGTTCAGCTTGAGCTTCTTGTTGAATATTTTGTGCTTCTGCTTGTTGAGTAGTCGCTTCTTGTGTTACACTATCAGCTTCAGCTTGAGCACTCGCAACGGTTGCTTGTGCTTGAGAGCTTAATGTTTGAATTTGTGTATCGTTATTATGAACTGTTTGTAATTTTTCATTAATTTTAGCTGCATTATCATTTTGTGGAGTTGTTCCATTTTCTTGCATTTCTTGAATTTCAGCGCCTGTTTTTAAGGTTAATGCGCTTTGTACACCAGAACCTGTTCCGTCATCACTTTCAAGACTGCTAATTTCAGCCATTGCAGCTTCACTTTGTTGTGTTAATGCTTGAATTTGTGCAGATGTGCCATCAACTTGAGAACCTGCACTTTCGCCTGTTGCAGTTGCACTATTTGTTTGTGCTTCTAAGTTAGCTTGGCTTGTTTCCATTGCTTGTGTTCTAGCTTTTGATTGTTGGCTAATTGTTTGAGTGCTACTACCAACTGAGTCTAAATTATTATTTTTAGTTTCACTTTCTTTTTGCTTTGCATCGGATTCTTTTGTTTTTGCGCTATCTTGTTTGCCTTCAGCATCTTTAACTTTGCCTCTAGCGCCGTCTAAGTCTTTGTTAGCATCGCTAATTTTACCTTTAGCTTTTTTACCTGCGCTTTCAGCTTTATCTAGTTGTGCATTAATTTCTTTTGCATCAGAAAAGATAGAGATGCAAACACCAGCTACGCCACTGTTTACCTTAGAGCGTGCTGCGCTTAAGTCTATATCACCTATATTTTGTATTGAAGGAATATTTGAACTCATATCACATAACCCCTATGACTCTATCAATTACATGCTATATATCGGACTTAATTACTAAAAGTTTAGTAATTAAGTCGCCTCTGTTAATAAAATGTTACAAAGTTGTATTATTTTGATATAAGTGATTTTAAGCCATTTATAACTTCATCAACTGAAGGTGATTTTGTACAAATATATTTATTATTTTTTAATTTGCATTTTCTATGATGACATGGTGTGCATGTCGTAGTTGAAACAGTTAAACATTTTTCATCAATTGGTGCATAAAGTCCTTGAGGTGTACAACAAAATATAGATAACACTTTTGGCTTTTGTGTTGCCCAAGCAAGGTGAGTTGCACCGTTATCAAGTGAAATAACCAAATTAGCTCTGCGTAAAACTTCAATAAATTCTTTTAAGTTAGTTTTACCTGCAAGGCTTAAATGTCTATTGCCACCGATATAATTAATGTAATCTTCGTCTTTTTTAGTACCTGTAAAGATTAGAGTATAATCGTTTTCAATTCTTTTGATTAATTCTTTCCAATTTTCTTTATCCCAATGTTTGCCGACCCAAGTTGTAGTTGGGGCAACAACTGCTATTGGTTTAGAATAATCTAAATCTTTCAATAAATCATTTATTTTTGAAATAACTTCTTCACTTGAAGGTGGAAGTGTTACAGTTGTTTTATCAGTATTAAGTCCTAAATATTGTGCAAAACGAAGGTTTGCATTAACCATGTTTCTGTTGAACTTGTCTCTTATTGCGGGAATTATTTCATTTGCACCAATAATTGAAAATTCTTTAGCGTCACGTGCTATAATTCTTCTTTTTGCACCACAAAATTTTGTCCAAAGAATACTTTTCATAAGCATTTGCGTATCTAAAGCTATGTCAAACTTTTCTTTGCGAATGTCTTTTATTATAGAAACCATTTCTTTTATATTTTGAAAAATGTTTTTGTTCTTTTTCCATTTTTCAACAGGCGCAAAAAAGACTTTGTCAACACAAGGATTGTTTTGAATTACATCTAATCCTTTTTCGCCGACAAGCCAAGAAACTTCATAACCATTTTGTTTTAAAACATTCGCTAGGGGAATGTTAAATATAACATCACCTAGCGAAGATAATCTGATTATTAAAATTTTTTGTTTTTCGTTCATAAATACCTATTTAACAACTTCCTCTTGAGAACGGAATTGCATTTCATAAAGAGCTTTATATGCACCCTTATCAATTGCCATTAATTCGTCGTGAGTACCAAGTTCTACAAGTTCACCTTCGTTGATAACTGCGATTCTATCAGCATTTTTGATTGTTGACAATCTGTGTGCAATGATGAATACAGTTCTGTTTTGCATTAAGTTATCAATAGCTTTTTGAACTAATGCCTCTGATTCGTTGTCTAATGCGCTTGTAGCTTCGTCTAAAATAACGATAGGAGCTTTTCTAATCATTGCTCTAGCAATTGCTACACGTTGACGTTGACCGCCTGAAAGTGTTAGACCTCTTTCGCCCAACATTGTTTCTAAGCCGTCAGGAAGTTCTGCAATAACATCTTGTAAGTGAGCATATTCAATTGCATTGTTCAAATCTTCTTCTGTTGCATTTTCATTGCCCATTAAGATATTTTCTTTGATAGTTCCTGAGTATAAGAAATTATCTTGGAATACCATAGAAATATTTCTTCTTAATGAATCAAGAGTGAATTTTCTAATATCTACATCATCAAACTTGATAGCACCTGATTTGATATCATAAAATCTAGGTAATAAGTTTACAAGTGTTGATTTACCACCTCCTGAATTACCAACGATTGCAAGAGTTTCGTTTTTATTTACTGTTAAGTTTAAGTTTTTGATTACAGGAGTATTTTCAACGTATTCAAACTCAACGTTTTCGAATTTGATATCTCTTTCTAATGATTTCATTTCAATTGCATCTGGAGCATCTGTAATTTCAGGTTTTACGTCAAATAATTCAAATACACGTCCCATTGCAACAAAGATGTTTTGAATGTTTGTCAATGTATTACCCAAAGTTTTAACAGGTTTGTAAAGTAATAACAATGAAGTTACGAATGATGCAAATGAACCTGCTGTCATAATGCCAGAATTGATTAAGTGAGTACCGTAAGCAAGTACTAATGCGATACCAACTGATGCAATTAAGTACATAATTGGTGACATCCAACCTGCACGTTTTGTTAATGACATATTTACGTCAAAAGAGTTCCAAATTTGAGTAATGAAATCCTTTTCTTGACGTTCTTGTAAGCCGTAAGCAGCCATAACCTTATTACCGCTATAAGTTTCGTTAATGTTAGTTGTGATATTACCACCGATTACCATATTTTTATTAGATGCTGATTTAATTCTTTTTCTAATTAAAGCAACAGGCAAGAATGCAACGTTAAGAACTAAAACTCCAACGATTGCTAATCTCCAAGAACTGTAAAGCATTACTGCGATTAAACCTAATGCACCAAATAAACTTGTTGTAATTGTTTTAATTTGATCCACGATACCAGCAGAAGCTGTTTGAGGGTCGTTCATATATCTTTGAATGATTACACCAGAAGAGTTTTCATCAAAGAATTGAGGGTGCATATAAATTAATTTATGGAATAAGTCAATTTTTACGTCATTTGTAATATGTTGGCTTGTCCATGCTGATAAGTATTCATTTAAGTATCTCAACAAACCTTGAACAGCAGCGAATGCTACAACAAGGAATGGAATTAAGAAGGCGAACAATTGCCAAGTTAAAGTATATTCATGGCTAAAGATGTGGAATACCCAATCTTGTTTACCTACTACATAATCCATAAATGGTTTTAGTGCAAATGCAGTTACGCCGTCTAACAAACCTAAAGGAATTGCTACCATAAATGTTAATAGAATTCTAAACCAATAAGGTCTAATATATGGCCATATACGAGATAATAACCAACCATATTTAAATGAATTTTTTGCTTGAGTTGAATTTAATTTCATAATATATCTTTCCGTGTCTATTTATACCTATAAGAATATTATACAATAAACGAAAAATATGTATATATTATCTAGCGACACATATTAAGACTTATTATTTTATAAATTTATTTAAGATACTATATATTGCAAGCTAAAATTTTTTATTATCCATATAGTTTTTTAAGTTTTTTACAACTCCGACTAAAAATTCTAGTTCGTCTTCAGTTGAACTATATATGAATTTTTCAAGCTCTAATCTGTTTTTATTAACAAGCGGAATTGTGTTAATTTTAAACTCTGAAATATCTATTTTTAAATAGTCAATAATTTTAAAAAATGTTGTTAGGGACGGTAAATTAGTATAGTTTTCAATTTTACTGATTTGTTTTTCGCCAATGCCGATTTTTTGAGCTAATTCAGTTTGAGTTAGTCCTGCTTTTTTACGAAATTCTTTAATCTTGTCTGCTATAAATTTTTTATCGACCATCGTGTTTTGCTAGCCTCTCTGTTGACTAACAATACGATAGCCGATATAACTTTTATTTTAAACCACCTATTGGGTAATATATATGATTAAGTACCTAATACATATACAAATTGTTACAAGATATTAAAGGCTTTTGTTATGCCTAAAACTTAGTTTTTATGTGGTTTCTACGATGTTCGTAATATTTATATTGACATATCTAATGTAAAGTAGAATAATAAGAATATAAGCGTTGTCGCTTAGGGGAGCATATAATATGGTAGATTTAACTGAAAGAGAGTTAGATGTTTTAAGATTAGTTACTCTTGGGTTAACTAATAAAGAAATTGCAAAAGAATTAACCGTTACAACCCACACAATAAAGGCTCACGTTAGTTCTATTTACGAAAAACTTTCTGTAAGCAATCGTTTACAAGCTGCAGTTTATGCACTTGTTCACGAGTTAGTTGTTATTAAAAATTAAATATAAATTTAATAAAACAGTTTTTTTGTTGTAATGCAAAATTTAGACCTTTTTATTTTCGTTTAAAGAAGTCTTCAGCCTTACCGTAATCTGCTTTACGCATATCGTCTGGTGTCATTGATGAATTATAATAAACCTTGTAATAATCATAATGTGTTTTCAAAAATGCTTCAATAGCGATGTCTTTTTCTGACATTTCAGGGTTAGATTTTTTCAATTCTTCAACATAATTCATGTATTGCATATCTACAACCTCAACCTTAAAACCGCTAGAGTTTCTGCCTGTTACCGTACTAATAAAGGAGGGGTCATTTTTCTTTGCATTTTCATAATGTCTATATTCTGTGTAGAAGGTTACAACCTCTTGCATTAAGACAGGCATATTTCTGTCTTCTTTGCTTAAAATTGCGTGTGTTAATTCATGCGCCATAATAGACGCAATTTCAGGTTGAGTAATAGTTTCTGCATCAATTCCTAGTTTATTACCTGAATTTACACCAACAGCTCCTTTTTGTTTTGTTTCAACCAAATATTTTTCTTTTAGTGCATCAACAAATTGATTTTGTAGTTCATCTGGAAAACTACCTAAATTACTTAGCATATAGTTACTGCAAGAAAGCATTTTGTGTAAATTACGCTTGTTTTGTGTAGTGATTTGACCATTTTCGACATTTCCACTATGTTCGTAACCAACGGCATCAAGTTTTTTGATTGCTGCAGTTAGTTTATCAATTGTAAGTTGATTGTCTTTACTTAATGCAGTGCGTCCTCCATTTGCGAAATACCCTTTTTCGTTTTCGTCAAGTTTTCCGTCACCATTTAAGTCAAATAATTCCATTCCTTTTTTGATATTTTGGTTTTCATCAACAAGAGCATCAAAAGAAACGCTATCGTTGTTATTGCTGAATAATTCTTTTATAGCATCAGTAACAACTTTATTTCCATTTTCGTCTTTTATATCAAAATTGTTTAAAATATCAAAATTTTCTTTATAAATATCAGATTTTACTTTGTTGTATAAGTTTTGCTTAGCCTCATTTGTAATCGATTTATTATCACCGATTAACTCGTTTAAATATTTGTTTAAATCTTTTATTGATGAATAACCTGTGACATAATTTTTGTTCATTGCTTTCTTTTCAATGTCATCAAGTTTGCCATCGTTATTAAGGTCAAAAACTTCAAGGCCTTTTTTAACATTGTTGGCTTTGTCTGTAAAGTCGGTATCTTTGTGAATGCCACTTTCTAAGCCAAACATTTCTTTTAATTCTGGTGTCATTACAGATTTTCCGTTTGAATCCTTAAATTTGGCATCCATATCATTTTGATATTTTTCCTCTTTGGTTGGGTTAAGTTTCATCATTTTGTTTATGAAATTAACCATATCACTTTCTGTAATACCTTTTTTCTGTATTTTTTTGTCTTGTAAAAAGATTTGAATGTCTTTAGACGTAATTGTTCCTTGTGTGCCTTCTTCTTGATCAAGCATGTGTATAGAAACAGACTTGTTATCTGATTTAAATCTTTTATTTGTAGCGTTATCTGTTAAATAGTTGAATAAAAACAATTCTTTTGAATCGTCTTTGAAATCAGATTTCTTTAATGAAAAATCTCTGTCTTTTATGTTGAATTTAATATCTCTAGAGTTATCAATTTCACTCATATTCATGCCCTTCTATATTTTCACAAAATAATTAAAACACTTAAACGAAAAATATTACTATTATATTAGTAATATTTTTACAAAAGTTCGCAAAATTATTAGTTTAAATATGTTTTTGGGTGGGACGAGTTGATACTAGTTAATCAAAGTAGTTGATTTTCATTGCACTACGAACATTGTGCAATGTTTGTTCTGCTACTTTTTTAGCCTCAGCAGTGCCTTGTTTTAAGATTTCATAAACTTCCGCAGTTTTTGTTTCCCATTCTTTTCTGCGAGTTCTGATAGGTTCAAGTTCTTGTTGAATAACGTTGTTTAAGAATTTTTTAACTTTAACGTCACCTAAACCACCTTTTTGATAGTGGGCTTTTAATTCATCAAGATTGTTGTATTCAGGTAAAAATTCTTTGAAATGTTCGTCTTTGCAGAAAGCATCAAGATATATAAATACAGGATTATTTTCAGTTTCACCTGGGTCTTCCACTCTCAAGTGGTTTGGATCTGTAAACATTGACATAATCTTCTTTTTAATGTCTTCTGGTTCATCTGATAAATAAATACAATTGCCCAAAGATTTACTCATTTTTGCTTTGCCGTCTAAACCAGGAAGTCTTAAGCAAGCGCTATTTTTTGGCAATAATATATTAGGTTCAACAAGTGTTTCGCCGTATAATGTATTAAACTTGTGAACAATTTCTCTGCATTGTTCAAGCATAGGCTTTTGGTCTTCACCAGCAGGAACTGTTGTTGCGCCAAAGGCTGTAATATCTGCTGCTTGGCTAATTGGATATGCTAAGAAACCTACAGGAATGTTGTTTTCAAAGTTTCTCATTTTAATTTCTGATTTTACAGTAGGGTTTCTTTGTGCTCTTGCAACTGTAACAAGGTTCATGTAGTAGAAGGTTAACTCTGTAAGTTCTGGAATCATTGATTGAATAAGAATTGTAGATTTATTTGGGTCAAGTCCACAAGCCAAATAGTCTAAAGCTACTTCAATAATGTTGTCTCTAACTTTTTGAGGGTTTTCTGCGTTATCAGTTAGCGCTTGAGCATCAGCAATCATAATATAAATTTTGTCAAAGCCACCCTCATTTTGAAGTGCTACACGTTCTCTCAATGAACCTACGTAGTGTCCAATGTGTAATTTCCCTGTTGGTCTATCACCTGTTAAAATAACTTTTCCCATCTATATTACCTTGCCTTTCAATGATTTAATTATGTAATAGACATTGATTAATTGTCAATGAAAAAATTTTATTGTAATCTTTTATATGTAAATGGAGTTAGGTTAAAATGTTAAATCAATTTTCAAGAACAGAATTATTATTAGGTAAAGAGGCATTAGAAAAACTAGCCAATTCAAGAGTTATTGTCTTTGGTATCGGCGGAGTTGGTGCTTATGCAGTTGAGGCACTTGTAAGAAGTGGATTAGGCACAATTGATATTGTCGATGATGACAAAGTTTGCATTACAAACTTGAATAGACAGCTTTATGCAACCCGTTCAACTGTAGGTAAATATAAAGTTGAAGTTGCAAAAGAACGTATCTTAGATATTAATCCAAACTGTGTCGTAAATACGCATCAAACATTTTATACTCCAAAAACTGAAAATGAATTTGATTTTAGTCAGTACGATTACGTAATTGATGCAATTGATACGGTTGTTGGCAAATTATCACTTATTGAAAAAGCTAAAGCTGCAGGAACTCCAATAATTTGTGCTATGGGTGCAGGAAATAAATTAGACCCAACTAGATTTGAAGTTACAGATATTTCAAAAACTTCAGTTTGCCCTTTAGCAAAAGTTATACGAACAGAATTGAAAAAACGCAGAATTAAAGGAGTAAAAGTTGTTTACTCAAAAGAACAACCAATAAAACCGAAAGAGGATATGTCAATAAGTTGTAAAAATCACTGTGTATGTCCTCCGGGAACTAGAAAATGTACAGTAAAACATCAAATCCCAGGAAGTACAGCTTTTGTTCCGCCTGTTGTAGGTATGATTATTGCTGGTGAAGTTATAAAAGACTTGATAAAAGAAAATTAAAAATTTATTGGATATGTAAGGCGGTCGGCTTGAAAAGCCGACCGCCTTACTTTTTTATTAACCATTGTAAACATTGGGCTGAAATTAAGCAATAATCATGTTTGAGTAAACTTAAACAAAATATAAGTAGTGTGGAATTAAAATGAATATTCAATCAGTAAATACAGTATCAAAAACTTTCGCTCCAAAGGTTAACAAGCAAGTTGCACAACAACCAAAAATGGTAGCGGGTTTAGCTAATGATACTTTTCAAAGAAGTTGTGAAGTTACAAATCCAATAAAAACATATAATGCTCCAGCTCCGTCTTTTACAGGCGCATTTGGAACTTGGACTTATAGAAGATTGCCGTCTTCAACTCAAGCCGTAATTGATAATGCTTATGACAACATGAAGCAAAAATATGGCAAAGATATTGAAAGCATTACGTTTGATGCTGATGAGTTTTCACCTAAAAATGAATATTGTTTAAAAGCAACATTAAAGGGTGATGAATCTCACAGTGAATTTTATGATGAAAAAGCCAATAAGTTAGGCGAAGAAGATGTTACTAGGTATTCAAAAAAAGGTAACTTTTATAAAATTGTTAAAAATGTAGATTATAGAAACAATACAACTACAAAAGTTCGTTCAGAATTAGACAGTTCTGGTATGGTTGTTACTGATGAAGTTAGAATCATTAGAGATAAAAATAATAAAATTGTAAGAAAAGAAATGATGACTCATTCACCGGTAACAGGTGCTTACGACCAAAAATACGTTTATCCAAACGGAACTGAAAGGGTTATTTCAAAAGCCCGCAGAATTAAAGAAAACGGCAAAGAAATTATCCAAAAGGATATGGAATCTCTTGATGGTACAAGAACACAATATAAATTAGAGCAAGATGATAAAGGTAATAAATCTTTAAAATATAAGATTACAGACAAAGACGGCAATGTTTTAATGAACTTGAATAAAACAATGCAAAGACTTTCTGAAAATAAGGTTCGCTCTACAAATGGCGACAAATCTTATGATGTAACTTTTGAAAAAAATAAAATCACAATTGAAGAAAAAGGTAAAGAGCCTACTGAAATAAAAATTTCTGATGGTTCAATGTTTTCAAAAGGTTTAAAAATTGAAGGTTATAAAAGCCAAATGCTTGAATTGTTGCAAAAATTACCTGCAGAACAATTAATGGCATTGGGTGCTACCGTAAAAACCTTGAATGGTTTAATTAAAGATGAATGTATGATGTACCCAACTAAAAAACAAATTGATACTATTAATGATGTTTTCTCAGTTTTACACGAAACCGGTCATGCGATAGATTATAGACATTCAAATATGGTTATGGGTAACGTTGCTGATATTAGCAATGACTATAACTTAAGACGAATTTATACTCAAGAACGCGAAAATTTTGATGCAGCATATCCGAATGCGCAAAGAAACCACGTTGCATATTTTATAAAACAAGCAAACCATTATGACGGCAAATGGGGCGGATTAAGCGAAGTTATTGCAGAAACTAATGCGCTAAGAGATTCGTATACAACAGAAATGTCATTAGCTCCTCGTGTTCAATACTTGCAACAACACTATCCTCGTACAATTGCGTACATTAATGGTAGATTAGAAAATTATAAAGGCTAACTTAGACATTGTAAAAGAACACATGAAATGATTTCTTGTAACAGATAGTTTGAGCATTTTGTTAAACGTATCAAATTTTTATCTGTTTACGGATTCTAAAAATTCGTCTAATGGGAATATTCGCTTGGAATCTTTGTTTAGCCAACCAAAAGCATCAGCAAAATAGGCATTGCATCAATGCTCATTTTGTAAGTCCTTTCTTTGTAATTAAGTAACTCTTATTTGATACATCACTATTGATAGTAGCTTGAAAAACTTCTAAGTATGGACCAATTCCATCTAACCACCGATTGTCATTGAAAAATACTTGTCCTCCCGATACCATTACTTCATTTTTTAATGTTGTAAAACTTGTATTAAACATGTAAGGTGGCAAAAAGGGTTTGTTTACTTTGTGTATCTTTATCTTGTTAATATTTGAAAAATCCATTAAGATTATTTTAC
>ERZ808286.1647-NODE-1647-length-10629-cov-3.635237_pt1 | contig 10629 bp, 11 predicted proteins | sample MGYA00521276_ERZ808286 | MGnify/ENA primary metagenome ERZ808286 (study PRJEB31516, sample SAMN03275607) | gut metagenome | biome: mammalia-associated habitat; material: feces | host: Papio cynocephalus | place: Kenya | collected 2012-08-01 ... | reverse complement strand
CGCGCAGGGGCACGTGGAGACGGAGTGGGGGTTTGTCGTGAAGTTCATGGTAAGGTGGTAGACGTAAGACGTTAATGAATTAACGTAAGACGATAAGAAGATGTGACACAAAGTGTAGCAAAATGCGTTACATTGGTTGCAAAAAAGGTCAGAAAAAAAATAGGAATTTTACTCTTAAAACAAGATATAGTGTTTTGGGCAAGTGCGGATACCACATATTGTGTGCGGACATTTTGCGAAAAGTGCGGGAAAAGCTGGGGAGGGGAGGGGGTTGTTGACGGGAATCCGCAGACCTTTATATTGACATTTTCCAATTTTATCCACCCATCATCAAATATTTAACCATTTTTCCCTAAAAAAATGGGCAAAAAGTGGAGTCTCAGTGGCATTTTTTCGCTTTTGAGACTCATTTTTGCCGCCAGAATAGGGGTGTCTACCTGCGATTTTCATTTTTGAGGGCCATTTTTCCTATTTTTTTCATTTTTCGCGAGGTCTTTTGCCCAAATTTTCATTTTTGCCGCAACTTTGCATCAGGATTTTCATTTTTTGACACCTCTTGGAGAGTTATTGTCCGCTATCCCAGCCCCAAGATATTGTGGTGCCACAACATGTTGTGCCTAGTTGTGCCTGATATGTCCTTGCGACTGCAACGAATTGTTGTCCGGTATTATTCTGCAACTATTGTCCGGTATTATCTTACAACTATTGTCAGATATTATTTTACAATTATTGTCCGGTATCCCAGCTGCGCATGCAGCGACTGAAGGTATCAATTTTTCCTTTGACTCTTGGGGCACTGGAGTGATACAATGTGTGTCACACAGCGAGTGGAAAGGGAGCCACCATATGTCCAAGAGGTCTGACATGATTGCCCGCATCAAGTCCGCGATGCCGCTTGACACCGAGGTGCAGGCGTGGTGCGACGCAGAGCTCGAGCGCTGCGCGAAGTCCGGCGAGCAGACCAGCGAGCGCTATGAGACGGCACGTGCGATGGCGCACAACATGCGTGTGGAGGACGATGAGCAGACGTTCACCGCGAATGTGTTCGCCACGAACGTCAATCGCGCCTACGGGCTAGACTGGAACTCGCGCACGGCATCCTACTACATCCGCCGCATGTGCGCTGATGGAATCTGCGAGGAGCGCGGTCTTGACAATGGCCGCAAGTCCTATCGTTTCGTGTAGGGCGTTTGCCCCAAGAGACAAGATGTTTCCCTTGACTCTTGGGAAGCACGCATGGTATACTTACCTTGTAAGGCAAAGAGGAAAGGACGCAGCGCATGACGTACATCGACTACACCGTCACCACAATCGACAACGAGACCGAGGAGTGCTCTACCGCCGCATACACTGACTGCATCTACGCACTCGGTGCCGCGCAGGACGCAATCAAGAACGGGGCCGAGGACGGACGAGAGCTTGTTGCCCTGCTTGTCGAGCGGCACACGGAGGAGGACGGCTCCGCGGTCAAGCTAGCACCACTCTACGTTGCGTCCACTCTTGGAGAGAGCCACCACCTCTAGTGCCACGTTCTATCGAGACACACCACATCTTGTGCGTCTCTCGTGTTGGGTCACCCTATCGGGGCGGGACTACAAATGGCGATGCCACCCGCGCGACCCTTCACGAAAGGCGCACGGATGGCGATTTGCGGTATTCTCTCCAAGAGGGAAAGAGAAAACTCTCGACGGAGAGAAGGTTTCTTGGCTATTGGAGTCAGTATATATGGTGGTTCTGTGGAAAATTCCCCTATAGGAGACACAACATGTGGTGGTTCTATGAGAAACTCCCCTATATATGGTGGTTCTGTGGAGATTTTGCCTATAGGGATTTTTCCCATGGCTCACCCCCAGGCCCCCGTCCTACAGAAAAGTAGCCTATAGGGGTCTTGACACCGAGGAAGGCGAACGCCTGTTCGGCGAACACATGTTTGGTTAGGTGCCTAAACGTTAGGTGCCGAACAATCGAACGAGTGTTCTATCCATTAATTTCCTCCATGTTCTTTTTGTGTATCTGCATTTCTTACTTGACGATACCATTATGGCATGGTAGCGCCAAAGTGTCAAATCACATTCCCCCGCTCTTTGCAAGTGAAAATTTTCATCTCGACAATAATTCCACAATTCCATGTATGTTCACTTGTTCATATGAACACTTGTTCATATGTTCATACGAGCGATAGAACGTATGTTCATCTGAATATATGTTCATATGTTCATATGATTGTATGTTCATTAGAACGCGTGTTTGGCGAACGTCTGTTCGATAAATGGTAGCTGACTGTAGCTAAATTCTGTCTTGACCCGCCCGCTCACGCGCTAAATAACGACTCTTACTTGCCCCTTACCCCACTATTGGCGGGGCGCGACTGTCGAACTAATCAATATAATACTCAAGTCCTCACGTGGTGCAAGTACTTTTTCCAACTTTTTTTAGACGAATTCTAAGCCCTTGTAAGGGTTCGTTTCCGCGTAGGCGCACGCCTACGCGTAGCGAACGTGATCGGGCTTTAGAGCGCCTTAGAACGGCCTTAGAGACGATTTGCGGCGCTAGCGCGTGGTGCAATAAGGCGCTAGGCACGTCTAAAATGCCTAGTAGCGCTTAGGCCGTAGTCCAGAAGCTTACAGCTAGGACAAAGCCGTGAGAGCGTCTGTAAGGCGCGCTGGGCGCGTGCGCGAACCCCTACAGCGGCGGCGTTAAAACGCCACTTTAGATCGGCTTAGAATGGCTTACACGCTGCTACCCCATCTTAGTACGAGTTCGGACTATCCAGTCGTTAGAGTTAGCCCAGGTTAACTTGAATAGGTACAGCACTTCCATTCTTACGCGAAAAAGCAAAGAAGTCAACCCAGAATCGCAAAAAAAATCCCCCCGCCACGGAAAACTCACGTGGCGAGGGTCTATGCTTAGGTTATGTTGTTAACTAGGCCGCAAGCTCGGTGACCTCGGGCGCGGCGGGCTTCTCGGGCTTCTTAGCCCAGTTGGTGAACCCGAGCGGCGCGTAGTGCTTGATAACCCACTTCTCGGGCGAGATGGCCACGAGACCCTGCTGGATGGCGTGGCGCATGATCGCGCCCACCTTACGCGAGGAAATGGGCATTCCGTCCTCGTCGGCGTACACGTCTGCGAGGTCGGCGGCGGTGAGCTCAACGCCACGTGCGTTGACCTCCTCGACCAGCTCGTGCATGATACGCTCGTTGCGCAGCGTCTCGGCGGTGGGCTTGCTCTCACGCTTGGCGTTCGCAGCATTGACCATCGCGCGGATGGTGGGCTTGACCTCCTCGGGGTCGGCACCCAGAACGTCCACGATGGCCGCAAGAACGTTCTGGTCTGCGAGTGCGTTGACGATGGACTTGCGCGTGACGGTGTACTTAGCCATTAGTTAACTCCTTAACTTAGGGATTCTGAAACCTTGTGACTTGCGGCGGGGGTAGTGCCGTCCCTTCTCCTCGTCCCCGCCCGACAACAAGTACTATACGCCCATGGGGCGCTGCTTGCAAGCGACAATCGAGATTTTTTTACCTGAATTTTTGTGAGCCAGCCTAACGAATGGTTAGGAAAACGAAACTTTCCAAAAGTCAAGCGGCAATTTCCGTTGACAACCCGCGATCATTCATTACACGCCCAGATTCTATGCATTATGTTTTTTCAGATTGACGATTGACAACGTGCGCAGGTGGTGAAACCGCAGGTAGATAGCTTGCGGCGAGGGCACGTAGCACACTCGACCCCAGGCCGCAATGCCTGCTTTTATTCATTATGCGCCTCTCTTGGAAATTTCGTGAACTCCATACAATCTCCACTTGACCGCCTGTTGGAAACGCGTTATACTTTACACAGGTACATACATACGGATATACGAACGTATGTTCGCTTAGGTACCTAAATAAAAAAGCTACATTACTGTAGCTGAATAAATCACGATTCCTCTTTGCCCCTTGCGTCCCTATTGGAAACGCTCGACCATCGACTATGGATAGATTAGCATACTTGCGGCGAATGCAAGGCGAGAAATGAAAAATCCCCTCAAGTTTTTTTGCTTGAGGGGATCTTAGCGCCACTTTCCGCTTACCTGCGTACCTTGCGGATGTAGTAGCCGTGACGCTTCGCCCATCTTTGGGCTGCAAGGTAGCCGCAGCCGCACGTGGTGGGCTGCTTGACGTGGTAGGTAAGGCACTCGGTGAGAATTCTAGACTCAATCATAACGTCCTCAAGCGCCGTGTGAGCCTCGATGAACCCATCATCGTATAGGTACCGCGTGACGTGCTCGGCTCCAGTCTGCGGCGTTCCAGTGTCCGTCTGGTAGCCGTTCGCCACAGCCCACTCACCATAGGCACACTTGCCCGTGATGTTATCGGCGAATCGCCAGATGTCGCGCCACTCGGCACCAGACCCGGCGAGATAGTCCTTTACCATTCCACGTGAGAGCGCGTTCGTCGTGGCGTTGAGTGCGCACCTGTCAAAGATGGCATTGTAAGCCCAGACCTCGCGCACGTTGTAGGCGGCGATATCGGCGAAAAGCTGCTCGCGAATGCGCGCGAACGTGTCCACGACCCATTCGCCGCGCTGTATGCCCTCGCGGTACATGGGCAGCTTGTTAGCGTAATAGGCGTTTCGCATAAGCTCGACGTTAAAAAAGACTTCCGCCACGACAAACGAGCGGCGCTCAAGCACGCGCCCCGTGGCCTTCTCGCGGACGATATAGCCGATGTCATAGGTGCGCATGGCATTCGGGTTCACCTTTGGGCTAGCGTAGGTGGGCGCTGTCTCGGTGTCAAGTACGATGATCTTCTTGCGGGTCATGGTTGGTCTCTTTTCTGCGCTCGTGGTGGGGTAGCGCGTTCCCCGTGGCGCTTCCCTTGCGCCACAACGCATACATTAGCAGACTGCGCGGCCATTCCACGCGGGAATTTCGATTTTTCCGAATTTTTTTTTGCGTGTGAACGTCTTATGATTGTCAAACTTGAACTTAGTTCGATCTATGCAGAACAACGTTGAACCTATGCAATATCAAAGTTTGAACTAGTTCAAAACGGTTCGCCTTGGCCGCGAACTCGCAGGTAGAAGCGTTGAACGTGGTTCAATTCACCTTCTCTTGGACAAGTCAAGAAAAACTTCTATGCATTTGCGGCGATATGTGGAAAATCTTCACAAACGAAAATCCCCGATTTGACGTTGGCGGAGCCAACCTTTACACTTAAGGGCGTGGAGGGTGGGGAATGCACCTCACGAGTTAACCATGGTCTACTTTTGGCGCAAGTCAACTCGGGCTAACACTTTAATCTGGTAAAGTGTTCACTACGGTTAACTCGAAAATCCACAGCACTCCCATTGTAACACATGCCACGCTCTTTGTGTACGAGAATCTTTGACCGCACAAAAAATTCGTGTCCGCATGTACAGTCCTCCAGCTTAATAATAATAGGATATGGCAAAATCGTTGTCAAGCACTTTTTTGCTCTCCCACGAAAAAAACATAAAAAAATGTACGTCACTTCCATTCTACCATAGGCGGCATCCAACAGTCAACAGACAAAGCAAAAAAAATACCCCACCCACCACTTGAGGTGAGCGGGGTACGTGCCTACTTGGCGCACTTGGCGCGGACGGGCTTCTTTTTCCAGTCGGTGAACCCAAGCGGGGCAAAGTGCGCGACAGTCCAGCCCTCGGGTGACTTCGCAACAAGTCCGTTGTTCGCCGCTGCGCAAAGCAGACGGCCTATCTTGCGCGGGTTAAGAAGCTCACCATGCGGCGCGGTGTACATGTCCGCTATCTCGCTTGCCATAAGCTCGACGCCGCGTGCGTTGACCTCCTCGACCAGCTCGGCGGTGATCTGGGCGTTGTAGCGCATGTCCGCCGTGGGCTTCTTGGGGACTGACTTAAAAGCGGCCTCGCAGAACCTCGCAGCGGCTACAAGCACCGCGTTGTTGCAGCGCTCGCCGAACAACTTTTCCGCAGAATCCCCCAGCGTGACGTTGTGCATGACGGCGTAGTCGATTACCTTTGCGAACTGCTTGCGCGTAAGCTTCTCCATTGTGGTACCTTTCCTGTTGTCCCCGTGGAGCGTGTCCCCTCGGGCTGGTTTTGATTCTAGACGTTCCCCGCCGCCACGTCAACGACTGTTTCTCGGCGGCGGGGGGTGCCCCGCCCTTGCGGGCGGGGCGCTGATGCTTAGAACGTGATTGCGTTCTTGAACTCCTCCGTGACCATGTCGGTGAACTCGTCCACGCTCACCGTGCCCGCCATCCAGCTGGGCGTGGCGTCCACAACCATCTTTGCCACGAGGGCGAGACGAGACTCGATGATATTATAGGCGGGTGAGGTCTCACCAAGGTAAAGATTCTCGCCAACCTTGGCAATGGCACGGGCGCACTCGCGGGCGGCGTTGCGGTCAACCTGCGCGATGAACTCGGGCGTGTACTCCATTTTGGGACTCCATTTCTGCTAGGGGGCGTGGGCTACCTTGCCCCGTTGGTCGCTCCCCTTGCTCACCTACTATATTACTCGTCTGACGCGGCAATGCAACAACTATTTTTAATAACGGACTACTTTTTTTTGCCTCTTTTTAGGTGCGTTCCTGTAGCAATGGTTATAACGGTTCCTCTTTGCCCCTAGGGCGCTCTTTGCGCTCCCTCGGCTACCGACTAAGAGCATCTTACAGCTCTTCTTCTCTTGGCGCAATACCTTTTTTAAAAAAAATAGCCCCGCTTTTTGGGCGGGGCTATTCGCCTAGCGCGTTGGGCGCATGCATTCCAGCACATCGCCCCAGTAATCAAAGATCGCATCGCAGGTCTCACCGTCGAAGCCTGCGCTCACCTCGTCGGTGCCCCACGTGCCCACCACCTCGCCGCGCATGGTGTCTATCTCAATCGTTGGGCCGCCCACGGCCACGGTGACCACAACGCCCACGTAATCGCCGTTGCAGTCGAGTGTGTACTCTACGTCCAGCGCATTGTCCCAGTAGCTGTTTCCGTCTTTCGTCATGAAGCCATAGCAACTCACGCGGTCGAGCTCGTCTGCGATAGACTCGCACATCCTCACCAGCTGCTTTCTCGTGTCGTTCATCGTCATACCCCGTTTCTGTTGGTGGGCTTGCCTTGCAAGGCAAAGTATAGGCGTCTTTCTCTGCGCTTGCAAGCGTCAATCTAAACTTTTTTTGAGCGATTCTAAGCGCTTCTCACGCCCACTATAGGCGCTAACGCATAGGCGCTAGGGTAGCGGGCTTACAAGGCCTTAGAACGGCTCTCGTGGTGTCTCACGTGGTTTTGCGCTTTTCCGCCCACCCTAGATCATTTCCTAGCGCAGAAAATCGACTGAACTTTTTTGCGATTCTCGCTAGACGTGGGCGCGGATAGGTGTAATATGTCCTTAGTCGCTAGTCGCGCTTCCCCAACAGAGAAGCAAGGGACAACAAACGAGGCGTTATCTATTCGGCTACAGTTCCGTACCTTGATATTGCGGCTAAATTTCTTTGGATAAATCGAAAGATTCTCACGCAGAATGACGGCGCACCATGGTATACTTGCTTCAGCAAGCAAGCCACTAGCAGATGGGACGAACGATGAACTACCTCGACCGCATCAAGAGCGCACGCACCACCGCAGAGAAGCAGGACGCCACGCGCGACTTCCTCGCGCGCGACTACCGCAAGCCACTGGACGCTGACGCGGCGCGAATGCTGGACGCAATCGTTCCGCGCGTGGCCAACTGCGCGGACTACGTCACGGACGAGTTCGCACTCGAGATAGTCGCGAACGGAATGCGGAATTGCTACTATGACGGAATGCTTGCGGCGCTGTAGCCCAAAGAAACAGGGGGATAGGCGTTCAACCTATCCCCTGCTTTGTTTGTCAAAGTCAACAGTGGTTGACTTCTTTTGGCCGCACGAGTTTGTCTAGGTTAACTTTTTTCTCTACAGAATTGTAGATTCATTAACGGAACTACCTACCGCACACCATTATTATTACTCTTCTTCTTTTGGGTTGCAACCCAGAATCGCAACTTTTTTGCGGCAACAGGTAAAAAAATAGCCCCCCACCTTTTGGACACCCCCAGGCGCTTCTCACGCCCTATCTTGGCTTTGCGCCCACGCCTACGCGCACGAGGTCTTAGGGCGCTTTAGAACGCGTCTGGAGACGTCTCACGGCTACCCTAGGCGGCGTAGGCGTGCCCTCACGTAATCGGCACGCCTACGCACCTCCGCACGCCTTACGCGGCGCTCGAGGCGCTCACGCTTGCGTCCCGCGTGGTCAACGTAGGCAACAAGCGCTAGCACGCCGTAGAACGTGAGCATGATAGGTACGTTTTGGACGGGCATTGTATGCTCCCCTGCTTTTGTGGGCGTTGCTTGCGGAACGAGTGTAGCACGATCTCCCCGCGATCAGACGTGAGAATCGCCAAAAAATTTCTTTGTGCTTTTTTCGTCAAACCACTTGACAGCTTCGCCGCGCCCAGTGTAGCATTCTCTTAGAATGGCGGATAGTATGCTCTTTTGGGGTAATCGATTACCCAGCGTATGCACTCGTTGTTTCACGTGAAACAAAATTCGCCACGCAAGTAAACGATTACCCGCCGCGTTGTTTCACGTGAAACATCACAGGCGTATATTCATCAATGTTTTTTTTATTAAAGTACAGAACTGTAGCTAAATAAATAACGGTTCCTCTTTGCCTTGCGTATCCGCTATTGACGGGCGCTGCGCTACCGGTTACTTAATATAATACTCAATCGTGGCGGCATGTCAACGACTTTTTAAAAAAAATGCCCCGCCTTTTGTGGTGGGGCGCTGGAGCTAAGAACGCTCGATCATCGTTCCGATGTTACCAGTCTCGCGCTTGTAGTCGAGAAGCGCCTCTTTCGCCTCGTCATAGGTTGCGAATTCCTTGCGGCGCGTGTAGGGATAGCCCTCGTCATCGAGGTCGTACTCACCAGTGAAATAGACCGTGTAAGCCATCTTGCGTCTCGTTTCTCTTGGGGTTCCTTTGGTACGACTAAAGTATACACCCGCGCGGCGCAAAACCGCACGGGATTCAGGATCTTTTTTAGCAGAACCGAATGGATTCAGTCTTTTCCATCAATGACAACCTACCATCGTCCAGCACGCGATAGACGCGCGTACGCGATTCTATGGCCTTGCCCCCGTAGAGCGCGGCGAATCTATCGCCGAGCCGCAGGCTCATGTCAGACTGAACGCGAAACAAGTCCTCGCGAGAACGGACGAGAACGTAGTTGTAAAGTCCAGCGAGATAGTCGGGCGCAAGCTTGCGGAACGCGCGAAACTCATCCTCGCAGTCCTTGACGGTACGCGGACGGACGGTCATGGCGTCCCCACCACATGCACAGTCGACAAGGTACATGATGTTTCCCTTTCCTCTTGGGGTAATCGCTTTGCACACTTAATATCTCATACTTTGGTGCCACGTGCAAGGACTTTTTTTATTAACGGACAATAAATTTTTTCCATGGTTTTTTGCGATTGTGGCTTGACATGGTTTTTGCCATTACCTATTATTAAGCTAGGATACTGTACCTTTTTAAGTTAACCATGGTTGACTTTGTTCCACGTGAAACGTTTTGAGACGAACATATGTTCTGCGTGATAGGGTCGAACATCAGTTCGGGCTTATTTTGTTTCACGTGGAACAGAATCGAACATCAGTTCGACTATGCTTTTGGGCTGTAGGTGATAATAATTTATTATCGGACAATCCATCCCAATAGGTGCGATAATGATTTATTATCATGCGGGTCTATCCTCCCCCAACCTAATTGTACAGCATTTTCATTTGTGGCGCAACCCCTTTTCACAAGAAATTCATTTTTTTCCTTGCGAATTTCGTTTTTTGGTTTTCATTTTTGACAGCATTTCCATTTTACCACATGCTCGTTTGCAACAAGGCGAGAATTTCATTTTTGCGAGAAAATCCACACCTTGAACACATCAAAATGAACAGCACTTCCATTGTATCATCAACGTGCTCCAATAGTCAACGGGAAATTAGGAAAAACCTAAAAAAAATAGCGCCCCACCGATCATGCGGCGGGACGCTTTTACGCTACTTCTCTATCAGACGGAACACGATGATAGGCTTGTTGAATGCTACCATGCACGATTCCTCAGCTAGTATCACGCCCATCTCACCGAGTTTGAGCAGCCCTTGGCGCACTCGCCTCAGCTGGTTGTCCGACACCATGTCGATCCAATCATCAAAAGCGTACTTCCTCTTGCTCCTCAAGTAGTTACACGCGTAGCTGAACGGGCGCGAGGCGTACAAGGAAAGACCGTGTATCATGAATTTGTGCGTGAGGTTTACCAGTTTGTCGCAAGTGCTCACGCGGCGGCGCTCAATGGCATTCTCTCGCGTCTGCGTCTTCTTGCCACCAGCGAGGTCGTAGAGCGTCCTAAGCGTCTCCGTGGTGGTGCCTGCAAGCTCGGGAGCCACGCGCCGCGCGTTGTCCGCGAACTTCTCGAACTCGGTCGTTGGGACGCGCTTCTCTCCATACAGCGTGGCATAGTAGAACTGAAACAGTTCGTTGCGCTCCTCGTCCGTCATGGTGCGAATCATATCAGACCCCATTCCCCACGCGGCAAGTGGAACTCTTTGTCCCCGTGTGTGCTTGCCCTCGTGA
>ERZ808286.1642-NODE-1642-length-10662-cov-3.501838_pt1 | contig 10662 bp, 9 predicted proteins | sample MGYA00521276_ERZ808286 | MGnify/ENA primary metagenome ERZ808286 (study PRJEB31516, sample SAMN03275607) | gut metagenome | biome: mammalia-associated habitat; material: feces | host: Papio cynocephalus | place: Kenya | collected 2012-08-01 ... | reverse complement strand
GTCCTTCAACAGTTTTGATTGTTTTTATTGAAACATTACCCTTTAATTTGAAATAATCCTTGATTGTAACTGAATTATTTCCTTTTAAAGCATCTGTATCGCCATATTTGATAATTAAATCGTTTCCTTCTTGGAAAAATGCTAAATCATCATATTTTGCATTATCAAATACTAAAATATCAGTCCCTTTGCCTGAAATAATAGTATCATTATTCAATAAATGCATATCTGAATCAGGGTTTTCTACAGATTCAAAGTGGAAGGTATTTTCGCCTGCGTCGCCATACAACAAGTCACTACCATTACCGCCATAAATTGTATCGTCACCGTTTCCACCGTAAATAGTGTCTCTGTCGTCACCACCGTATAATACGTCGTTGCCGTTTCCGCCATAGATTAAATCTTCTCTGACACCGCCGATAATTGTATCGTTACCGTTCCCGCCGTCATAACTATTTCCTGTAAATTCTGGTTCACTACCACCAATAATTAAATCGTTATAAATAGAGCCTGTAATGTTGTTAACTCTATTTTCTGGAGCTTCAATTCCAATAACTGTATCTTTATCGTTAATAATAAAGTCCATATCTCTTCTGATAATTTCGTCAGAGCCTGTTTTGTACAAACCTTCAATTCTATAAATTGATTTTCTAACTTTTGTATTGAAATAGTCTTTGATTGTTACAGAATCTGTATAATTTCCTTCACTATCAACATTGCCATATCTGATAATTAAATCGTTTGAATATGGATCTTTTTCATATTTTAATTTTGAGAATTCAAAGTCTTCAAAAATAAGAGTATCATTACCTTTTCCGGCAAGAATTGTGTCATTTCCGTCGCCTGCGCTGAAATAAATTTTATTTTCACCGTCACCACCGCTTAAGATATCGTCACCTTTTCCTCCGTGAATTTCATTATTTCCAGCTTCGCCGTACAATTCATCGTTGCCGTCACCACCATACAATACATCATCGCCAACTCCGCCGTATAAAACATCGTCACCGCCGTTACCGTAGATTGTATCGTTTCCAGCATTACCATAAATTGTATCTTTGTTGTCGCTACCGTCAATTCTTTCACCTAAGAATGAACCATTTAGTTCATTGTCGTATTTTGCATCAGCTTCCATTGTTAAATCATCTAGCAAGTTACCAATATGGTAAGATTTTCCTGTAGAATCAACTAAGTTTTTAACTGAAGATGCGCCATTATTTTTAAAGTATTCATCAAGTGTAATTGATAAATCATTTGCTGTATCACGAATAATCAAATTACCTTTGTTATCATTAATAAATTCCAAAGAACCTAGAGTAGAGTCTTTAAGAATAATAGTGTCATTGCCTTTTCCTGAGAAAATAGTATCGTTGCCGTCACCAGCGTTAAAGATAAATTGGTTATCGCCTTCTTCACCGTATAATTTATCTTTTCCTGTTCCTCCGATAATTATATCGTTACCACTTCCGCCGTGAATTTCATCGTTTCCGGCACCGCCTAAGATATAATCTTCACCGTCACCACCAAAAATAGTGTCGTTACCGTCGCCACCGTCAATAGAGTCATTGCCCTTGCCACCGTTAATTGAATCGGCTAAGTTTCCACCTGTGATTGTATCTGACAAGTTAGAGCCGTTTAATTCGTTTTTCTTGTCAGCAGTACCATTGATTACAAAACCTGGAAGTTGGTCTTTGATTGTAAATCTTTCGTTATTTCCGTCAACAATGTATTTTACAGAACTTGTTAGGTTTTCATCTTTTAAGTAATCAATAATTGTAACTGTACTATCTGGATTTGCAGAATCCATGCCGTATTTGATAATTAAGTTATCACCGTCAAAAGTGAAGGTTAAATCTTTGTATGCAACACCTCTAAATATAAGTGCATCTGTGCCTTGACCAGAGTATACAACATCATTTCCGTCACCTACAATTGATTGGTTTCCTTCTTCGTCAGTTATTGTGTTATTTGCATTAAATACTATTGTATTATTTCCGGCTTCACCATAAATTGTATCATCGCCTAAACCTGCTTCAATATAATCATCGTAAGTTTCACCTTCGATTTCTTGTTCAAATGGGGTATTTTCATCAAAGCTATCGCCGTAAATTACATCGTTTCCGCCGTAAGAAATAATTGTATCACTACCAGCAGCACCGTAGATTGTGTCGTCATAAACATTATCGCTTGGTGCAGTAATATTATCATCTAAGAAGGTTCCGTGAACTAAAGTTGCAGAATCTTCGTTAAAGTTTATAGGAATATTTCCTGTTAATAATTCTTGTAGTGTTTTTGAAGAGCCAGAGCTATCTTGAACCTCTGAAACTAAGAAGTGATTGTTTGCTTTGAAATAATCTTTGATAATAATAGTTTCTGGAGTACCTTCATCATCTGGTTTGTCAGGATTAGTGATTTTGTTATAAGTAATAATCAAATCTAAATCATTCTTTTCGTATTGCAAATCGTCAAATGCAACATCAGTAAAAATCAAATTATCCTTACCACTTGTACCTAAAATAATTGTATCGTTTCCGCAATTTTTGCTGAAAACATAAGTGTCGTTTCCTGCTCCACCTTGTAGAACGTCGTCGCCAGCACCGCCAATTAGGGTATCATTACCATTACCACCGATTAGAGAGTCATCACCTTCTCCTCCGTCAAGTAAATCGTTTCCGTCACCACCGTCTAATGTGTCGTTTCCGCCGTTACCATAAAGAGTATCGTTACCACCAAGACCACTTAAGACGTTATCAGAACTGTTACCTGTAATAATATTGTCTGAATTATTACCTGTTGCATTTAGTTTGTCTGCCCAACTCTTAATATCTTCAAGTGTAACGTTCATTTGTGTTACGCCATTCCAATAATCAGTATGATTAGAGGTAATAAATTTCATTAAAGTTTCGTTTGAAACAAATGAAAAACCAACATCAGGATTTCCTGTATCTTGAACGTAGAAACCAACGGCTTTTCCGTTTTTATCAGTTACAACACCCAATAGTGTAATAGCATGTCCAGCAAAATCTTCACTTTCATAATCTGGCCATAAGTATCTTGCATCGCCACCTGCAATTACAGCTTTTCCAGCTTTTACAGCATCAATAAGGTTATTTAAAATATCTTCTTCTTTATATTTAGCTGAAAAATAGTCATTCCATTCACTAGTAACATATTCATTTAATGCTTTTCGTATTGCTTCAGCCTCAATAGCTAGAGCAATCATTTGTGTCAAGCATTTGTTTGCTTCTTCTTCATTTCCTGCTTCTGTATAGGCTTCATAATCAGCTTGTATTTTTTCATACTCGTCTAAAATATCAGAATATTGATCACTAAATTCTTTTACTGTCTTATCTGTTTGCGCTAAATTGTTATACCAAATTTCACTTTCTTCTGCATAATTACCGATACTGCCTGATTCAAGGCCTTTCGCTTTTAAAAGTTCTTTTCTTTGTTCATATATTGTTGCACCATCTTCTAAATTTAGTTTTCCGTATGGAATAGTATCTACACCATAGTATTCTTCTTCTCCTGTTGTTTGAGAAGTGTATTTGTTAGTAATAGCCCATAATGTAAATTCATCTTCGTCTTTGTTTTGGTCTTTGATATCGTATTTACCAGCAATTGCTAGAATATTTAAGCAAGATTCAATACCACAGTTATTGTATTGTTGTTCTTTATCCAAAATCCATTTTGCAGGTGCACCATAAATATTGTAGTTGTCTCCAGCTGTAAGACTTGAATCAATTTCACTACCTTTTTTTATGATTGCCTCATTAGAGTCCAACAATGTAATATTGCTTACTCCCTTTATATTTAAACCTTTTATATCAACAGTAGAACTAACCGTTTTATTATCTACTGAAACATTTAAGCCACTCGCATTATTACTGTATTGTGCCATTACTTTAACCTTCTTATATACTGATACTTCCCTCTATGATATCAAATTGCTTTTTAATAAATCAATTATTTAATTATTATTTACATATTTTATACATTATGTTGTATTAAAGATTAAAAAAATTTCTTTTTACTAAAAAATCCGAGAAACTAATTTCTCAGATTTTAATATTTTTTTAGTTAAAACATCATCTTTTCTGGGTGTTTGGGTAACTGTCTAGGCAACCCTTTACCGTTTTTTAAACTCTTTTTTTGTTCTTTTTTTATTTTTTCTTGTTTTTGTTCTTTTGTTGTATTTAATTCAGAAGTTTTGTTAGTTTCTTTCACGATTTTTTCCTTATTTGTATTTAATGATTTGTCTTTTTGTGTTGAACAAGCGTTTACTATTGTTGCACTCAATGTTAGCGCCATTGCTAAAACTAATATTTTTTTTACCATTGTATTTCCTTTTTTGTTTGTATTATTTGATTTTATGTTTTATTACCTCTGTTGTCAATACTGAAACAATTAGTCCAAATAACATCAACATTGGGTAAAACATACCTTTTAGTATCATAAATGAGCTTACGCCAATTGATGCAGCCAAGTTTGTTGCAATCAAAATTTGCGCACCATAAGGAATCATACCTTGAACAACGCAAGAGGTTGTATCAAGCAAACTTGCTGTTCTTATTGGATTTACATTATATTTTTCTGACAATTCTTTTGCAATTGAGCCCGATGTAATAATTGCAACGGTATTATTTGCAGTAAATAAGTTGATAATACCTACCAAAAAGCAAATTCCGATTTCACAAGTTTTATTATCTTTAATCCAGCGACCTGTTTCTTTAATAATATAGCTAATTCCGCCATTATATCTAACCATTAACAACAAACCGCCTGCAAGCATTGCAACAATTAGAGTTGAAGCCATACTTGTTGTACCGTCACCAATATAGCCAAAGGCATCAAAAAGATTAAACATTCCATAAGAAATACCAATAATTGTGTTCAAAATTGTTCCAAATAAAAGTAAGAACATAACATTAACACCCGAAATACCAAGAATTAAAAGCAAAATATAAGGGCTTACCTTTATATAATTTTGAAGGTTTAATGTAATTTCTGATACCGCAGAATTTGAACTTGCAAAAATTGGTAAAGAATATAAAATAAGACATAAAATCGCTGGAACTGTAATAATTTTTAAGTTATAAAACATTTCATCACGAATTTCTACATTTTGAGTTCTACTTGCTGCAATTTTTGTATCAGAAATCAAAGACATGTTATCACCAAACATTGCGCCACCAACAGTTGCACCCAAAACAAAAGAAGGATTTATTCCAAAAGTTTGAGAAATTGAAACCGCAATTGGAACAATTGCCGCGATAGTTCCGCAAGAAGTACCAATTGCAAGTGAAATCAAAGCAGATATTACAAACAAACCTAAAACCATAAAGCGTGCAGGAATTAGTTGTTGAGCGATATCAACCGCAGCTTCAACCCCACCAACAGCAGTAGCACTAGCCGTAAAAGCGCCTGCAAGAATGAATATCAGGCACATTATCATAATGTCCTTGTTACCCATACCAAGGGCAAATATTTCAATTTTCTTATGAAGTTTTTCCCTATGGTTCAAAATTAATGCTGTCGCAGATGAAATTATGAACGCAACAGTCATCGGAACTTTTGAAAAATCTTTTGTCCACAAAGAAAATCCAAAATAGAAAATTACGAAAACAATAAAAGGTATGATTGCCTTAAAACTAGCATCTCGCCATTGAATATTTTCTTCAGTATTATTCACAAGATTTCCTTTCCAACTTTTTAGATTTCTTTAAGCAAATTTTCCACAACAGAACTTGAAACTTTTGCAATTTCATCTTCACTAAAAGTATAACTTTCAGTTGCATTGTTATCTGCTAAATCTGATATTGCCCTAATTACAACAAATGGAATGTTATTAGCATTAGAAGTTTGAGCGATTGCACACCCTTCCATTTCAACCGCAGTTGCATTAAAAAGGTTATGAATTTCTTTTTTGCGTTCTAAATCAGAAATAAACGAATCTCCAGATGCAATAATTCCCTTGTGTACATTAAGATTTTCGCTAGAGATTTTTTCTAATTTTAACATTAAATTTTCATCTGAATTAAAATAAGTCGGTTTATCAGACTCAATTCCTGTACACAAATAACCTTTAGCGTAGCCAAATGCTGTAACATCAAAGTCATATTGAACTAATTTTTCACCAACAACGATGTCACCAACTTTTAAATTTTCTGCTATACCACCAGCAATGCCTGTATTAATAATATAATCAGGGCTAAATTTATCAATAATATATTGAGTGCACAAAGCTGCATTTACTTTGCCTATACCGCTTTTTACAAGAACAATTTTATGTCCGCAAAAAGTTCCTAAGTTGATTTGCAAATTACAATGTTTTATCTCTTCAAGGTTTTCAAGTTTTTGTTTTAAAGCCGAAACCTCGCAATCCATTGCACCAATAACGCCAATAGTAAGATTATTGCTCATAATGCATTTTCTCCACTGTCCAATCTTTTAAAACTTCTGACATATCTTTTGCAATGTTTTTAGCGCCTTCTAAGTCGTGTTCAAGGTAATTCCCACATTCAATTTTGTTAGTTCCTGGAATTTTACCTAAAAAGTCTTTTATAAAATCTAAACTTTCTCTAAATAAATCTAAGGCTTCTTGATGAGAAATTTTATCTCTAACTAAGAAATAAAAACCTGTTCTGCAACCCATTGGACCAACGTATACAATATCTTCAGAATATTTGCTGTTTCTTGCATAAGTTGCAAAAAGATGTTCAAAACTGTGCATTGAAGCATTCTCTAAATAATCATTTTCAGGATTATTTGGGCGTTTCATTCTTATATCATAAGTTACTACATCACCATCAATTCTTGAGATGTACATACCTTTTTGTAAAATATCGTGATTAACTTTAAAACTTTCAATCGTTTTCATTACAAATCCTCCAACTTATATACAATATTAATATAAACAAGAAGATTTTTACAGCTAAACGATTTAAGTTCTTCTACGGTGAGATTTTTTTAACATTTTTTGTTGATATTCTTCATCGAATTGGAAGCGATAACCTTCCTTATATCCTTTTGTTATTGCTTTTGAAAATCTTTTTCTTGTTTTCCAATAAGAAGTATGAGCAGCAGCAAAAGTTCGCCAGCTAAGAGTTCTTGAATAATCATAGAAAAATCCTTCTTCATTTGAAAATGTCATATTTGTCATTTTTTGAATTTCATCATTTGTGTAATTTACACCGTTTGGAAATCCTAATGGATCATCTGCGTAATTTACAGTCAAAAAGAAGAAGTCTCTTTCAATCAAATACTTATACATCAAGTGCATAAGTTTACTTGATTCTAAATTTTTGTCTGCCATATCTGAATAAAATAGCGGAATTGGACTTGCATAATTAACAACACCGATTATAGAGCCTTCTGGAGCACAATATTTGTTTGTGTAATCATCAATTTTCAAATAACCTTTTTTAAATTCTTCTTTGTTCTTGTTGATAAAAGTTGTTCCTAATGCTGAATAATCAAGAACGTCTGAACCTACAATTGATAACAAGCAAGCGTTTTTTCTTGGATTTTTTCTGACAAATTTTAACAAGTCATCATCAATACCTTTGTCAATTAAATATTCTTCAATATTCAAGTAAGGCATTTTATTAAACAGATATTCCATTGTAATAAAAGAGCCTGCTGAATACCCAAATAAAACGACTTTTTTGTTTTGAGCAGTTTGATTTTTTACAGTTATATCCAAATCTTGAATAATTGGAATCATATTGTGTGTTTTTTGAACCCAAATTGCATCATGAAGACAATCTGCAATTGTATTTCTCACAAAAAATGCGATAATTGGGCTGATTGAGCGTAAAAGGTTTGCTTTCTCCTTCATAAACATCAAATCATTTTGACTTTTATCGCCCCAAAAGAAAATTGTTGGAGTTTCATCAATGACGTAATGTCCGTTGTTAAGCAAATGTTCATAAGTAAATTTATCTTTTTCTATTTGATTTTTAAGCGTTGGGTGAAATTTTTTAATCCCATCTAAAAACCAATTTCTCATTTTTGTATTGTTGTTGTTTGAGCCGTTTAAGTAAACAAAACTTACGTTTGTAGTTGCAAAACAAACATTTTGCATAAATAAAATCAAAAGTAGTAATACTGTTATTTTTTTCATAAATTAAATTTCTTTTCTTTCAAAAAAATTGTCCTTGCAAACATCTTTTTTGTTTGCTAAAGCTCCACATTTTGTGCATGCCAAAATTTCACCAGAACTATCAATTGGCATGTAAATATGCTCACATTTTTCGTAATCTTCAATAAATTCAGGCGAATCATCTGTTGCATCATATTGTTTGATGCACTTTTCTTCCTCTAGAACTTTTGGTTCAACGTATGTTTTGTACCAATATTTTTTAATAAATTCAAAGATGAACATATTAATATTATATTATAAATCAAATCCTAAAGGTAATAATTCATCAATTGTGTGAACTTCTGGTTGACCATTTTCGTCTTCAAGAATGATATCAATACCTTTATCAGAACGGAAATCATTCATAACTTGTCTGCAAACACCACAAGGTGCGCAACGTTTCATTTTTGGTCCATAAATTGCAATTGCAACAATTTTTCTTTCACCATTAACAATTGCGTTAACAATTGCACTACGTTCAGCGCAAATAGTTGCACCGAAAGATGAGTTTTCAACATTTGTTCCAATGTAAGTTTTACCACTTTCCATTAAAACACATGCACCTACAGGAAAATTTGAATAAGGTGAATAGCTGTTTTCACTTGCTTTTTTAGCTTTTTCTAGTAATTCATTGTAGTCCATTTATTAACTCCTTTTTAATAATTAGCACACTAAATAATAATATGATATAATCTTAGCATGAAAAAAATTATTAGTCTTATTTTATTTTTATTTTTAATATGTTCAGGTCGCTGTTGGGCAACCCAATACAATGTTTTAGTATTGCCGACAAGTATTTTTGAAGAATACACAGATTATATGGTATTCCCGAAATCTGCTGATATTATTGCAATGGATATTGTTAACATTTACAATTCTCACCCTCAAATGTCAGCTGTTCAACTTTACCAAATTAAAAATGCTCTTAATCAACCTGCAAATAAATATTTTAAACGCGATGTTGTAAAAATGTTGCACAATTACGATGTAAATTATTCAATCGACTTCAATACAGTGCAAAAACTAGCAAGCAGATTTAAAGCCAAACAAGTTCTTTTAATCTCTTGTCAAATGGATGCGCAAAACTATATTACTCGTAGAACTCTTTGGGACTTTTTGAATATTCCAGGGGCGACTGTAATTGATCCAGCTTATAGACTTACTTCTCAAATTACATTGATTGATGCAAACAATCAAATAATTTTGTGGCAAGAAAATTATCATAAGTTGATTAGCTCTCGCGAAAGTAGAATTATGACACAGGCATATTCACCTTCTAGCGAACAGTTGGAAAAAGTTAAAAGATATTCAACTAAATTCTTATCACCACAAGTTGTTCAAGAAACTCAATTAGCCTTGATGAAAATTGACCAATATCAAGATTTAAATTTACGTCCAAATATTGTTAAACCAACCGCAGTTTCAATCGACAAGTTTAAAATTGACGGTCGTAGAGCTTCAGTTAGAAGTACTCGTTACGTTAAAGCAGAAACTAAAAAGGCTGCTCGTAACCTTGCAAAAGAAACAAAAGCTCTAAATGCAAAAGCAAAAGCTAACTTAAAAGAATTCCAAAATACTCAAGCTGAAAAGCAAATGCTTAAAGCTAAAGAAAAAGCTTTGCCACTAGAGGATAAAATTAAAAAAGCTCAAGATGAACAAAGAGCTAAACTTGAAGCAAAATATGAAAAAGAACGTATTCGTCTTGAAAAGAAACAAGAACGACAACAAATAGAGGCTGCTAAAAAGGCTGTAACTGTTCAAATGCAAGAAGAACACGCACAAAAACAAGTTCAAACAAAAGAACAAACGCAAGTAAAAACAAAAGAAGTTAAAGGAAATATTCAACCAATTCAGCAAGAAAAGGTTCAGAAACAAAAAGATAAAAAGCCAAATAAAACAGATAAAAATAAAACAAAGGTTGAAGTTGAAGTTAAAGAAGTAATTCAAAACACTCCAAACATCTCAATACCTGTTGATGTAATCCAAAACGAACAAAAAATGGTTCCAATCATCAGAACAAGACCTGTTTTGAGAGAAATTGATTACACAATTAATGACATTTAATGAGCTATTTTTCTGGGCAAACTTTGTCGGTAACTTTTATGATGTGCCAGCCAAATTGTGTTTGTACAGGTTGAGAAATTTCACCTTTTTCCATTGAAAATGCTGCATCTTCGAATTCTTTAACCATTTTTCCACGTCTAAAATAGCCTAAATCTCCGCCATTGCGTTTTGAAGGACATTGAGAAAAACCTGCGGCAACATCTTCAAAAGGTAATCCTTTTTCTACATATTTACGCATTAATTTTGCATCAGATTCAGTCTTAACCAATATATGGCTTGCTCTTACGGCTGTACATTCTTGCGCGCAAACAGGCATTATTGAAAAAATACTTAGTGCAAAAAATGAAATTAAAAGTTTTTTCATAATTAAAGTTCCTTAAATTTTTCTAAAATGCCTATCAAACACAATTTGATATGTGCATAATTCAATCCACCTTGGAAAAATACAGCATAAGGTG
>ERZ808286.1640-NODE-1640-length-10666-cov-5.631703_pt1 | contig 10666 bp, 7 predicted proteins | sample MGYA00521276_ERZ808286 | MGnify/ENA primary metagenome ERZ808286 (study PRJEB31516, sample SAMN03275607) | gut metagenome | biome: mammalia-associated habitat; material: feces | host: Papio cynocephalus | place: Kenya | collected 2012-08-01 ... | reverse complement strand
TGTAACCAAAATTTCGGTAGGCTGCTCATTTTTTTTATTCTGCGGATTTTAGGATTATAGGACGGGAGGATTGGACTTCTTTGCCTCGCTCAATGCTAGAAATACAAGAACAAAGACAGAGGTAGAACAGAAGACTTCTTTGGCAACAATGGATGATATGTTGGTTCAAAATAGAAATTCTATTAGTCAGGACAAATGGTTTGGTTATGATGGAAATATCGGTATGGACTTTACCAACGAACATTGGAACTTAGGAGTAAAATATGCCTTTACCAAAACTCCTTATCTTAAGGACATTACTGAAGGAAATGTGCAAGTGCTAAAGAATGATGAAGCTTTCTATGATTTATCGATGAAAAATATGATAGATCAAGATACGTTTGTTCAGAACTTAAGTGTTTATGCTATTTATGAATTAACCCAACATGCAAAAATTACTACTGATTGGTATTTTAGTAAAAGTGACAATGATACAGAGCAGCAAATTGAGGAAAATAATCCAGCTTCTGCTATCAAGAAATCAAGTGCAAACAGCACATATTCCAACAAGATGCTGGTTGGTAAAGTAGAAATGCAGCACTCATTTCATCAAGGAGAGATAAAATATGGTGTGGAATATTCGCATACCCGATATGTTACAGATTATGAAAATCAGAATAACAGTTCGTTAACTCCATCGGCTAGTAGTCAGAGAAAAGAAAGCACGGTGGCAGCATATACTAGTTTTACTTATAAAAGCAACGTCATTTCTCCTTCTGCCGGAGTGCGATATGAATATTGTAAGGTGGATTATGGTAGCAATGAATATGATGACTCATGGAGTGAGTCCAATTGGTTCCCATTTGTTTCTTTACAGAAAGCATTGGGTAGGGTAAATTTGAGTTTGAGTTATACGAACAAGATACGGAGACCTGTGTATTATTCTCTTAGAAATAATATTATTTATAATTCTCCCTTTGAGTATTCCACAGGAAATGCAGGTTTGAAATCTACCATTTCTCATTCTATCAGTGCGTTGCTTTCTTATCGAAATTTCAGTGGATCGGTCTCTTATGAGATTCAGAAGAATCCGATTTTTAGTATGATAAGGCAATATGGAAACAATGAGGCTGTGATTACTCGCCCAGAAAATGTAAACACCTATAAGCATTTGGTGGCAACGGGAAGTTGGTTTGGTACGATAGGCTTTTGGAAACCTTATGCTAGTGTCTCTCTGGAAAAACCATTTTTGAAAATTGACCAACAGAAATATAACAAGTTGCAGGCTATTTTCCAGTTGTACAATACTTTTTCCACACACAATGGATATAATTTCGATGTAAATGCCACTTTTTATAGTGGAGGAAATCAAAATATAAAAGAAAGGGATGCGAATGGAATGCTACAATTGGGAGTTTACAAGAATTTCTTGGGAGATAATCTCTATATTGGCATTTATTATAATGATTTCTTTAAGACCGAAAAAGATAAATACACTATAGGCTTAGGCAATGTTTGGCAGCATAAGTCATCCTATGATTTCAATAATGGCGTTTATCTTACAGCTATCTATAAGTTTAACTCTGCCAATAGCAGGTATCGTGGAAATCGAGTGGGACTCTCAGAAAGAACCCGACTAGCCATGTAAGAAGATGAAGAGGGAGCAGCATAGAAACTTATGCTACTCCCTCTTTTCCGTATTGATTGAATTTATGCTCTTCTGTTATAAATTTATTCATCATCGCTCTTATTGTCTGCCACAATCTGAGGACCTCTTACCTTGTCCTTCAATCCCAAGCCTTTCTTGATTTCGATATTCACGCCATCGCTCAAGCCGGTGGTTACCTGTCGGCGCTCGTAGGTCTTCTTGTCGCCGCTGCCCTTTACGGCATATACTAAGGTGGAGGCGCCACTAAACTTGATGGCACTCTCTGGCACGGTGAGCACATGCAGTGCCTTTGCTAAAACTATCTCGGCGTTAGCACTACCACTGGGATGTCGAGGATGATGCCCGAGATGGTAGAATTCCTAAATGATATAGGCTTTTTTTCAAACTATATATATATTTCTAAAATGACTTGTGGTAGTAGGATTTTTTTATTATCTTTGCAACCTGTATGTATCTTCGTGAAGAGTACAACTTTCGATAAACATAAATAATTTAGAGTATGAAACATAAAATAATGTATATCATTCTGCTTTTGATTTCACTAGTTTCTTGTTCTGGTGATAAGAGATATGACTATTTGATGCAGCGAGCAGACAGTATCATAGATAGTAACGATGACTCGGCTAAAGTTGCCATCGAGTTATTGGACAAGGTGAAGCCCCAGTTGGATGACTTTACCAAAGGACAGCGTATGCGTTATGAACTGCTCTATCATAAGGCAATGAACAAGGCTTGCATCACGTTTACATCAGATGGCGTGATGAAGGAGGTCGTGGATTATTATGACCATCACGGTTCAGCAAATGAGCGTATGCTTGCCAACTATGTGTTGGGCTGTGTGTATCGAGATATGCATGAAGCTCCATTGGCGTTGGAATACTATAATAAGGCAACAGAGCAAGCTGACACCACGGCTGCGGATTGTGACTATGGCACGCTTTACAGAGTGTATAGCCAGATGGGATTTTTGTTTGATAAGCAATATTTACCTTATCAATTGCTGGATGCTTTTGGTAAGGCTGAGAAGTATGCTTATTTGGCAAAGGACACATTCAATGCCATTGTGAATTATCAAAATAGAGGCAGTGCATATTACTATTTAGGAAAGACAGATTCAGTAATTACGATAAACTTGCAAGCTGCAAGGATGTTCGAGAAAATAGGGGATGACTATAACGCAGCAATAGCTTTCGGCTGCAATTCTGATTATTATATGGAGAGGCAAGACACAATAAATGCAAAGAAGGCTTTTGAGATGTACTTCTCTACAGAATATGAGGGAAATTCAGAATATGAGGATTCTAAGGCTTATGTTTTGTGCCAAAAAGGAACATATTATATGTTAACTGCTCAATTGGATTCTGCTTATTACTATCTACAGCAGAGCCTAAGACAGTGTAAGTCATATAGTGTCAAAGCTGCTGCAACCAAAGCCTTAGCTCAATATTATGCAAAGGTTAATCAACCAGCACAGGCAATGAAGTATGCTTTGCAAAGTTCTGAGTATAATGACTCAAATTTGTTAGAGGCAAAAAAAACTCAATTACAACAAGTGCAAGCCATGTATGATTATGGTAGAAACCAAGAACTTGCAAAAGTAGCAGAGCAAAAAGCAAAACGAAGTGCGCAAATGAACTATATGATAGTTTTTGCTGGTGTCATATTGTTCTTATTACTTTCTTATATTTATAGAAAGCAGCTAGCTCTCAAGAAAAAGAAAATAGCTGTGTCAAAGCTGTTGTATGAAGACAGTTTGCTAAAGCTCAAAAGGTTACAAGATGAAAAAGCTAAACTTGTCGCTGAAAACGACAAAAAACTAGCTCATGTTATCACAGAAAAGGAAAATACCATCAATAAATTAAAAGCAGAAATAGACGACATACAAGGAAAATACTCTTTGTCTTCGATGTCTGATGTGGAGCTGACATTGATGGATTCGTCTATTTTTAAGAAAATTAAGTTTATAGAGATGCATCCTAAAAAGAGCATGAGTGAGGAAGATTGGAAAGATTTGGCGGATACGATAGAGAATGCTCTCCCCAACTTCATTCCTGTATTAAAGAATAGGCTCAGTGATAAAGATTACCAAATCTGTTTGTTGATTAGATTAGGGTTCTCCACGTCCTTAATTGCAAGACTTCTGGGTCTGTCAGATGCTGCAATTTCAAAAAGTAGAAAAAATATGTTGAAAAAACTTTGTGGGAAGAATGGTAAGCCAAAGGAATTTGATGAGTATGTTCTACAAATTCGGTAATATGTGGTAAGGTAAAATTTAAGTAAATTAGTCGTAAATCCTTAAAACAGAGTAATTTGTGTTGAATGGTAAAAAATAGGTAAACTTTAAAATAACGCTTTTCTTGTTCGTTTCGTTGTAAATTAGTACTTTTGCAGCGAAAATAATTTCAAAACAATTATGAATATGAAAAAGTTAATTACAAACCTTATGATTTATGGGGGGGCATTACTTTTATGCCCTATCCATTCTAGAGCTGAGCCTTATACGTTATCATATAGCTTGGTTTATCCTGGTTAGGTACGCTCAAAAGGTAGCAGAAGTATTAAGCGACCTTTGGTTGTTGATTTGGTGGAACACACATTGAATATGCCGAGCCTAGTGGCAGGCTATACGCTCACACTCAAAAGCGAAGATGGTGAAGTCTACACCTATTATATAATAGATGCGACTTTCCAAATTCCAGAAGATTTTAGTGGTGAGTATTCTCTGATGATTTCTGATGGTAATAGTATGTACCAAGGAATGATAGAATTAAAATAGAGATATAAGAAGGCACCCAAAATTATACCATAAACATTTAAAGGAATAGAATTATGAAGAAATTTTTTTTAATGTCAGCTTTTATGCTGATGGGAGTTGCGGCTAATGCAGGTACTGTTGTTTCCACTTCTTGTGGCAAACAAGTAATGACTGTAGGTCCAGCGTTTTTCTCTAGAACAGATGATTTTGTAGATTATTTGCAAGATTTGAATGAAGCTTATTGTGGAAGTCGTTTTGGCTTTTCAGCAGAAGTTCGTTAATTAGGTTATCGTGCAAGAGGTTTTATATAACGTAAAACCTCTTGCATAAATTGTATTTATTATGAATAAAAGAATTATTTGTTTGTTGCTATTTCTACTTCCTTTGTTGGTAAGAGCGCAGGAAATTTCAGTAGGAGGCTCTTGGGCTAACGAACCAGCAAAGTTGGCTAAAAATCAAACGTTAGACACTAGTGTTATGGAATGTATCTACAACTATCGTATTATTGACAATAGTATTGGGGATATGAGAGAGTATTTTGCTATATTGGAAATAGGAGATACAGTTTCTAAATATGAGAGTTATGGTTCTTATAGGCTAGATTCTGTTCTTGTTGGCAAACAACAGATGACTAATGGAGAGTTTTTAAAAACCTATAATATGTATAGACCTGACTTTAAAGAAGTCTTGTTAGAAAATGCAAATACAAATCGATTGTCTTATTATGGTAAGATATCTATAGATAGTTATACTTATCAAGAGGATATACCTCAAATTGATTGGGTATTGTCTGATAGTATAAAAGTGATTTGTGGGTATTTATGTCATCAAGCAACAGCTACATTCCGTGGACGTAATTGGATAGCTTGGTATTGTGATATACCTAAGAATCTGGGGCCTTGGAAGTTGAATGGATTGCCAGGGTTAATTCTAGAGGCACAAACAGAAGATAAAGAGCATACTTTAACTGCCATTTCTGTTAGAAAATCAAGCTCACCAATAACTGTCAAAGACACAGAATATTTCAAGACTACTCGTGAGCATTTTAACAAAGCTTTGGCTGATTACAAGTTGGATCCAACTAAATTATGGAAGAATTCTCAATTGGCTCCTAAGGACATGAATGGAAAACCAATGCCAATTAAAAAGAGAAAGTTATTCTATAATCCTTTGGAAAAGGAATAGTATAAAACGAGTTGATTGCACAAAAGTTTTAGCATGAGTTTTATTAAGCATATCGGGATGGTTGTCCTTGCATTGCTAATGTCATTTCCTCTCTCTGCCCAAAACAATCTCTCGGGAATTGTTAGGGACGAGTCTGGAAAAGTTCTTGGCAATGTGATGGTCAGAGCCTACAATCAACATCAGAAGTTGAAGCGTTATTCGCAGACGAATAGACAAGGAGAATTCCATCTAGCCACCACCGATCGTGACTCTATCGCCAACGTCACCTTGTCTCGATTGAGTTATGAGACAAAAACCATCCTACGAAAGGACTTTGGAAAGCTAAAGAACATCACCTTGCATGATGAGGCCATCAATATCAAGGAGGTAGTGGTGAGAAGTGTGCCTATCCGACAGAGTGGTGACACCTTGACCTATGATGTCAATGCCTTCAAGAAAGAAAAGGATAGAAGCATCGAGGATGTACTGAAGCGAATGCCTGGTATCAGCGTGGACAACACGGGGGGCATCTATTACCAGGGTGAGCGCATCAGCAAGTTTTATATCGAAAACATGGACATGCTGTCAGGCAACTACACTTTAGCAACCAAGAATATTCGACCTGACGACGTTGCTGCGGTTAATGTCTATGAAAACCACCAGCCAATAAGAGCCTTGAAGAATGTCGCCTTTTCCGACAAGGCTGCACTCAACCTGAAAATCAAGAGCAATTGCAAGCTGAAGCCTATCGGCTATCTCCAGCAAGGATTGGGTTATGATGACCAGACGTTATGGAAGAGCGATGTGTTCGCCATGCAAATCAACAAGAACTCGCAGCAACTTTTGTCACTGAAAGCCAATGATACAGGAACGACTTACAATACTTCGCAGACCTTTGGACTCGACCAAGTTTCTGATTTCTCATCGTTCACTTGGGATGGTATTAGTCTATCGGCACAAGATATCCCTAGCGTATCTTTGAGCCGATATGTAGATAATAAGTCGGGCGAAGGCGCACTCAACTCTCTCTTCAAACTGAAGGATAAGCGAACGCTTACCCTCAATTTGCGCTATGCCGGTGATGACCTCCACTACCAGAACCAGAAGAATTCTAGTATCTTCGTGGATGACAACCTGTATCAAGATTTTGCCGAAAAAATGCAGGCGGCGGTATATTCCAATGCCCTGATGGGAAAAATCAAGTTGGAGAATAATATGGAGAAGGTGTACTTCTTGGATGAGCTCACTTTCAACTCCAAGTTCTATCACAAGAAGTATGGATTGGAAGACTACTTTGATGGTGTACAAAAGCAGAAGTCTGCCAACTATCAGCTATCCAATCAGTTTAGTTCCATTTACCATATTGGCAAGAAAGTGTTTCAGTTGCAAAGCAACATCAAGTTTTCCAACACCCCAGTCAATCGCCTTCAGGCGATTCCTACCGGTAGGAGTTGGGAAATGAGCCAAAGCCTCAACGAGACAGCTTTTCAGACCGATGAACATACCTCTTTCGGATGGCAACTATGTCGCTTGATACAAATGGGAATCAAGGTAAACTTTGAATCCTATTACAACAAGATTCGCCTCTCCCGACTTCGTTCCGATGAGAATCTAGCTAACTCTTTCCAAGGCTATATGCTCAATACAAGCGTAGAGCCTTACTTCCAGATGGCTTGGAACCGTCTGACTTGGGAAGTCAGAGTGCCATTGTCTTTGCTCAATTTGCATTTCGAGAATGTGGGAGAGGACAAGGAATTCCGCCAGGACAATACCTATGCCAATGTCAACACCAGTATCGCATGGAATGTGACAAAGGGGCTGAAGTTTAGGCTACGAGGAGGATCCAGATGCAATTTTGGGGATATATCCAACTTTGTTACTTCGCCGATATTCTACACTTACAAGGATGCTGTGACCAAGGGTACGGGTAGTTTGACCAATCGTAACTCTCTCTTTGCAAGCTCCCATCTCGATTTCCACAATACGATGAATGGAGTCTTTGCCTCGCTGATGGCGATGATAACTCGTTCGCAAACCAACTCGATGAGCCAAACGAGAGTATCGGACGGGGATGTCTACAGCAAGGTGTCCAAGAAGAAAAATACCATGCTCGACAAGTCGCTCACCCTCAATGCCAGCAAGAATTTTCGCAGTACGGATACATCCATATCGCTGATGGCAAGCTTGGGAAACTATCGTACCAATATTCTGGCGAAGGAAAATGTGCTTAAGCTCGTAAACAATCGTTATTTGGTAACGACTAGGTTGGAACAGGCGTTTTGGGATGAAAAGTTGAGCCTTTCATTGGAGTACTCTTATTATCAGACTCAAAACAGTGTACAAAATGCAGGGACAACCATGCGTGAGCACCAAGGTAGCTTGGGACTTTCCTTCTTCTTGGTACAGGATTTGGAGTTGTTCGGCGATGTCAGTATGAACTGGTTGAAGGATGCTGACTATCATGAGCATGAGAGCAACGCCAATGCTGGTATTCGATACAAAAAGAAGAGCATAGAATTGGAGTTGCTAGCCCAAAACTTGACAAATCAAAAAGTTTATGTAGTCAATAAGCAGGTGAGGGAGAGTAATTATAAATACATCTATCAACTGCGTCCTATTGGATGTATGTTGAGTCTAAAATATAATTTCTGAAAAAAGGCAGCAAGTAACTTTTCTTGCTGCCTTTTTTCAGAAATTATATTGGTCTTTTGCGATTTTATTCGTCATCCCCCTTGCTATCAGCCACAATTTGCGGACCGCGTACCTTGTCCTTCAATCCCAAGCCCTTCTTGATTTCGATGTTCACACCATCGCTCAAGCCTGTGGTTACCTGTCGGCGCTCGTAGGTCTTCTTGTCGCCGCTGCCCTTTACCACATAAACAAAGGTTGAGTCACCGCTAAACTCGATGGCACTCTCTGGTACGGTGAGCACCTTCAAGGCTTTGGCGAGCACAATCTCGGCGTTGGCACTGTAGCCGGAGCGAATTTTTCCGCCCTTTACCGAACGCACGGCTGCCTTTACCTCAAACTGGTTGGCACCGTTGTTTTCCACAGCCTTCGGAGAGATATATTCCAAGTCGGCATCAAACTTCAAGTCCTGCATCGCTCCGATGGTTATTTTCATTGGCATTCCTACCACGAGATTGCCCACCTCTGTCTCGTCGATGTTACCACGGAAGATGAGGTCGTTCATGTTTGCCACACTGGCGATGGTGGTACCATCGTTGAAGGTGTTGGCGAGAATCACGGAATTACCAACCTTGACAGGGATGTCGAGGATGATACCCGAGATGGTGGAGCGGATGAGGGTGGAAGAAGCGCTGGCATTGCTTTTGCTTACACCGTCGCGTACCACTTCGAGGGCATCCTCGGCTGCTACCACTTCTTCTTTCGCCTGCTTCAAGGCTTGTTTCACCTTGTCAAACTCATCGGCACTGACCAACTGCTTCTTGAAGAGTTGTTCCTCGCGACCGTAATCTACTTGCGCTTGCTTCATATTGATGCCAGCCAAGCGAACACGAGCCTGCGCCGAGCTGAGCTGTCCCATGTCTGGGATTACCTTTACCTTGGCAATCACCTCGCCAGCCTGAACGAAATCGCCCGCTTGCTTGCAAATCTCGGTGATGATGCCACTAATCTGAGGCTTTACATTTACCTCGTTGCGTGGCTCAATCTTACCCGTAATGACCGTGGTCTTCAATACATCGCCCATCTTTGGGGTAAACTCTGTGTATTCCACAGGCTTAGGCTGTGATTTCTCGTAGAGGAACACGAAGGTTCCGATGAAAATCAAGGCGACAATCGCCGCAACAATCAACTTTGAATACTTTTTCATATCGTAGTTTCTTTATATTTTCTAGTGATAATTCAACATTCAACACTTAACATTCTACATTATTACTCGTCTCTCATTGCATCCACAGGCTTGATGTTCATGGCTCGCCAGGCAGGGGCTAGTCCTGCCAATCCACCGAGGATGCAAATCAGGATGGCAGAGAATATCGCCGTCCAGAAGTTTACTTGGAAGTGGGCGGTGAGGATGCCATCCGTGGTGTTCGCCATTTCCAGCATTTGTAGGATGGCAACACCGAAGATGATACCGCTCATTCCTGCCACCAGCGTCAGGATAATGCTCTCGGAGATGATTTGCGAGAGTATCATCTTCGGGGTGGCTCCGATGGCTCGGCGAATGCCTATCTCGGTGGTTCGCTCCTTCACCGTCACCATCATGATGTTGCTCACACCGATGGCTCCTGCCAGCAGGGTTCCGATGCCCACCATCCAGATGAGGAAGTTTACACCCTTGAATAGGTTGTCGAGCATCTGGAAGAGTACCTCGGTATTGAATATCATGATGCCTTTCTCGTCGGTAGGGTCGATGCTGTGCGCCCTTGCCACGGTCTCTCTCATTCGCTTGCTCAGAGTGCTCATCACTACTCCCGGCTTTCCGGTAACGGCGATGATGTCAACGGCGTTGCCTCGGTTGTAGGCAGTGCGCAATACAGATTGCGGCAAGGTGATGGTCTCATCGGCACGACCGCCGAAGTTCACGCCGTTGCCCGAACGGTAATCTACTCCCACCACAGTATAGTAGGTGGAATCCACCCTTAGGCTTTTGCCGCAGGGGTCTCCACCGCCAGGAAAGAGATTCTTGTATATCTGCTTTCCGATGACGCAGACCTTGCGTTGCTGGCGCACATCCATCTCGTTGATGTATCTGCCGTAGAACATCTTAGGGGCTGAGACCTTGGCATAGTCGGCGTTTACACCTTGGGTGGAGCCGCTGAATTTCTTGTCACCAAACACCACCGATTTTCTGCCTCCAAAAAGCAGGGGAGTGATAACGTCAAGTTCGGGCATCTGTTGGCGCAATCGCTCCATATCTTTCTCTTCCATTTCCCAGGAGCGTCCTTTGTTGAAACCCTTGTATGGCTTGGTGGTGTTTTGCGCCCAAATCACGGCGGTGTTGGTGGCAAATCCTGTAAAGTTGCTTTGCAGCAACTCCTTCAGTCCTTGTCCGCCACCCATCAGGGCGATGAGCATGAACACGCCCCAGAACACGCCGAACCCCGTCAGGAGGCTGCGGCTCTTGTTCCTCG
>ERZ808286.1637-NODE-1637-length-10670-cov-4.960433_pt1 | contig 10670 bp, 6 predicted proteins | sample MGYA00521276_ERZ808286 | MGnify/ENA primary metagenome ERZ808286 (study PRJEB31516, sample SAMN03275607) | gut metagenome | biome: mammalia-associated habitat; material: feces | host: Papio cynocephalus | place: Kenya | collected 2012-08-01 ... | reverse complement strand
GAATTCTCTTTATAATCAGCCTTAACCGATTCATCAAGATGGATGCGGATAAGGGGTTTATCGGGTGAGCCTTAAGTACCACATTTGGCACATTTTCACTTTAACGAAAAACGAGGAACTTTCAAAGGTTCCTCGTCCATTGGCGGTGTGTACGGGACTCGAACCCGTGACCTCCTGCGTGACAGGCAGGCATTCTAACCAGCTGAACTAACACACCTTTGTTGTTTTGCGTGTGCAAAGGTAGTCATTTTTTTCAAAACGGCAAACTTTTATTCGAAAAAAACATCTTTATAGACAATTATAGAGTCAACTATAGAGTCAACCAGCAAGTGCAAAATTAAGAATAAACCCTCAAATCCGCAACCAAGCCCTTCAACGTCCTTCTTGCGTGTACACGTCCTCTCATTACTGAATTATCAGATTATGCCCGTGTCAAGCCATACAGCACAACAACTCTTGGCTTGACACGGACGTATGAAAACTGCACGTGGACTCTATCCTTGGTGCTGGTCGCGCAACAGGTCGTTGACCGTCTTTACTGGATTGAAGGTGGAAAGGGGCACCTCGACGAACACCGTGTTCCAATCGCTCATGGCACCATTCCACAGTCCGGGTAGCTCAAGTGCCTTTAGTACCTTTCCGTTCTTGCTCTTTGTAGAGATAAAGCCCGTAGAATGATCCACGTAGTCTGGCAGGTTGAAGTGCCGTCCTTTGTAGTCGCGCACAGCGCAAACCAAGTCGACAGGGTTGAAATGGGTGCCGTTACGGAACAGTTCCATGCTTTTGCTGTCACTCTTGTTTATCTGGCTGCTCTCAAGAATCTGCAAACTGACCGTCCCATCGGCATTGTAGGCCAGGAAAGGACCGCCTCCAGGTTCGCCAACATTTTTCACCATGCCACACACACGCATTGGACGGTTAAGCTTCTTATGCAGATAGAGCACGAGGTCTGCATCCTCGAGGTTTTTGATGTCGCTGTTGCGGCAGCACAGGTCACGCTGAAGAAAGCGAATGATCTCTTCCAACTGGCTGTGACTGTATAATCCTGTGTCAAGCAACCGCAGGTAGTCAAAGGCTTTCTTTTGTAGGCTGACAAGCACGCCGGCAATCAGTTGCTTGTACTCAACAGTGTCCGCCTTGAGCCTGTCGGGCACAACATTGTCTATATTCTTGACAAAGACAATGTCTGCATCAATGTTGTTCAGATTGTTAATCAGCGCACCATGGCCGCCTGGGCGGAAGAGCAGGTGTCCCTTGTTGTCGCGGAAAGGCGTATTGTCCTGGTTTGCTGCAACGGTGTCAGTATTGGGCTGCTGCTCCGAGAAACTAACATGATAGGTTACTCCGTATCTCTTGGCATACCCCTCAAGCTTTTCTGTCACACGTTTCTCAAATAGTGCCTTGTGCTCATGGCTCACAGTAAAGTGGACATAAGACTGTCCGTTGCTTGCGGCATAGAGTGCGCCCTCAACCAAATGTTCCTCCATTGGTGTGCGTGCTCCCTCTGGATATTTGTGGAAGAGCAGCAGCCCCTTTGGAAGCTGCCCATAGTTCATTCCCTTTTCATCAAGCATATTTGCAACAACAGCCTTGTAGCGGTTCTCGCTCACCAGTTGGTCGACACCTTTGCCCTCGTTGGCCTTGCATGTGTCATCAAGAAGATCGAAAAATGCAAAGTGGTGTATCTGATCAAAGAACTGCTTTTCAAAGTCTGTCTGCGGGGATTGATAGGGTGCATCGAGAAACGTGAACATATCCTTAAACATACGGCTGGCTGCCCCTGACGCAGGTACAAATTTTACAATGCGCTGCCCTTTCGCTTTATAGTCATTCCATAGCTTCACGTAACCCTTGCGGCTTTCGTCATCAATGTGCATGATACCGTGGCCGACAGAGGCGGCGGCCTCAATGCGGAGATATGGGAAACCATTTTTGAACTGTTCCAACTGGAGGGCAACCTGCTGCTCGCTGATGCCTTTCTTGGCCAGTTGCTGAAGGTCTTCTTGTGTTAGCATTTTGTTGTCGTTTAGAGGTTAATGTTTTCAAAACAGCACAAATTTACAACTTTTAGATGAATAAACAAGAGAATGGAATAAAAAAATAGTAACTTTGCCATCTGAAAAAGTTTGACAATGGGGCACTGTGTTGTGCATGATAGACAATATACGTAATTTTTGAAATGACAGACAGCGGTAGGTTTGAGTTTACACCGCAGGAGTTGGACAGCACGCTGGCACTCTATGAAGAGTTGAAAGACCGCGTCGGCGAGACCCTGCAAGACGGTGACGAGACGAAGATGCGCGAGTTGCTAAATAGTGCAATCAGACAGAATGCAGTGGAACGCGATGTGTTTGGTCTCAATCCGATACTGACCGGCTTTCAGACGGCCAAAATTGTCGTTGATGAAATTGGCCTCAAGCGTGACGCGGTCTTGGCCATCTTGCTTTACCCGAATGTGAGGAGTGGATTCCTGACCATTGACAGTGTAAATAACAAGTTTGGCACGTCAGTGGCGCGAATCCTACATGGGTTACAGCGCGTGGCCAGCCTTTACACCAAGACCCCTGTTGTAGAGAGCGAGAATTTTCGCAACCTGTTGCTGTCGTTCGCCGAGGATATGCGCGTTGTGCTAATTATGATAGCCAGCCGTGTAAATCTGATGCGGCAACTGCGCGACACCAAGTTCACTGAGCAGCGGCGCAAGGTAGCCGAGGAGTCAGCCTACCTGTATGCACCGTTGGCCCATAAACTAGGACTGTACAAACTGAAAAGTGAGTTGGAAGACCTTTCGCTGAAATACCTGGAGCACGATGCCTACTATCTCATCAAAGGAAAGCTCAATGCCACCAAGGCAGCGCGCGATACCTATATTGAGCGGTTTATAACCCCTGTGCGCGATAAGCTCAGTGCGTCCGGGCTCAAGTTTCACATCAAGGGACGCACAAAGAGCATTCACTCCATTTGGCAGAAGATGAAGAAGCAGAACTGCGACTTTGAGGGTATATACGACCTGTTTGCCATCCGCATTATCATTGATTCGCCCCTTGACCAGGAGAAGATGCAGTGTTGGCAGGCTTATAGCATTGTGACCGACATGTACCAGCCTAACCCAAAGAGGTTGCGCGACTGGCTCTCTGTGCCCAAGTCAAATGGCTATGAGAGTTTGCATATCACGGTACTCGGGCCAGAGAAGAAATGGGTGGAAGTGCAGATAAGGACAGAGCGGATGGACGAGATTGCCGAGCGTGGCGTAGCCGCGCACTGGCGGTACAAAGGCATCAAGGGTGAGAGTGGACTTGACGAGTGGCTCAATAACATCAGAAGCATTCTGGAAACCAGCGATGACCTGCAGATGATGGACCAATTCAAGATGGACCTCTATGAAGATGAGGTATTTGTGTTCACACCCAAAGGCGACCTGTTCAAATTCCCCAAGGGGGCTACGGTACTTGACTTTGCCTATCACATCCACTCCAAACTAGGCAACAGCTGTACCGGTGCACGCATCAACGGACGTGCTGTGACATTTAGAGAGCAATTGCGCAGCGGCGACCAGATAGAGATCATAACATCAGCCGCTCAAAAGCCAAAGCAAGAGTGGCTCAACATCGTGAAGACCCCGCGTGCCAAGGCCAAGATTCGTCTGGCATTGAAAGAGACCCAAATCAAGGAAGGGCTGTTTGCCAAGGAGATGATAGAGCGCAAGTTCAAGAACCGCAAGATTGAGCTTGAGGAATCTGCCATGGCCAGGTTAGTGAAGAAATTAGGGTTCAAGGAGACCAGCGACTTCTACAAGCGCATAGCAGACGGAGAACTTGACGTAAACGACATCATTGACAAGTATGTTGAGATACAGCAGCGTGATGTTAATTCTGGCAGCGAAGTTCCGGCAAGAAGTGCGGAGAAATTTAGTCTGAAACCGACTGCTACGCCCGTTGCAGACACGGACGATGTGCTGGTAATTGACCGAAACTTGAAAGGCATTGACTACCAGCTGGCTCGCTGCTGCAACCCCATCTATGGCGATGATGTGTTTGGATTTGTCACCGTGAACGGCGGAATCAAGATTCACCGCACCGACTGCCCCAACGCTGCCGAGATGCGCAAGCGCTTTGGCTACCGCATCGTGAAAGCCAAGTGGAGCGGCAAGGGTGGCTCGCTCTACCAGATAACCCTCCGCGTTATCGGAAATGATGACATAGGTATTGTAAACAACTTGACCAGTATCATCAGCAAGGACGAGAAACTTGTGCTGCGCAGTATCAGCATTAACAGCAATGACGGTCTGTTCAGTGGCAATATGGTTGTGATGCTTGACGATGCATCGCGCTTGGAGGCGCTAATCAAAAAGCTCAAGGCCGTGAAAGGTGTGAAGAATGTGGTGAGAATTTAATGTTTAGCAATGATTTCAGTAGAAGGACTAAAGATAGAGTTCGGGGCAAAACCTCTGTTTGCCAATGCCAGCTTTGTGATTAACGACAATGACCGCATCGCGCTTGTGGGTAAGAACGGTGCCGGAAAGTCGTCAATGCTCAAGATTCTCTGCGGCCAGCAGGCACCAACAGCCGGCACCGTGTCAGTGTCAGCCGGCACAGAGATAGGTTACCTTCCACAGGTGATGGTGCTTCAGGATGACACCACTGTTAGAGAGGAGGCTCGCAAGGCATTTTCCGGGACTGTGGAAGCCAAGCGCCGCCTTGAAGAGATGCAGCGGCAGATGGCCGAACGGACAGACTGTGAGAGCGACAGCTACATGGACCTTGTGAGGCGGTTCGCCACCGAGCATGAACACTTCCAGATAATGGGTGGCGACAGCTATGAGGCCGAAATAGAACGGACACTCTGTGGACTGGGGTTCAGCCGCACAGACCTTGACCGTCCTACCAGCGAGTTCAGTGGCGGATGGCGTATGCGCATTGAATTGGCCAAGATGCTGCTGCGAAAGCCCGATGTGTTGCTGCTCGACGAGCCAACCAACCATCTTGACATTGAGAGCATACAGTGGCTGGAGCGGTTCTTGGCGCAGTCGGCCAAGGCTGTTGTGCTGGTAAGCCATGACCGCGCCTTTATCAATAATGTGTGCAACCGCACGTTAGAAATCTCCTGCGGTCAGGTGATTGACTACAAGGTGCGCTACGATGAGTATGTCAAGCTACGTGCTGAGCGCCGTGAGCAACAGCTGCGCGCCTACGAGAACCAGCAGAAAGAAATTGCAGACATAAAGGACTTTATCGAACGTTTCCGCTACAAGCCCACAAAGGCAGTACAGGTGCAGAGCCGCATCAAGCAGTTAGAGAAAATTGTACCCATTGAGATAGACGAGGAAGACCGCTCCGCACTGCACCTCAAGTTCCCGCCCTGTCTGCGTAGCGGCGACTATCCTGTCATCTGTGACGACGTTGGCAAGACATACGGCACCCACACAGTGTTCAGCCATGTGAACCTCACCATTAAGCGTGGGGAGAAAGTGGCTTTTGTCGGAAAAAACGGCGAAGGCAAGTCGACACTGGTCAAATGCATCATGGGGCAGATACCCTTTGACGGCAGTTTGAAGATTGGCCATCAGGTACAGATTGGCTATTTTGCACAGAACCAGGCTCAGCTCCTTGACGGAGAACTTACAGTCTTTGACACGATAGACCGCGTGGCCACTGGTGAAGTGCGTTTGCAAATCAAGTCAATCCTTGGCGCTTTCATGTTCGGCGGAGAGGCTTCCGAGAAGAAAGTAAAGGTGCTCAGCGGTGGAGAGCGCAGCCGGCTGGCCATGATACGTCTGCTGCTTGAGCCGGTCAACCTGCTGGTGCTCGATGAACCCACTAACCACCTTGACATGTCATCAAAGGATGTGCTGAAGGGGGCTGTCAAGGCTTTTGACGGCACTGCCATCATTGTGAGCCACGACCGCGACTTTCTTGACGGCCTGGTGAACAAGGTCTATGAGTTTGCAGGAGGCAAGGTGGTTGAACATTTGGGAGGCATTAGCGACTACTTGCAACGTGAGGCCGCAAGGCATGATGCTACCGTTCAGCCCTCGTCCCTGGCAAAAGCCACATCGCCCGCCCCCCCGCCAGCGTCCAAGAACGCCACAGCGGAGACTGGAGCTATGGCCTATCAAGAGCGCAAGGAGTGGATGAGGAAGAGAAGCCGGGCCGAAAAAGCTGTCAAGGAGTCGGAGGCCAAGGTGGCCACCTACGAGAAGCGGCTTGCCGAACTGGACGAAGTCCTCTGTGAACCGGGAAACGCCTCGGACATGAAGCTTGTCACCGAGTATACCATGACCAAGCGCAGCCTTGAACAGGAGGAGGAGCGGTGGACGCAGCTCATGGAAGAACAGGAAAAAATAGAAAACTTAATACATTAAATCATAAACATACAACAAAATGAACATGAAAAGTATTCTGCCAATTGTAGCCTTTGCCACGATGTCCACCACGTCTTCGGCGCAGCAGTTCAATACAGGCATCAACATGTCTAACCTTGACCAAACTGCCAAACCGGCAGACGACTTTTACCAGTTTGCCTGTGGCGGATGGATGAAGAACCACCCGCTGCCTCCGGCTTACTCGCGTTATGGCAGTTTTGACCAGCTGGGCGAGAACAACAACAAGCGTGTGAACGGCATTCTCAGCGAACTGCTTAAGGGAAGCTACAAGAAAGGAACTATTGAACAGAAGCTCAGCGACTTTTACAAGTTGGCGATGGATTCTGCCCGCCGCGACAAGGAGGGCGTGAAGCCTGTCATGGCCCGCATCTTGCAGATGGAGAAAGCTAAGACTGTGAGCAGTCTGTTTGAAATACAGTTACAGATGATGGCTTATGGTGACAACGAGTTCTTCAACACCTACCTTGGTGCCGATGAAAAGAATGCATCCGTCAACATCCTTAACATCTCTCAAGGTGGAATTACGCTCGGGCAAAAAGAGTATTATCTTGACACCGATGAGGCCACAACCGCTATACGCGAGTCTTATAAGAAACACATTGTTAGGATGTTTCAGATATTTGGCTTCAGTAAGACTAAAGCTGAGGTCAAGATGAACAATGTGATGAAATTGGAAACTGAACTGGCCAAGGCGTCCAAGTCAATGGCCGAGTTACGCGACCCGGAAGCCAATTACAACAAGATGTCACTGGCAGACTTCGACAAAAACTACCCGCATATCCAATTGGAACGTCAGGCCAATGCCACAGGAATAAGGACGGCATATATACAGCAGCTGATTGTTGGGCAACCAGACTTCTTGAAAGCGGCAGACAGACTGATAGCCTCGATGACAGCCGATGAGTACCGCGACTATATGGAGTGGGGGGTTATCATGAGTTCGGCCAACTATTTGAGCAACGAGGTAGCCGCGGCACAGTTCGACTTCTTTGGCAAAACTCTGTCGGGCCGCAAGGAAATGTTCCCTCTGTGGAAACGAGCCACAAGTCAGACTGAAAGCACCATGGGCCAGGCTCTGGGCCGTATCTATGTGGAAAAATACTTTCCCCGGTCGTCAAAGGAGCGTATGAAGACTCTTGTCAGCAACTTGCAGGCATCGCTGGCCGAGCGTATCAAGGCGCAGGAGTGGATGAGCGACGAGACCAAGGCGAAAGCTCTTGACAAGCTCAACTCGTTCTATGTGAAAATAGGCTATCCAGACAAGTGGATTGACATGAGCGCATTGGCCATCAGTCCCGCTAAGTCCTACTATGAAAATGTTGAGGAATGCCGCAAATTCTGGACTGCATGGGCAGTTAACAACAAGGCCGGCAAGCCTGTTGACCGTGACGAGTGGCATATGACACCACAGACAGTCAATGCCTACTACAATCCTACAACCAACGAGATTTGCTTCCCCGCAGGCATCTTGCAGGCGCCATTCTTTGACCCGACAGCCGACGATGCATTTAACTACGGAGCCATAGGCGTGGTTATCGGCCACGAGATGACTCACGGATTTGACGACCAAGGCCGTCACTACGACAAGAATGGGAACTTGAGCGACTGGTGGACTGCCGATGATGCCAAGCGCTTTACCGAGCGGGCCAACGTGTGTGCAAACTTCTTTAGCAACATCGAAGTGCTTCCAGGTCTCAAGGGCAACGGCAAACTCACTCTCGGTGAGAACCTGGCCGACCATGGAGGGCTGCAAGTGGCGTTCAATGCCTTTAAGCACGCCACTGCACATGCACCACTCGGTATTGTTGACGGTTTTACTCCTGAGCAACGCTTCTTCCTGGCCTATGCTGGCGTGTGGGCTGCTAATATTACCAACGAGGAAATTCGCAACCGCACCAAGAGCGACCCCCATGCGCTGGGCAGATGGCGTGTCAACGCAGCACTGCCACATATTGATGCGTGGTATGAAGCCTTTGGCGTGAAGCCCGGCAGCAAACTCTATGTTGACAAGAAAGACCGCATATCACTCTGGTGACAGCAGCACTAACATTCAAGACCAAAAACGTCCCGCCTGGCAACATCAGAGCGGGACGTTCTTTTAACGGACAAAGGTTTCAAAGGAGGAATCTGGTGATAAAGACTTGTTGGAGTCAAATTGGAGTCAAATTGTGGGTCACCTGCAAATATCCGTGTGAGACTATCCAAAGATTTTGCTTAGTCTAAACATGAAGAAGGGAAGATCACTTACTCCCCCTGAGCTGTGCACGGAAGGACTTCAACTTTGAGTTCAATGATTCAGCGGCGGCGTTGGTGGATCGATTGACGAAGTAGTTAAGCACATTGTCTTCCCTTGATTTGATGGTGTCACGTGCAGCCTTCACTTCTCTGGAAGGGCATACGTTCACCGCTTTATACCATTCTTCAAACTTGGGCTTGGCCGACTCCCTGTCAAGCGTCTTGCTGCGGAAGACGGAGCGCAATTGGTTTACGAGCCAGTAAGCGTCCTTGATTTTGGGATATCTCTCGAACACAAGCGTCATTCTTTCATTCTGTTTTCCCGACCATTTCTCGGGGTTCTGCGTCAACGAGCGCTTCGTTCAAGCGAGCAGTTCAATCACGGTATCCCCGTTGCTCAACACCGGCGGCCTGTATTTCTCGTTCTTGCGTGCCGGCTTGCGGCCTCTGGCTTTGCCCGAGTAGGTTTTCGGATGCTTCTTGCGGTACCATTTGCGATGATATCCGTTTCGCTTCCTCCTCTCGCGGAACTTGCGTTCCTCACGCCTGCTGTCAACCTGGGCTTCGCGCTTGGACTTGAGGCGCATCTCCTTGATGGCATCGTTGCAGCGCTTGATGAAATGGAAGCAGTCAAGAACGGTGGTGGCATTCGGAAAGACCGCAGTGGCAATGTCCTGCATGCTTGCGGACAGATCCATCGTCACTTCCCCGACATTCAGCCTTTCCTCTTCTGGGAGCTGCATCAGCACCTTGATGACATCTTCTGCCTTCGTGCCTCGCACGGCGGCGATTATCGTCCCCTGCCTGCAATGGCCGTCCTTGTTGGACAGGAATGTGAACAGGTCGTCCTGAAGCGAGGTCTCGTCTATGCTCAGGTTCTTGCCGAGATTGTCGGGAAGCAGCATCCAGTCGCCTGCGTGCCCCTTCTGGTCCCATTCCGGAAATCCGCTCAAATGATATTTGTACGCACGTCCGAGATTGTCCCCGTCAATCAGATAGTATCGGGCCAAGTGTCTCGAAGTCACCGGAGTCGTATCCAGCACTCCCTTTTAAAAAAGCCGCAAACTCTTCCGAGTAGCGGGTGCCTTCTGCTGCGATTGGATAGATGTTCAGGATGACATTGTGACCGGCCTCGTCCTTCCATCTGCGCCTGCGGATGTGAAGCATCACCTTGCAGTCACGAATCGGGAAGTCTGCCACCTCCGTCGGCTCTGTGAAACCATTGGGAGTAAGAAACAGATGTTCACTCGTGCGATTGTCACGCTCGTCAAGATATATGTGAAGCCGCGACTTGAACAGCTCGTCCTTCTTCGGCTCAACAGCTTCTTCGATGACCTTGACATACTCAAACCAGTCAAGGATGCTCTCTGGAAGAATGTAACTTGCCAGAAACTCAAAATTGTTGTTCGTATCCATAGTTCAAAGGTAGTGACTTGTCTTGAATATGGAACTGCTTTTACACGGAACTTTGCAGGTGAGCCAAGATAAGTGAATTCTTCGACATGGCAAAATCCTGGGCAACTTTTTGTTGCTCAAGAACTTAAAAAATTTAATTTATAATAGTGTTGCGGAATTAAGGTTAATACAATTTACAATATGGATAGATTCTTTGGATTTATGGTTGCAGCCTTCATGTTTTTGCCTTGGCGACCTATAGCAGTGTTGTTGGCAGCAATATGGTTTGTCAATATCAGTGGTGTCGAGCAGTATGAGTGGCGTGATGGTTTGGCGCATGGCATATTTTTCTTGCCAAATCTGGTGAGACATCTCTTCGATAGCGATGTCCTTTTCAAGGCGACTAACAGTACTGCTGGATATAATGTCGCTTGGTGGATTGCTGCGGTTGGTTCGTGCATCGGATGGACTATAGACATATGCTTCTCTAGCGTGGAAGCATGGGGGGTGGGGGAGTGACAAATAATAAAATGAATGTCCGCATGCTGCCAAATTAGCAAAGTTTAAACTGCCAAGTTGCCCCATAGCCACGTTTTGGAACAATTTGTGCAGGATATGAGGCGCAAGACAATAAACATATGGATTATGAACCTACTTG
>ERZ808286.1633-NODE-1633-length-10707-cov-3.802760_pt1 | contig 10707 bp, 10 predicted proteins | sample MGYA00521276_ERZ808286 | MGnify/ENA primary metagenome ERZ808286 (study PRJEB31516, sample SAMN03275607) | gut metagenome | biome: mammalia-associated habitat; material: feces | host: Papio cynocephalus | place: Kenya | collected 2012-08-01 ... | reverse complement strand
CAATTGCTGTCAAAATTTACTCCAAAAGGAGATTAAAAATCTTCTTGCGTGCCTAAAAAAAGACCGATAGCCATAATTGGGCTATCGGTCTAATTCTTTCGTAAACTCTCTAAAACTGGTACATTTGCTGTCAATTGCTGTCAAATTATTTACATTCAATTAAATAAAATTTTTTTGAAACTTTTTCCCCATACAATCCTGTTAACTTGAATTTTAAATATGAACATCTTAAATCTTTAACAGAAAAATTTGTGTTAAATTTTTCGCCAAAATTATATTTTGTATCTAACAAATTTTTATTTTCATCAAACCATTCAATTTTATTAGTTTTGTCACAGGTTATAGATATAGTCCCTTGGTAATTATCAATATTGACATCTAAAATTCTAGGTGCAAAACCACATTCATTTTTAAGTAGGTTTAATTCATCTTGTTTATATTCTGATTTAATTAATGGAATAACGATTTCTTTAATTTCAATATTTTTGCCACCAAACTTTTCTAAATTTGCAATCATCTTCCATCTATAAATTTTATTTCTTTCTTCAAAATCCATTTGACCTTTGGCTAAATGCTTCGCAAATTCCAATTCATTACAGTTATTAACTTCCATAAAATGTCTTTTTGCATTTTCTCCATATCCCAACCTTTGCGAATTTCTTATATGTTTAACTCCATGACATTTACTACAAATAGCAATTATATCTCTAAGAGTTTGAGTTTTTGTTTCAACATCAAAATCCCAGACTTCATGAGCATCTAAATCATCTGTTTCAAATCCACAAATTGTGCATTTGTGATTTGCTTTATCGTAGCAAACTTTTCTTAAAATATCCCAATCTTTTTTAGCCAATGTTCTACTAAAATCATTACCCCAAGCACCCTTAGGCAGTAATTCAATGTTTAATTTCAAATCTTTCATGCTGTGCCTACCTTGTTGGATATAACTCGCCAGATATATATTTCTTCATATAGTTTTCAAAGCCCATTTTTGTAATTAATTCTTCTTGATCAAACGGACTAATAGCCATAATATTTCCTGTCATTTCATCAAACGGTGTTCCATAACAAATAATTCCAGTAGGTTTAATTACTTCCAGCATTTTATTATAACTTTTCATAACCTCATGCTTATATTCTTCTCTACAATAAGTTGATACTGCAACTACAGAACCTTGTTCTATACCATCAAAACAAAAATCATAACTATCATCGCCAGCACAGCATACTGTCGGTATTACTTTCATTCCATGCTTTTGAAAAAACGCACCACACCATCTATTTTTAAATGTACTAAAAATTTGGAGTGCCTTTGGCATATCCCAGTATAAACTAAATTCTGGAGATAACACTGCATAATATTGTTTTAATTTTTCCATTGCTAGTTCTGGTTTTTCATAAACGTTTTCAAATAGCCAATCATAAGTAAAAAAGTGAATTGTTTTATTCTTGTTATTTCCATCGTTCAATTTTGTCTTTGTGTAATTCCACAAATCGATTTTCTCTAAATCAATTTCTTGCTTTTTAATTAGTGGCATACCATATTTACCAACTGTTTTAAATTCATTTCTAACTAGTTTAAGTTTTTTCGTTAACTTTTCTTTTTCATATTCAGTTTTTTCTTGTGTTAAATTGTTATCAACTTCATATTTTTCCTTCATAAAAACTCCTTACAAAAAAATCATAGGTTAAACTTAATTCAACTTATGATTTTTATAATTTTTTTCATAATATTTTCTTGCTAAATCAATTGCTTTAAAGCAAGTATTGTCAGCATTCAAAATTTCTTTTTTATTTTCTTCCCAAAATTTCTTATATTGATTAAAACTCATATGATTTGCACCGCCCATATAATCTGGCTGTTCGTTTTGAATATCATCATCTTCCCAGCCGCAATATATACATATATCGTGAATGAAATTTATATTTCCCATTCCACATATTTTGCATTTGTTTGCGTGGGTTGTTTTATCTTCAATTTTTTCTTTCATAACTTTCTCCTTTTAATTCCAATAATCTCCATATTTATCAAATTGACTATAGAAATAATCAATTCCGTCTTCAGGTAAATAATACGTAACAATTTTACCATCCCTAGAAATAATAATAAATTCATTCGTTTCTACATCATATTTGTAAGTTGAATGAAATTTTTTTTCATTTGCTGTAAAAGATATTATGTTATCTCCCTTTTTTAACGCAAAATTTATAGCCGCTTGTGAGTAATCTGTTATATATGTATATCCCATATCGTATCCGTGAGCATAAAAATGATTTACTTCAGCATATTCACTTGTCCAGTATTCAGCATAAGTACTAGGACCTTTCTCCATTTATTATATCATATCTCCTTTTAAAATGCAAAAGGTTGAAGAACAATCGCGTTTCTTCAACCTTTTATTTGCATTCTATCATAAGATTTTTCAAAGTCAATACTTGTGTGACACACTTTTTACATCTCAAAATTTTTTTCTTCTTCGTTTGGGTTTTGCAATTTTTTCTAGTTCATAAATTGGCTTTTTTATTATTTCAATAGACGATGCAAAAAAACTAGACAGCAAGCATTTTACCCATTTTATTCATCATATCTGTTTTATAAGACATCATTGAGTGGGTGTACCTTGTAAGAGTTACAACTGGGTTTTTATGTCCAAGAATTTCTGACAGGGTTTTAACGTCCATTCCCATTTCAATAGCACGAGTTGCAAAAGTATGACGAAGTGAGTGAAAGTTTTTATAGGCAACACCAATTTTATTTAAAATTCTATCATAAGTTCTTTGATATGCTCTTGTTCCAACAATTCCACCAGTGCGGGTAGAAATGACATATTTTGAATTAGATGTTTTCTTAATTTTCTTCAAAATATCTAATAATGCTTTTGGAAGCGGTATAACTCTGCTTGAATTTTTTGTTTTAGGATTATCTATCACAATTCTAGGCACACCATTCTCTTTAATTCTGTAACTAGTTTTTGTAATGCTCATTATTCCCGTTTGAAAATCAATATCTTCCCAAGTAAGTGCCAATAGTTCTCCAAGTCTAATTCCAGTATAAAGGCAAATTACAATTCCAATGTAATTGCTTTTGTTTGAAGCAAGACAATATTTTTCAATTTTTTCTTGCTCGTGTTTTTCAAAAGCGGTAACGGGTTTTTCGGTTGGACTTGGCAACTTAATTTTCTTTATTTCATCTCTTTTCACTTTATCCAATGATTTAGCGAGTGCCATACTACCTTTCAAAACATTCACAATTCCAATAACCGAGTTGTTTGCAAGTTTTCCGTTGTTATTTAGATTACCATTTTCAAGTTCACTCAAAACAAAATCTTGAAAAATCTCACCATTTAGGTCATCTAAATCATAATCCCCAAGTTTAGGATTGATGTGCTTTTCTATGATGTATTTGTATCGGTCATAGGTTCGCAGTTTTACAGTGTGTTTTGTGTATTTTTCTAGCCATACACTTAGCCATTCTTTAAGTTTCATAATTTACTCCTTTTGAGCAAGCAAAAGTGCTTGCAATTTTATTTGCGAGAAAGGGTTGATTATATCGCCAGATATAATCGTCTTTCCTCCTCGTATATTTTAACTTGTAAAGGTTGCCCTTCTATCTTTATAATCAAAGAAAATAATGCTATCGCATTGAAATTGTTGTGCAATTTTTTGCCACGGCAAATTTTCTTGATTGAAATAAGGTCGACCCTATGAAAATGCCACCTAAAGGTGTCGCTTTCCTCTTGTCTCCCATTATTATAAGGACATCTAATGTTAAAAAATTAAGGGAGTAAATTCATATTTTGAAAATTTCTTTAAATTATTTTTAAAAGCCATATAAAAAGACCACCTACTTTTGCATTAGATGGTCTCTTTTTATATATTAACAAAGCCATTATAACATATATTTCAAAAATTTGTATCTAAATTTTAAAAATTAGTGGTCTATTTTAATTTAAACTCACTTATTTAAGTCAATAATTGCAAAAATAGTAGACCTTTTTTCTTTCTATAAAAACCATTAAAAAAGTCCCTTTTTATTATTCAAAGGGGCTTTTTTCTATGGCAGATGAAAAACAAATAAAAAGTAAAAAACGAGTGCGAGATAAAGGCGAAGTGTTTACAAACGAACGAGAAGTAAATGCAATGCTTGATTTGGTAAAGCAAGAAACTGAAAGAATAGATAGCAGATTTCTAGAACCGGCTTGTGGAAATGGAAATTTTTTGATTGAAATTTTAAGACGAAAGTTAGAAGTTGTTAAATCTAGATACAAAAAAAGCCAATGGGAATATGAGAAAAACGGACTTATTGCAGTTATGTCTTGCTATGGTGTTGACATTATGCCAGACAATGTTTTGGAGTGTCAAAACCGTTTGTTTGAATATTTTGAGAAAGAATATAAAGCACTTTTCAAAAAAAATATCAAGCAAGAGTATTTGGATATTGTCAAATTTGTTTTATCAAAAAATATTTTGTGTGGTGATGCCCTTTCAATGAAAACAAGTGCAAATGAACCAATTACTTTTGCTGAATGGTCTTTCGTAAAAGGCAGTTTGGTTCAAAGACGAGATTTCCATTACGAGCAATTGCTTACCCAAAACGATAAAAAAGAAACCTTGTTTGGTGATTTTATAGAAAAGCCAATCAAAACATATCCACTTACACACTATTTAAACTTAAAGGAGAATGACACTAATGATAAATGAAACACATAATCCAGATGTCTTAAATTGTTTGGCAAACTTGAGTTCAGATGAAGTTTTTACAAGCCCAAAAATTGCAAACGAAATGCTTGATATGTTGCCACAAGAACTTTTTGAAAACCCTAATACAACATTTCTAGACCCTTGCACAAAAAGTGGAGTGTTTTTAAGAGAGATTGCAAAAAGATTGCTTGTTGGTTTGGAAAAACAAATTCCAGATTTGCAAGAAAGAATAAACCATATTTTTACAAAACAACTTTATGGAATTGCCATAACTCAACTTACAAGTTTGCTTTCTCGCAGAAGTGTTTATTGTAGTAAAACTGCAAATGGAAAGTATTCTATTGCGACCACCTTCAATGCTGAAAATGGAAATATTAAGTTTGACAAAATTAAGCATATTTTTGAAAATCACAAATGCAAATTTTGTGGTGTAAGCGACAGCGTAGAAACATACACAAGAGATGACAGCATGGAAACTTACGCCTACCAATTTATTCACACAGAAAATCCTCAGGAGTTATTTAATATGAAATTTGATGTTATTATCGGCAATCCACCTTATCAACTAAGTGATGGCGGTGCTCAAGCAAGCGCCACCCCCCTTTACGACAAATTTGTCTTACAAGCAAAAAAATTAAATCCTAGATATTTAACAATGATTATTCCTTCTCGTTGGTTTGCCGGTGGAAAAGGTCTAGACTATTTTAGAGATGAAATGTTGCATGATAACAGGTTGAGAAAAATTGTTGATTATCCTATGTCGGAAGATTGTTTTTCTGGCGTTAAAATTGAAGGTGGAGTATGTTTTTTCTTGTGGGATAGAGATAATCATGGAGATTGCTTTGTTAAAACAATTACAAATGATAATGTGTCCACTTTGACAAGACCGCTACTTGAAACCAATACAAATATTTTTATAAGATTTAATGAAGCAATCCCTATTCTTAATAAGATAAGGGCATTAAATGAACCCTCTTTTTCAAACATTGTAAGCTCAAGAAAACCTTTTGGACTTGCTACTAATTTTAATGACTATTCTAAAAGCTCTGCATCCGGTTATAAGATCTATGGAAATAAATTTGAGGGATATTTAGCAAAAAACTATTTAATTCCAAGAAATGTAGAATGGATAAATAAATATAAGATATATATATCAAAAGCATATGGAATGGGCGATATTAGTTACACGCAAGTATTAGGGACTCCTTTTATAGGAGAACCAAACACTTTGTGTACCGAAACTTATATTCTTATTGGTCCGTTCGCAACTAAAGAAATTGCAAATAATGTTTTATCATACATAAAAACAAAGTTTTTTAGATTTTTGGTGTTTTTAATAAAAAACACACAAGACGCAACTCAAAAAGTTTATCAATTCGTTCCAATGCAAGATTTTAATGAGAGTTGGACAGATGAGAAACTTTATAAAAAATACAACTTAATACAAGAAGAAATTGACTTTATTGAGTCAATGATAAAACCTATGGAATGAAGGAGTGAAAAATGAAAGACTTATCAAAAATGGAATTATTTAGAAAACTAAAATATGCTTTTTCTAATCTTATTGAAAAAGATGAATACATTATATCACACAATGCACATGAACAATGTTTATCTGGCAGGCTTGCTATGTATTTAAGAGAATCACTAATAGATTATGAAAAAATTTATAATATTGTAATTGATGTTGAATATAATCGTGATCATGGCAATGGTAAGCCGTCAAATCCTAATGAACCCAATAGTGGAAATATCCGCCCAGACATTTTATTACATACTAGAGATATTTATGATAATGATCTAATTTATTGTGAGATTAAAAAGAATGATGATAAGAGGTTAGATCTTGATAAAGTGAGTAATCAGGTTTCAAATGAAAGGCACTATAAATTTGGAATAGCAATTACACACATTACAAAAGACTATGTTTCATTCTTACTATTAGAACGAGGGAATTCAAATTTCCAAGAATATAAATATGATTATCATTTGAATGAAATTTATGGAGCACACTAATGAATAACGAATTTTTCCCTAGACAAATAAAACCGCAAATTTATGCTTACACAGATAGCCACCCACAATTTAAGGGTTACTTGAAAGTTGGTTTTACAACTAGAAATATTGAAGATAGAATGAGAGAACACTATCCAACACTTCTTCCCGGTGAAAAGCCTTATGAAGTGGTGTTTTTGGATAGTTCTATGCGTGAAGATGGCACTTATTTCAAGGACTATGATGTTCACAAAATTTTAAGGCAACAAGGTTTTGATAACATAAACGGCGAATGGTTCAAGTGTTCAACTCGTGATGTTCAAAGTGCTGTTTTCACTCTTAAAAATCGTATTGAAAATATTGAGCGTAGAACACAAAATTTCAAACTTCGCCCAGAACAAGAAAGCGCTATTGAAAAAACTATTGCGTATTTTAAAGATGTAAAAAGTAGCAACAAACACATTGTGCCACACTTTTTGTGGAATGCAAAAATGAGATTTGGTAAAACTTTTACAACTTATGAACTTGCAAAGAAAATGGGATTTAAAAGAATACTAATTCTAACTTTTAAGCCTGCTGTTGAGAGTTCTTGGGAAGAAGATTTGAACACTCACTTAGATTTTGAAGGTTGGCAATTTGTATCTAGGCATACTGACCTTACTGGTGAACAATGTGATAAAAATAGACCAATAGTTTGTTTTGGTTCGTTCCAAGATTACTTGGGGCTTAAAGATGGAATGATTAAGCCAAAAAACGAATGGGTTCATACAACAAATTGGGATTTGGTTGTTTTTGATGAATATCATTTTGGTGCTTGGCGAGATAGTGCAAAAGAACTTTTTGAAAAAGATGAACTTGACAAAGATGTAACAAATAAACTTTTCACTGAAAACCAAAGTGAAAGTGATATTGAACAAATTATGCCAATCACAACTTCATATTATTTGTATCTTTCTGGCACTCCATTTAGAGCAATCGCAAATGGCGAATTTATGGAAGAACAAATATATAACTGGACATATTCTGATGAACAGCGAGCAAAAGAAAATTGGCAAGGCGAAAACAATCCTTATGCTTCGCTTCCAAGAATGGTCTTGATGACTTATCAACTTCCAGATTCAATTAGAGAAGTTGCACTTCAAGGCGAATATAACGAGTTTGACCTAAATACATTTTTCTCTGCAAAAGGAGAATACGAAACTGCCGAATTTGTGTATAAGGAAGAAGTTCAAAAATGGCTTGATTTGATTCGTGGTAATTTTAGTGAAACTACTGTTGACAATCTAAAACAAGGCGCAGATAAAGCCATTCTCCCATTTACAACAAACAAAGCCAATTTGCAAGAAGTTTTGCAACATACATTCTGGTTTTTGCCAAATGTTGCAAGTTGTTATGCTATGGGAAATCTGCTTAAAGAAAAACAAAATATATTTTATCACGATTACAAAGTTATTGTTTGTGCTGGAACTCGTGCTGGTGTTGGACTATCGGCATTAGAACCAGTAAAGCGAGCAATGACAAGCGAACCATTAAAGACAAAAACAATTACTCTTTCTTGCGGAAAACTTACAACTGGAGTAACGGTTAAACCTTGGACTGGAATTTTTATGTTAAGAAATCTTTCTAGTCCAGAAACATATTTTCAATCAGCATTTCGTGTTCAATCTCCTTGGACGCTTAAAAATCCTGACGGACTAAACCCTAACGAAGAAGAAATAATTAAAAAGGAATGTTACATATTTGATTTTGCTCCAGACAGAGCATTAAGACAAATTCAAGAGTATTCTTGTAGGCTTGATATATCTGACACAAACCCAGAAAAGAAAGTTGCCGACTTTATTCAATTCTTGCCAGTGTTATCTTATGATGGCATGACAATGAAAAACATCAGTCCGGGCGAATTATTGGATATTGCGACAAGTGGAACAACCGCTACTCTTCTTGCTCGTAGATGGGAAAGTGCAATGCTTGTTAATGTTGAAAACGCAACACTTGAAAGACTTCTTAATAATCCAAAAGCAATGGAAGCATTGATGAGTATTGAAGGCTTTAGAAACCTTAATATGCAAAGTGACATTGAGATTATTGTAAACAAATCTAATGCTGTTAAGAAGATTAAAAAGGAAGCGACTGACGAAGGCAGAGATTTGACAGAAAAAGAAAAGAAAGAAATTTCAGAAGAAGAAAAGGAATACAAATCTAAAAGAAAACAAATTCAAGAAAAACTTATTAAATTTGCAACTCGTATTCCAATCTTTATGTATCTAACAGATTTCCGTGAACAAGTTTTACAAGATGTAATAACACAACTTGAACCGGGACTTTTTAAAAGAGTAACTGGTCTTGAAGTAAATGATTTTGAACTTCTAACATCTCTTGGTTTATTCAATGCTGGACTTATGAACCAAGCGGTTTTCCAATTCCGTAGATATGAAGATAGCAGTTTAAGTTATACTGGTATCAATAAACACGAAGGCGAAGTTGTTGGTGGTTGGGATACCACAATTCGTTATGAAGATATGAAAAAGATATAAAATCACTATATATTTTTTACATTAAAAAGACCACCTATTCTAACGATAGATGGTCTTTTTTACTGAATTTTATTAAATTTTTATGATATTATCGCAAATTTTTAGCCATTTTACTATAAATTTGCGATTTTTTATTTGGCTAACTTTATTTTTTGATTACACCTATCGTTAGAATTGATGTTTAGTAATGTTTGAAATTTAGCCATCAATTATTTACTCTTTTTTACTTAAAAGGAGCAAATATTGAACGAATTTAAAGATGATAAAGTTGTGGCTTTTGCTGGTCATAGATATGAGTGGCATTGTATTGGCGTAGAAAATAAATTGCCCGAAGTTCTAGAAGATTTAATCAATAAAGGCTATACCATCTTTTATGACGGACACTATGGTGCTTTTGATGAAAAGTGTGCACACGCAGTCTTACAATTAAAACATAAATATCCACACATCAAACTAATTCGCATTTTAACATATTATCATCACGACAAAGAAAAGTATGATTTGCCATCATGCTATGATGGTTCAATATTCCCAGAGATAGAAGAATTGCATTACAAACAAAAAATTACAAAAAGAAACGAATGGATAATAGACCACTGCGACATTCTCGTTTGCCACATAGAAGAAACCTATAAAAGCGGAGCCTATCGCACTTTAAAATATGCTCAAAAACAAAACAAACCAATAATTTACATATAACAAAAAAGAAGACTAAGGGCTAGCAGTTTTGAAACTAGCGAAATAAAAGAAAAAGAATCTAACAAATTTGAGTTAGGTTCTTTTTGTACTAGATAGATAATTTAATTATTGTTCTTTTTATCATCTAACATTTTTTTATCATTTGCATTGGCAGGAGAAATAATTTTTCTTCCCATTTCTTTTTCATATCTCTCCCTTGTTTCACCGGCGAATCTTCCACCACGTTTTGCAATCTCTTTATTTTCATTGAAAGTAACAGGTTTTTCTTTTTGAGATAATTCTGTCGTGGTAACTTCGGCAAGCATATTAAGGACAAGCTCAATATTTGTCATATTATCTCGTAAATTTTCTTTCTTTAAACCTTTATATTTCTTATATTCTTGCACAGACAATCCGCTCCAAGCTTTTGTCATTTCGTTTGTGAGAATTGCATAATCTTTTTCTTGTGTAATACCTCTTTCTTGCCATTCGGCAGTAAGTTCCTTACGCATTTTTATTGTCATCATTCTTTGAGTTATCCATTCTTCTGAATAACCTTTTTCTCTATATGTAGCAATCGCTCTATCTATTGCTTTTTGTGGGTCTGCAATTTCATCTAGTCTTTCGCCACCAACTTGGGCAAGCCAAATTTTAAATGGTTCTGCTTTTTTACTTGGAATTGATTGAATAAGACGCAATACCGCTTTGGTGTTTCCAGCCAAAACTTTACGTTTCAAACCATTTTGTCCAACCATTTCTACCTGGGGACAATTTGTCCCTAGGTAAGCACCTAGTTCCA